>Ga0209862_1000032_pt1 | contig 44618 bp, 43 predicted proteins | sample OrgsoiDNA_201061_FD_185809 | JGI IMG/M metagenome (GOLD analysis project Ga0209862, IMG submission 185809) | Permafrost soil microbial communities from the Arctic, to analyse light accelerated degradation of dissolved organic matter (DOM) -... | ecosystem: Environmental > Terrestrial > Soil >... | reverse complement strand
CAGGTTCGAGCCGTTAACGTAAAGCAAAGCCGTTTATAGAGGAAGGACTCGTGGAACACTCGCTCTTAGTTTGGTTGTTGCCGACTCTTGCCCTGGTTGTGGGTGTCGCCCTTGGATTCCTGGTCGCTCGTCTGGTGCCGAATGCCGCGCCTAACCGCACGCAACGTCAGCTGGATGACATTCAGGAACGTTTCGACAGTTATCAGAACGAGGTGGTCACCCACTTCAACAGCACTGCAACACTGGTCAAGAAACTGACTGCGAGCTACCAGGAAGTGCAGGATCATCTCGCCGAGGGCGCCAACCGCCTGGCCCTGGACGAGCAGACCCGCCAACGCTTGCTGGCCGCCCTGCACGCCGACGCCTCCGTGGCACCACGGGAACGCCTGACGCCGCCGCGCAATCAGGAGCCGCCTCGCGACTACGCGCCAAAAGCCCCGAACGCGCCAGGCATGCTTGATGAGCATTACGGCCTGAAGAAGTAATCAGGTTTAGCGCGATACAAAAAGCCCTCGGATGAGTGATCGTCCGAGGGCTTTTTTGTGGCTGGCTGTTTGGTCGCCTGTCAGGGCCTCATCGCGAGCAAGCTCGCTCCCGCAGTCGATCGGTGTGAACACAGATTTTGTGTACACCCAGGCTCCTGTGGGAGCGAGCTTGCTCGCGATGGCGGCCGAACTGACACCAAAAAAAGCCCGCCCGATCTGCTGAGAATCGGGCGGGCTTTTTTATACCTGGGGTTCAGTCAGGTTGTTACTGGTACTGCTGAACAGGTTGACCCTGTTGCTGGTACTGCTGAACAGGCTGCCCCGGTTGCTGATACTGCTGACCCGGAATCGCCTTCAGGTTGACTTCAACCCGACGGTTCTGCGCCCGGCCATTGACGTCGCCATTGCTGGCAATCGGGTTATCCGGCCCGGCACCGAGTGCCGACAGGTTGGCGCCGCTCACGCCCTGGGACGTCAGGTAAGTCGCCACGCTCTGGGCCCGACGCTGGGACAGGTCCATGTTGTGCTGACGGCTGCCGGTGCTGTCGGTGAAGCCGACGATCTCGATCTGGTTTTGGTTGAACTCCTTGAGCGAGCCCGCCAGGTTGTTCAGCGGCTGATAGAAGCTTGGAGCGATGTTCGCCGAATCGGTAGCGAACGTGATGTTGCCCGGCATGATCAGTTTGATTTGATCGCCCTGGCGCTGCACTTCAACCCCGGTGTTGGCCATGCTGGCCCGCAGCTTGGCTTCCTGCTTGTCGGCGTAGTAACCGTAACCGGCAGCGGAGGCACCTACCACGGCAGCGCCAATCAGCGCGCCCTTGCCACGGTTGTTGTGATCGATCGCAGCACCGGCCAATGCACCGGCCAGGGCGCCGAGCCCACCGTACTTGGCGGTTTTGCTCACGCCAGACGATCCGTCGGCCTGGCCCTGATTGTCATAAGGATTGGGTGAAGCGCAACCGGCCAACAAGGCCACAGCGGTAGCAACAATAATCAAGCGAGGCGTGGTGAACATGAAGAGCTCCTACTTTTGCATTCTGTGGTGCAACGGACGTTGGCAATAGACCATCGCGGGCGTTGGATCATCGCAGACGAAAAAAATTCAATCGCTGACCGTCATGCCCGAACAAAGGGGTTACCGCGCATTTCATCGCCCAGACACGTGTCCGGACCATGCCCGGTCACCACGGTCGCTTCCTCGTCGAGGGTATACAGCCGCTGCTTGATCGAGCGCACGATGGTCGCCTGATCGCCGCCCCACAAGTCCGTGCGCCCTACCCCGCGACGGAACAACGTGTCACCGGCAATCAGCAGCTTAGCCTCTGAAAACCAAAAGCTCATGGAACCTGGCGTATGCCCCGGCGTGTGAATCGCCACGCCACAACCACAAGCCAGCTCTTCATCATCGGCCAACCAGAGATCCGGCGGTGGCACCGGCGTGTAAGGCACGCCGAACATCTGGCATTGCATTTCCAGGTTATCCCACAGGAACTGATCCTCTTTGTGCAGGTGCAACGTCGCGCCGGTCTTTTCCTTCAACTGACCGGAGGCCAGGAAGTGATCGAGGTGCGCGTGGGTGTGGATGATGCTGACGACTTTCAGGCCAAGGGCATCGAGGCGAGCGAGGATCAATTCGTGATTGCCACCTGGATCAACGACGATGGCTTTTTTTGTGATCGGGTCGCCGATGATGGTGCAGTTGCACTGCAAAGGGCCGACGGGGAAGGTTTCGCGGATGAGAGTGGGCTGCGGGGACATCTGGGCATGCTCGGGAATCGGGAGATGGGCAATTTTGGCACAAAATGCCCTCAGCCATTTGTGACCCTGCGCCTCGTAAAAACCTTACCCAAGCACCCCGAGTTCCTTCGCCCGCGCCACCGCTTGCGTCCTGCGCTCAACCCCAAGCTTGCTGTTGATATGGCTGGCATGGGTTTTCACCGTATGCAGTGAGATAAACAATTGATCGCTGATTTCCTGGTTCGAACAACCTTGGGCGATCAGTCGCAGAACGGCCAGTTCGCGGGTACTGAGGCTTTCTGTGCCTGGGGATAACTCCAATGCCGGACGCAAGACCGCGACAGGAAGTTGCTCCATGAGGTTTTGCGAAACAGGTGTCTGGATACCAAGTTGAAGTTGCCCGCGAAGCCAGTCCGAATGTTCGGCCAACAACCCATCAAACGGTTGCAGCACACCACCGGCCGCCGCCTCCAGTGCCTGAGCCAATGCCTTGCGTGCTTCAGGCTCACGCCCACTCGCCAGCAACAACATAATTTTCTGCGTCAGCGCCATCACACAGAGCATCTGCCGCCCCGTCTGCTGCCCATGCTCAAGCAACGCATTCAAACGCCCCTCGGCCAGCATCGGCTGCCCCTGAATCACCTCAAGCAAGGCTTGTTGCAACTCGATGTGCAGCGGCAGTTGTGGATGGAATTCCGGCGGCGCGGCGGCGCGTTCACCGTTGTAGGTCTGGCCCAATCGCGCCAGCCACGCTTCGGCCAGATCGATGCGGCCCTGGGCCAGCCAGAGTTCGCATTTGACCAGGGTGATCATCGCCAGGTAGTAGATCGGCGGGACGTCCCAGATGTGCATCAGTCGTTCGGCCTCGGCCAGTTCGGCGAACGCCTTCGCGAACTCGCCGCTGCTGCCCTCGAGCCTGGCGATCACACAGTGGCCGATCAATACACTGATGTCGCGACAGGCCCGCGCTTCGCTCAAACCGGCCTGCAAACGTAACCGAGCGGCGTCCGGCTGCAAGCGCAGCGCCAGCAGAAAACCCTCGTACAAGATCAAACGGGCGCGCACCGCATACAACCGTTGCGGCGACAACCCGTGCAGGCGTTGCAGCCCCTGACGGACCTCATCGAGCGAGCGCAGGATCTCCCCGCGCGCCTGCAACACGCGGGCGCGGTCGTAATGGGCCAAGGCTTCGAACAACGGATTGCCGACGCGCTGCGCCAACTCCAGGGACTCGCGATTCAGGCCCCGGGCACGCCACAAGTCGCCATCGGCAATCGCCAGGTTAGACAAGGTAGAGAGGCACATCAGGCGCTGGCCGTAACGTTTGGCGGGCAGGCTTTCCAGCGCTTCGCTGCAATAAAGCAGCGTCAGTTCACGATTGCCGCGTCCACGGGCAATGATGCCGCTCAGGGCCAGCCATTGCGCCAGCATGGACTTCTGCGCCGTGGCAGAAGGCGCTGGCAGGAAACGGCTCAAGTGATTGGCCAGCTCCTCGGCAGCGTCCAACTGGCAGGCCAGCCCCAGCGCCCAGCTATAAAGCACGATCAGCCGTGGCGTGCTAATCAGCAGGCTGTCGGGCAAATCCATTTTCCAGCGCAGCAGCATGCCGACGTTTTGCTCCGCCAGTAACTGTTCTTCCGAAAGGTTTTGCACCAGGTTCGCCGCGACATCCAGGTGCCCGGCGCGCAAGGCCTGCTCTACCGCCTCATCGAGCAATCCCTGGGCGTTGAACCAGCGGCAGGCGCGCAAATGCAGGCTGGCGGCCGGCACCAGGGCCTGAGTCGTGGGCCGCGTGCGCAGCAAGTCAGAAAACAAGTGGTGATAACGGTACCAGTGACCGTGCTCGTCCAACGGCACCAGAAAAATCTGATGGGCCAACAGGAAACGCAGGATTTCGGCGCTGTCATGGGCCTCGCGCACCGCGTCGCACAGCTCGCTGCAAAAACGTTCCTGAGGCGCCGTGTCATAGAGGAATGCCTGCACCTCGGCAGGCAAACAGTCGATGACTTCTTCCAGCAGGTAATCGCGGATCAGCCCTTCCCCGCCGTGCAGCGACTGCGGCAACGCGCCATCGCTGCCGACTTCGGACGCCGCCAGCAGCCAGAAGCGCAGGCCGGCCACCCAGCCTTCGCTGCGCAGGATCAGGCTTTCCAGCGCCTCCCCGCGCAATGAACTGCTATGGCGATCCAGCAGGGTCAGGGCTTCGTCACGGGTCAGTCGCAGGTCTTGCTCATGCAGTTCGAGCAGTTGCCGCGACAGCCGCAGTCGCGCCAGGTGCCAGTCAGGACGTTGCCGACTGGTGACCATGACCAGCAGGCCATCGGGGAGGTGATTGAGGAAAAATTGCAGGCAGCGATCGAGCACCGGCCCCTGAGCCAAATGGTAGTCATCCAGCACCAGCAGCAATGGCGTATTCGGCGACAGGTGCACGGCCAGCTCATCCAGCAAACCGTCCAGCCATTCTTCGAAGGCGAAGGGTTGATGGCGCTGACGCATTTTCAGCAGCCCGAGCGCCTTGCTGCCCAGTTGCGGAAAAAAGTCCTGAAGGCCTTCGAGCAGACGCTCGAGGAAACGCCCCGGATCGTTGTCCCGCGGGCTCAATCCCAGCCAAAGACTTTGCCAATGAGCCGGCAGGCTCTGACAGAACTCCACTGCCAACGAACTCTTGCCGAACCCCGCCGGAGCGCTGACCAGCAGCAACCGGCCACCCAGCCCCGCACTCAGGCGTTCGCACAGACGAGGTCGCAGCACATGGCCATCAGGCAACGGGGGCCGGAAGAAACGCCCGTCCAGTGCCGCGACGGCGACGTTTGCAGGACCCGGAAGTGGGGACAGATCAGTCATGGCCGGCTCTTGTTTGAATTGCTGTTGGCGGCGTTGCAGATGTCCGCAGACTAGCGGTAAACGGAGCGGTATTGAAGGTTGTTGCTACAAATGGCTACAAAAAGAATACAACCAAAGGTGTCAGGCTTTTGATACATCCGTATCAGTGAAAAGATCGTCCGAAGGCTCGGGCCGCGTTCGGACGATCTTTTGATGTTTTTCCCAAAAAAAAAACGCCCCGAACCAGTCGGGGCGTTTTTCGAGGATGCGGCCTCTGATTACTGCTTAGCGAATACCATCCTGACCCAGGTTGCCCGGCTGGAATTCACTTTTGCTGGCAGAGAAGCCGAAGTCATACGCCTGTTTCTCTTCGTTCTTCATGCCCAGTGCCAGGTAGCGGCCCGATTGCAGGTCGTACAGGACTTCCAGCGCATACCACGGCACTTGCTTGTCGTAGTAATCCTCGGCATGGGCTTCGGCCACGCGCCACAGCTGACCACGACCGTCGTAATGGTCGATGACCGCTGCCTGCCAGGTGTCTTCGTCGATGAAGAAGTCACGTTTGGCATAGATATGACGCTGACCTGGCTTCAAGGTCGCCACCACATGCCAGACCCGGCGCAGCTCGTAACGCGTCAGGTCCTGGTTGATATGGCCGGCCTTGATGATGTCGGTGTACTTGAGAGTCGGCGAATCGATCTTGTAGCTGTCGGAGGCAATGTACATCTCCTTCTTGCCCTCGAGCGCCCAGTCATAACGATCCGGAGCCCCGTTGTACATGTCCAGGTTGTCGGAGGTGCGCAGGCCATCCGCGGCAGTGCCCGGGCCGTCATAGGACACTTGCGGTGCCTGACGCACACGGCGCTGGCCAGTGGCGTAAACCCAGGCCTTGCGAGGTTCCTTCACTTGGTCAAGGGTCTCATGCACCAGCAGCACGGTACCTGCCAGACGGGCCGGCGCGGTCACTTTCTGCTTGAAGTAGAACAGGACGTTGCCCGGATTTTTCGGGTCGTAGTCCTTCATCTTGTCGCGGAACACGAACTGATCCTGGAAATACACCAGGCTGAACGAGCCATTGGTCTGTGGCGTCGCCTGGGTCACGAGGCGGGTCACGCTGCCACCACGATAGCGGGTGATGTGGTTCCAGATGACTTCCAGACCGCTTTTCGGGATCGGGAACGGTACGGCGGTTTCGAAGTTTTCCAGACCGTTGCCACCGGCGACCAGGTTGGTGGTCGTGGCGTTCTTTTTGATGGCGGCAAACACGTCATCCGGCACGGTGGCGCCGCGATGGGACGGATAGACCGGCATTTTGAACGTGTCCGGGTAGCGCTTGAACATCGCGTACTGGCCCGGTGCAAGCTTGTCCTTATATTGGTCAACGTTTTGTGCGGTGATGGTGAACAGCGGTTTTTCGCTGGCGTAAGGGTCGGACAGGAAGCCTTTGCTGTCGACCGTGCCGGCATTTTTCGGCAGCGGTTTCCAGGCCGGGATCGAACCGTCGGCGTTACCCGCCATCTCGGCCCCCATCGGCGTCAGGCTTTTGCCCAGCTTGTCGGCTTCGGCAGCAGGAACCGCCGCCATGACCGCGCTGGCCAGCAGCGAAAGCCCCAGAACACCGGCGTGGAACAGACTCTTTGTTATTTTCATATGTGTGTTCGTCCTGAAAAAACTGTGCTTAGAAGTTCACGCCGACGCTGAGGGCAACGAAGTCGCGATCATCCACCGTGCTGTAGTCGCCACCAAAGAAGTTGGTGTAGTTCAGACTCGCTGTGTAGGTGTTCTGGTATTCGGCATCGAGCCCAAGGCTGATTGCCTTGCGACCTTCTTCGAAGTTGCCGCCTGGGCCTGGTGAGTAACCCTTGACGTCATGGGACCAGGCCACGTTCGGCTTCAGGTTCACGCCGGCAAACACGTCGCTGTAATCCCAGATGGCGCGACCGCGATAGCCCCACGAAGTAGCCGTGGTAAAACCATCGTTGTTGCAATTGCTGCTTTGGTTGCTGGTCGATGCACCCGCACCGGCACCTGCGATGGTGGAGGCGTTGAGGATCTGCGAGCAAGTGTTGAGGCCACCGGTAGACGGCAGTTCACCCGGACCGAAGACCGGATCGCGGCCATAACGGGCATCGGACTTGCTTTCCAGACCGCCGACGTGGGTCACGCCGACTTCACCGACCAGGGTCAGACGGTTGGCGCCCATGACCTGATCGAAGAAATGCGTGAACGTCGTCTGGAACTGGGTGATTTCCTTGCGGTTATAGCCGTGCAGATCCTGACCGGGGACGCCGCTGAGAATCGACGCATTGGTCAGCGCACCGCCCAACGGACGCACACCGGCGAACAGAATGTCGGTGGAGTTCAACTGCACCGGCGCATTCGGCCGGTAGCTGATCTCACCGCTCCACGCCGTACCGGTAGGCAGGGTGGTGGAGAAGCTCAAACCATACAGACGAATGTCTTCTGGGTACTCGATGAAGTATTCCGAGTTACCCGCAACCACCAAAGGCCCCAGTGCCTGGAACGGGCCTGGCAGTGCCTTGACGCCGTTATAGACCGACTGTGGCGCACCCGTGGCGCTGAAGATCGGCGCACGGCTGTGGTAGTTCATGAAGTAGGCACCGAATTCGGTGGCCAGCGGATCGAACATGTACTTGGCGGCAACACCAAACTGCCCACTGTCCCGCGCGTTGCGGTTAGGGGCGCGGCGCACCAGAACGCCTTCGTCGTTGACGTCGACATTGGCAGCGGCCAATGGACCGAGCGCCACGCCTGGAATCGTCGAACTCTTGTTCAGTACCCGCAGGTTGTCATCGCAACCGGTGGTCACGATGTCGGGCTGAGAGAAAAACGTGCCGCAGTTATCGGTGACGGTCTTTTGCCAGTCAAGCTGATAGAAGCCCTCGGCCGACAGGTTTTCGGTAAGGCTCTGGGACACGTAGAACATGTTGACCGGGATCAGGCCTTCCTTGATCTCGGCACCTGGACGACGGAACGCGGACACGTCGATCGGGTTGATCGAGTTGATACCGCCGCCAATGAAAGTACTTTCACCCCAGTTCACAACCTGCTTGCCCAGACGCACCGAACCCGGCTCATCGGCAATGGAGTAGTTGTGGTAAATGAAGGCGTCGAGGATCTGGCCGCCCGATGACTTGGCCGCTTCATCCCGGTGATCGTTGCTGACGTTCTTGAATTCCAGGTCCTGGTTTTGCAGCGCGAAGTCGTACCAGTATTTGCCCCGCACGAACACGCCGGTATCGCCGTATTTCAATTCAAGGTCATGGATGCCTTTGAAGATCTTCGAGAAGGCTTGCCCGCTCTTGAAGTTCGCGTGACCGTCATCGGAGGTTTGGGACAAGCCCTTGCCACCGTTGTTGACACCAATAAGGTCCTTGTTCGGCTGCTGGGTCGAAACACTCATGCCCAGGGAGAGCGACGAGTCGAACTGACCTTCGATTTCACCGATATTGAAACTGACGCCGAATGCGGGCCCGGCGAGCGTAGAAGCAAGACTGACCGCCAGCGGCAATTTCGCCCGGCGCCAGAACTGGTTTACTGATGTCATCGACGCTACTCCATGTGCATTATTGTTATGGCAGTGAGTACTTTTAAAAACGTTGTGGGTGACCGGGAGCCAAGAGATCCCGACGTCAATCCAAATGTGCATCGCCCCGTTTGTGCGTTTGCTCCGTTCTTAAAAATCCTTGAGCGGACTATAGCCAGCAGGTAGTCCGGCTTGATCCCTCTAAAGTGTGATTTGCAGCTGCCGGCCACTCTGGAACAGTCCTTTCGCCAGTCCGACACATGTCGGCACGGCAAGGATGGCTGAAAATTTGGATTTAACAAGCCAAGCGCTTGCTTGGTGGGGCTGGCGTGCCTTTTCGGGCACGCCAGTGGAGCTCAGATAACGCTTAAAGCGTCGAGAGGAAGGTGCTGTTGTTGGCCTGCCATTCGGTGATGTCGAGGCGGATACGCTTCTTGTCGAGCTTGCCGACACTGGTCTTGGGAATTTCAGTAACAAGGGCAATCTGGCTCGGGATCGCCCACTTGCTCAGGTGCCCCAACTCAACGAACGGCTTGAGGTGTTCCTTGAGTTCCCTGGCCCCGATCACATGGCCCTCGCGGATCACCAGCAAGGCAAACGGGCGCTCGCCCCACTGCGGATCGGCAATGCCCACCACTGCTACTTCACGTACCGCTGCGTGACGGCTGATCAGATCTTCGAGGTCCAGGGACGAGATCCACTCGCCGCCGGTCTTGATCACGTCCTTGATCCGGTCACGGATGTCGATCACGCCCATGCTGTCCAGCGTCGCCACGTCGCCGGTGTGCAACCAGCCGCCGGCCCAGAGCTCGGCGCCCTTCTGGGGCTCGTTGAAATAACCTTCGGTGAGCCACGGCGCACGCAGCACCAGTTCGCCCTGGGTCTCGCCATCGGCGGGCAGGAAGTTGCCATCGCTGTCGATGATCGCCGCGTCCACCAAGGGACCCGGCACGCCGGCCTTGATTCGATAGGTGGTGCGCTCGTCTTCGGTGCCGGCCATCAACTCGTCGTTGAGGTGAGCGCACGAGACCAACGGCCCGGTTTCCGACATGCCGTAAGCGGCGGTCAATTGAATACCCTTGGCCTTGGCAGACTCGTACAACGTGCGGTTCAGCGCACTGCCGCCAATGACGATTTTCCAGCCGCCGAAATCGACGTTCTGCGCAGCCTTGGCGTTGAGGACCATTTGCAGGATGGTCGGCACGCAGTGGGAAAAGCTGACCTTCTCTTTACGCCACAGCTCCACCAGGTATTCCGGGTCGTAGCGGCCGGGATAAACCTGCTTGAGCCCGAGCATCGTCGCCACATACGGCAAGCCCCAGGCGTGCACATGGAACATCGGCGTAATCGGCATATAGACGTCGTTGGTACCCAACAGCCGCACGCTGTCGATGGAACCCATGATCGTCGACACGCCCATGGTGTGCAGCACCAGTTGCCGATGGGTGAAGTACACGCCTTTCGGATTGCCGGTAGTGCCGGTGGTGTAGAAGGTGGTCGCGACGGAGTTTTCGTCGAAATCCTGGAAGTCGTACTGCGTGCTCGCGGCGGCCAGCAGTTGCTCGTATTCACCGACAAGGTTCGGCAAATCGGCGGTTTTCTCTGGCAGGTCGGTCAACAGCAGGGTTTTCTCAACCGTGGTCAGGTGCCCGGCGATGGCTTGATACAACCCCACGAACTCGCTGTTGACCAGCACGAAGCGGTCCTCGGCGTGGTTCATGGTGTAGAGGATCTGTTCCGGTGACAGCCGCACGTTGATCGTGTGAATAACCGCGCCAATCATCGGGATGGCGAACATACATTCCAGGTAGCGATGGCTGTCCCAGTCCATCACCGCCACGGTATCCCCGGCCTTGACCCCGGCCGCCGTCAACACGTTGGCCAACCGTGCGACCCGCTCGATCAACGTCGGGTAGCTGTAGCGCAATTGGTCGCGGTACACGATCTCGCGGGTTTTCTCGTAACGAGCGCCGGACATCAGCAGTCGTTTAATCAGCAACGGATACTGGTAAGCGCCTTCGGCTGGCGGAATAACGCGAGTCTGCAACATAAGAATCCCTTTTCTGACTACACGGTGTTGGCTATTAAAGATCATTACTCTAGAGCCGTTATACCGCAGCCAAATCAGTCAAAGGAATGATTTGCACAGCCGTACAAATGCTAGCTTTGCGCCAGCATTTGCAGGATTTCGTCACCGGTTACGCCGTTTGCCCTACAGCAGCCTCAGACGGCGTCCGTGGGAAAACCAGTGCAGCGACGAAGGTCAACGCCGCAAAACCCGCCAATATCAGGTAAAGCCCTACAAATCCCTGGCGTGGTTCGACGAACGAAATTAGCGGAATCGCAGTAGCACTGGCACCGAACGATAAACAGTAACGCAGCGCAAAAACCCGGGATTGCCACTGCGGCGCGACGAAGTTGGCGACCATCGCGTCATTCACCGTGACCTGGCCAAACACCACGAACATGAACGCCGCGCCCAGTGCAATCACGGCCCAGCCATCCACGTAGGCCAATCCGAACAGCAGCGGCGCCTGGCACAACGTCAACACAAGGAACGGCCATTTCAGACTGAAACGATGCAGGACCCGGCCGATGCTCAACTGCGCCACGGCGCCGAAGGCATACGCCAGGCTGACCACAACGCCCAGGATTTGCGGCGAAGCAAACAGATCGTGCAGGCGCTCTTGAAACAGTTTCGGGTAGGTCATGGTCGTGGCGTTGAACACCACGCCGCCGGTCGCCGTGGCCAGGGCCAGCACACCGAACACCATGACCATGGAAATCCGCTGGCCGGCCGCGCCTTTGAGCGGCGTATGGGGACGCTTGGGAATCGGCTCTTCACGCACCTGCAAGGCAAAACCGATGCCCAGAACAATCGCCACCACGCCCGGCAGAATGAACGCCGAACGCCAGCCGAACTGCGCCACCAGCAACCCGGTGATCAGCGCCGAAAACGCCACGCCAAGGTTGCCCCACATACCGTTGATGCCGATTTCCCGGCCACGGTTCTGTGCATAGGCCACCAGCATCGCAGTGCCCACCGGATGATAAATCGCGGCGAAGATCCCGATCAGCGTCAGGCCCAGTACCAACATGGGTGCGCTGGTGCTCAACCCGGTAAAGATTGCCGAGGCGCCAATTCCGAAGAAAAACACCAGCATCATCTTCCGCCGGCTCCAGTGATCACCCAGCCAACCGGCCGGTAGCGAACAGGCGCCGAAGGCAATGAAGCCGCCCAAGGACAGGCCGATCAGCGCGGCGTAATCCAGGGCGAAGGCTTGGGTCATGCCAAGAATGGCGGCGGGAAAGATCAGCATGAACATGTGGTCGATCACATGGGCTGCGTTGATGTAGCGGATGACGTTTCTGGATTGGTTCATCGCGGCACGCTTTACGTTGTAGTGAGCGGCTTATGCTAAGTTGGCGAAAAAGCGTATTCCTGACAACAAAGTCATCGGAACCGACATGTTAATCAGCCACTTCCAGCACGGCCCGGTCAGCGCCTATCCGCGCGATTACATGGATGGCGCTCACCAAGAGCTACATCAACATCGCGAAGCACAGTTGCTCTATGCCGTTTGCGGGACCATGCGGGTGGTCACGGCGCAGGGTGCCTGGGTGATTCCGCCGACCCGGGCGGTGTGGATTCCACCCATGGTGGCCCATGAGATTTTCATGTCCGGTGAGGTGCGTATGCGCTCGCTGTTCATTGCTCCGGAACTGTCGCCGCCGAGCCTACAACAATGCTGCGTGCTGGCCGTTACGCCGTTGCTGCGCGAGTTGATCCTGCGGGCAGTGCAAGGCCCGCAACACGCGGAAAATCCGTTGATCCAGAAGTTGATGCTGGAAGAAATCGCCGGCCTGGAAAACCTTCCCCTTCATATCCCTATGCCCGAGGACCGGCGCCTGCAAGGCATCTGCCTGGCACTGCTGCGCACACCGGACCACCCCAACACGCTGGAAGACTGGGCCCAGCAGGTCGGCGCCAGTTCACGAACCCTGGCGCGGCTGTTCCAGCAACAACTGAAGATGAATTTCAATGCCTGGCGCCAGCAACTGCGCCTGATGGAAGCCCTGCCGCGCCTGCTCGTCGGTGAAAGCGTGCAGAACGTGGCGCAGGATCTGGGCTACGGCAGCGCCCGGGCGTTCAGCGCGATGTTCCGCCGCTTGCTCGGGGAGAACCCTCGGGAATACCTGAGTGCGTTGAACAAATTGAGCGAACTCAATCCCGTGTAGGAGCTGCCGAAGGCTGCGATCTTTTGATCTTCGGCGTTTCAGTACCGTTAAGATCAAAAGATCGCAGCCTTCGGCAGCTCCTACAAGGATCAGGGTCGTTCTTTTCAGGGTGCTATCAATGCATCTCGGTGAACGCGAGTTTCACGCCGATGGCGATCAGCACCGCGCCCATGGTCCGGTCGAACCAATGGCCCATGCGGGCGAAACTGGCGCGTACGCGCTGCTGGCTGAACAGCATTGCCACCAGGCAAAACCAGAACGCCGTCGCCACCGCGAGATAAACCCCGTAACCAGCCTGCACGGCCAGCGGCGTGTGCGGGTTGATCACCACGGTGAACAGCGACAGGAAAAACAGCGTGGCTTTCGGGTTCAGGCCATTGGTCACGAAGCCTGAGGTGAAGGCGCCGCGAGCAGTGCGCTCGCCGACTTCCTTGTGCAAATCGTCCGCCACGGGTTTGGCCGGTTGTGCCCGCAGGGCCTTGAAACCGATGTACAGCAGGTACGCGGCGGCGGCCCATTTCAAGGCGTTGAACAGCACGATCGACTGGGACACGATCAGGCCGATGCCCAGCAGCGAATAGCCAACGTGGAGGAAAATCGCCGACCCCACACCCAGCGCGGTCCAGGTCCCGGCACGTCGACCGTGGGTCACGCTCTCACGCACCACCACGGCAAAGTCCGGGCCGGGGCTGGCGACGGCCAGCAGGTGAATCAGGGCAACGGTCAAAAACTCTGTCCAGTACATGGGGGCTCCTCTAGGGCGACGTGGTCAATAAATAAACTGAAGCAAACTCAATTTCTATGGCTTGCATAAAACCTGTGGCGAGGGGGCTTGCCCCCGTTCGGCTGCGAAGCAGCCGTAAATCGGTGCACTCGGTACACCTGATGAAGCCGGGTTGCTGTTGAAAGGGGCCGCTTCGCGCCCCAACGGGGGCAAGCACCCTCGCCACAGGACTGCGCCGTACTTCAAAGTCTCAACCGAGTGACTTTCAGCCAGTGCGTAACCATTTGTTTCATCTGGTAGGCTCGGCAGATTACGCCTTCAGTTCATTGCACAAAAGGTACAGTTGATGACGAACTCTCGCCGCGCCGTTTTCCTCGACCACCCGTCCCTGGATCTGGGCGACCTCGACCTGAGCCCCTTGCGCGAGTGCTTCAGCGATTTGCAGTTGTTCGCCCAAACCACACCGGACCAAGTGATCGAGCGCCTCAAGGGCGCCACCGTCGCCATCAGCAACAAGATCCTGATCGATGCCGCCGCCATGGCCGCCAACCCTGAATTAAAGCTGATCCTGATCACCGCCACCGGCACCAACAACGTCGATCTGGCCGCCGCCCGCGCCCACGGGATCACCGTTTGCAACTGCCAGGGTTACGGCACGCCGTCGGTGGCCCAGCACACGATCATGCTGTTGCTCAATTTGGCGACACGCCTGGCGGACTACCAGAAAGCCGTCGGCGAAGGTCGCTGGCAGCAAGCGAAACAGTTCTGCCTGCTGGATTACCCGATCGTCGAACTGGAAGGCAAAACCCTCGGCCTGCTCGGCCACGGTGAACTGGGGGGCGCCGTCGCACGGCTGGCTGAAGCCTTCGGCATGCGCGTAATACTGGGGCAGATTCCTGGCCGCCCTGCCCGCCCGGATCGCTTGCCGCTGAATGAACTGCTGCCGCAAATCGACGCCCTGACTCTGCACTGCCCGCTCAACGAACACACCCGCCACTTCATCGGCGCCCGTGAGCTGGCCTCGATGAAACCCGGTGCCTTCGTGGTCAACACCGCCCGCGGTGGCTTGATCGACGAACAGGCACTGGCCGATGCGTTGCGCAACGGTCATTTGGGCGGCGCCGCCACCGATGTGCTGAGCGTCGAACCACCGACCGCTGGCAATCCGCTGCTGGCCCACGACATCCCTCGACTGATCGTCACCCCGCACAACGCCTGGGGCAGTCGCGAAGCGCGGCAGCGGATCGTTGGGCAATTGACCGAAAACGCTCAGGCGTTCTTCAGCGGTACAGCGCTGCGGGTCGTCAGTTGATAAACTGCCGCACTTTTTTTCAAGGAGCAGAGTATGGATCCGCGCAGTGAAGTACTGCTTCGTCAGGCCGAGTTGTTCCAGGGTTCGGTGTTGTTGGCCGGTTTGCCCGCCGACGACTTGCTGGGCCGCCTGCCCGACGCCCACGGCTGGTGCTGGCATGCCGGCGATCAAGCGACACTGGACGCACGCTTCGCCGATCGCAGCCAGTTTGGCGTGAATGCGCCCGAGCGCGAATTCGAAACCGCCGTGGTGTTTCTGCCCAAGTCCAAGGATTTGACCGACTACATCCTCAACGCCCTCGCCTCACGTCTGGCCGGGCGCGAGTTGTACCTGGTCGGCGAAAAACGCAGCGGTATCGAAGGCGCGGCCAAGCAACTGAACCCGTTCGGCAAACCGCGCAAGCTCGACAGCGCACGGCATTGCCAACTGTGGCAGGTCACCGTCGCCAACGCGCCAGAAGCCAAGTCGCTGGAAAGCCTGGCCCAGGAATACGAACTGCCATTGGCCGAAGGGCCGCTGAAAGTCATCAGCCTGCCGGGCGTCTTCAGCCACGGCCGCCTGGATCGCGGCAGCGCGCTGTTGCTGGAGCATCTGGACAAATTGCCGAGCGGCCACTTGCTGGACTTCGGTTGCGGTGCCGGCGTGTTGGGCGCGGCGGTCAAGCGTCGTTATCCACACAATCAGGTCACGTTGCTCGACGTGGATGCGTTTGCCGCCGCCAGCAGTCGTCTGACATTGGCCGCCAACGGTCTGGAAGCCGAGGTGATTACCGGTGATGGCATCGATGCCGCGCCGATGGGTTTGAGTGCGATTTTGAGTAACCCACCGTTCCATGTCGGGGTGCACACAGATTATTTCGCGACCGAGAACTTGCTGCGAAAAGCAGCCAAACATCTGAAAAACGGTGGCGAACTGCGCCTGGTTGCGAACAGCTTCCTGAAGTATCAACCGCTGATCGAAGAGCACCTCGGCGTGTGTGCGATCAAGGCTGAAGGACAGGGTTTCCGGATCTACCGGGCCAAACGCGGCTGAAACTTCTTTTAAAAAAGAGGCTTGCCCAATCGGATTTGCCTAGGCAGAATCCGCTCCGTCCTAGGGGAGTAGTCTCCCACGAGCGCCATGCTCGTCCGGCATACGTCAACATACTTGGTCAACAGACCATGGCGTATGCGACCTAAGCGTCCGCACAGACGGATCGCCAGGGTTTGACAAGACCTATGACACGAACACCTTACCCGGGGCGGGAAGGCTGTACGTGTCATAGCCGTGTCGACCCGCCCCTTAGGAAAACCCTGATGCTGGATTCTCTTCTCGTTCCTACCGCAATCGTTGCCTTGGCCGAAATCGGCGACAAGACGCAACTGCTCGCGCTCATTCTCGCCGCGCGCTTTCGCAAACCCTGGCCAATCATCGCCGGTATCGTCGCCGCGACGCTGGCCAACCACGCGGCAGCCGGTGCGGTAGGTGCCTGGTTTGGTAGCTTCTTCACGAATGCGACGCTGCACTGGATCCTCGCCGCGAGCTTTACCGCAACGGCATTGTGGACCCTGGTGCCGGACAAGATGGACGACGACGAAGCCAGTACCGCCCGCAAGTTCGGGCCGTTCCTGACCACGCTGATCGCGTTCTTCCTCGCCGAAATGGGCGACAAAACCCAGGTCGCCACCGTGATGCTCGCCGCGCAATACCCGGACCTGTGGCTGGTGATCATCGGCACCACCGCCGGTATGTTGATCGCCAACGTGCCAGTGGTATTGGCCGGTAACTTTGCGGCGGACAAACTGCCATTGACCTTGATTCGTCGCCTGGCGGCAGCGGCGTTCTTTGTGCTGGCGATTGTCGCGGTGTACAAGGCGATGCAGAGCAGTGGGTGGGTTTGACGGCGTAGGTCGGTAGACCGCGTTATCGTTCTTCGCGAGCAAGCCCGCTCCCACAGGGGAATCTCGGTGGCCACAATATTTGTGAGCACTGGTGATCCAATGTGGGAGCGGGCTTGCTCGCGAAGGCGTCAGCAGCCTCGCCCCATGAATATCAGGACTTCGCAGCTTTCTCGTACAACGGCATCACCTTCGGAATCGCTGCCTGCAGCGAAGCAATCCGACTGGTCGACGCCGGGTGAGTGCTCATGAATTCCGGCGACGAACCTTCGGAAGCCTTGCTCATCTTGTTCCACAAGGTGATTGCGGCATTCGGGTTGTAGCCGGCGCGAGCCGCCAGTTCCAGACCGATCAGGTCGGCTTCGTTTTCATTGGCGCGGCTGTTGGGCAACGTCATACCGTAGTTGGCCACGGTGTCAGCCAGGGCCAGGCTGTCCTGCCCCAGACCGAACAAGGCACCAGCGCCCTGCTTGGCCATTTCGATGCCATAGGCCTTGGACATTGCTTCACGACCATGCTCGCGCAAGGCGTGGGCGATTTCATGACCCATGACTGCGGCGATTTCATCGTCGGTGAGTTTCAGGCTGTCGATCAGCCCGGTGTAGAAAATGATCTTGCCGCCAGGACCGCAGTTGGCGTTGAGTTCATCGCTCTTGATCAGGTTGACTTCCCACTTCCACTGGGCCGAATCCGGACGGAAGTTCGGCGCCTGGGCAATCAGCCGATCGGCAATGGCCTGGATACGCTTGGCGTCGGTACTGGTTTTGTCCAGTTCGCCTTTGCTCGTCGCCTCCCCTACTGTCTTCTGATAGGACTGGGCATACATCTGGTTGACCTCATCCGAGGACAGCATGCTGAACATGTACTGCTTGCGCTCAACGCCTACGGCTCCGCCGCTGGTGGTGTTGACCGACTGACAACCCGCCAGCAGCAATGCCGCGCTCAGTGCACTTACAACCAATGTCTTGTTCATCCAAAAGCTCCCTGAAAACATGCCGCATATCCTAGGACGTGTATTGTATCGGCGCCAGATACAAAAGACGCGTAGCACGCACTTTCCGAAAAGAGGCTGCTCTTTGTAGGAAAAAATTCACATCCCTCACACGCCACGCCCGCAATGCCCATATGCGACATCCAGCGCTCCAAAACAGTCATTTCGCCATCACCCGCTCATGGTCCCCGATCCCTCTGCCGATACCCCAACGCAGACGTCCTCTTGCGTGCGGAGCCCCCATGAAATTCAAGTCGATCCAGTTTTCCGTGGCGGCCCTTGCCGGCGCTATCGTCCTCAGCGTTGTTGCCGCCCTGGTGCTGTACGCGCTGTTTTCTGGTGCCCGGACGCAAGACATGGTCCAGGAGCGGACCCAGGCGCAGTTCGAACAAGTCATCGAGCAACGCCTGACGTCCCTGGCGCAGACTCAGGTCAGCCAGATTCAGCGCGAACTCGAAGCGCCGCTGCTGATTGCCGGCGGACTGGTGCGGGTCAACGAACTGATCGGCACACCAGGGGCCGATGGTCAGCCGCAACTGAACCTCAGCCGTGAGCAGTTGATCAGCCTGATCAAGGAAAACGTCACCAAGAACCCGAAAATCCTAGGCACCTACATCGGCTGGGAAAAAAACGCCCTGGACCATAACGACGCAGCCTACGTCGACACCAAGGTGGTCGGCATCGACGCCGCCAACGGGCGTTTCCTGCCGTGGTGGTTCCGCAACGAGGATGGCAGCCTGGGCCTGGACAAACTGGTGGACGTCGACGACCAGAAAACCCTGTCCACCGGCGTGCGCGCCAGCGAGTACTACCTGTGCTCGAAGGAGACCAAAAAATCCTGCGTGATCGATCCGGCGCCCTACAAGGTCGGCGACAAAATCGTCATGCTCGCCTCCTTTATTGAACCGATCATGCTCAACGGTACCTTTCAGGGCATCGTCGGCGCGGACCTGTCGGTGAACTTCATCCAGGAAATGCTGCTGGGCGCCAACCAGAAACTGTATGGCGGCTCAGGCGTGATGGCGCTGATCGGCGGCAATGGCCGAATCGTCGCCTACACCAAAGACCCGAGCAAATTCGGCGAGAAGGTCAGCGACATCCTCGACAGCCAGCAGATCGCCAATATGTCCAATCTCAAGCGCGGCGAAGCGACTTACACGGTCGACAAGGCCCAGGGCCGGATCGAGTTGTACCTGCCATTCGGCATCGGCCAGACCGACGCCCGCTGGACGCTGATGCTGCAATTGCCGCTGAACGCAGTGATGGCGGACCTGCAAAAACTACAAGGCGATCTGGATAAACAGCGCAAATCCGACACCTTCGGCATGGCCATGGTCGGGTTGCTGATTGCCGGTATCGGCTTGCTGGTGATCTGGCTGGTGGGCCACGGCATTGCCCGCCCACTCAAGCAAATGGTGGCCATGCTCGACGACATCGCTCAGGGCGAAGGCGACCTCACTCGACGCCTGACCAGCGACCGCACCGACGAATTGGGCTCGATCGCCAAAGGCTTCAACACCTTCCTGGCCAAGTTGCAGGCGATGATCACCCAAGTGGTGACGTCGGTGCAGAGTGTCAGCGATTCGTCGGAACACACCGCCGACATTGCGATTCGCACCAATATCGGCGTGCACAAGCAAATGGCCGAGATCGATCAGGTCGCCACGGCGGTGCACGAAATGACCGCCACCGCTCAAGACGTGGCGCGTAACGCGACGTCCGCGGCGCAGGCGGCCAGTCATGCCGATCAGGCGGCAGCCCAAGGCATGCAGATTGTGCGCGACACCTCGAATTCGATTGGCGTGCTGGCGGTGGAAATCGGTAAAGCGGTGGCCGTGGTGCAAACCCTGGCCAAGGACAGCGAGAACATCAACGCGATCCTCACCGCCATTCGCGGGATCGCCGAGCAGACTAATCTGCTGGCCTTGAACGCGGCCATCGAAGCGGCCCGCGCCGGTGAACAGGGCCGTGGTTTTGCGGTGGTGGCCGATGAAGTACGCAACCTGGCGCAGAAGACCCAGAAGGCCACCGAAGAAATCCAGACCATGATCCAGCAACTTCAACAAGGCACCCGCGATGTGGTGCGGGTCATGGAAGACAGTCAGAACCGTACCGACGAAAGCGTGCAGCACGCGGCGAAAGCGGCCGAGGCGCTGGAGACGATTACTCAAGCAGTGTCGGTAATCAACGACATGAACACGCAGATTGCCAGCGCCGCGGAGGAACAGAGTGCGGTGGCTGACGACATCAATCGGAACGTGATCAACATTGGGCAAGTGGCGAATGAAGTGGCGGGCGGGGCGGATGAATCGAGCGCGGCGAGTGCAGATCTGACCAAATTGGCGGAACAGCAGCGGCGGTTGATCAATCAGTTCAAGGTTTGATCCGAGACCCTCTTCGCGAGCAAGCCCGCTCCCACATTGGATCTGTGGCGTTCACAAATCCCTGTGGGAGCGGGCTTGCTCGCGAAGGCGTCGGAACAGACGCCCAATCAGCCGGGGGTCAGACACTCCGGCCCATTCAGCTTCGGATCATTCACCAGATTCGCCAGTACCCGCTCACGCAATGGGGCGGGCTCACTGGCCAGCAACCCCTGCAACACATGCAACGGCGTCTCGGGATCAAGCCAGGCGGCTTGCCCCGCCTCATCCAGAATCAACGGCCGACGCTGACTCGCCGCCGGCTGAGTGATCACCGCCGTGCTCAGCCACACCTGTTCCTGCACCGGATACGCTTCCCAGATCCCCGCGAAAAACAGCGCCGAGCCCTCCCCCGGTGTCAGCCAAAACGGACGTTTGCGCTGGGTGCCGCGCCACTCGTAGAAACCATTGGCCGGCAACAGGCAACGGCGCTCGCGCAACGCCTGGCGGAACATCGGTTGTTCGGCGACGGTTTCGGCCCGGGCATGGGCCGGCGTGCGCGATAGGTCGGTCAGCCACGGCGGCGTCAGGCCCCAGCGGGCACGGGCCAGTTCACGCTGGCCGCTGGTGCCGGCACGCAGCATCAACACCGAATCGTTGGGAGAAATATTCCACTGGGCCTGCTGATCGGCGGGAAAGCCAGGCAGGGCCGCGAAGGCGGGGTTCCAGCGAAACAGGGCATAACGTCCACACATGGGGCAACACGACTCTTGATAAAACGAACGTCAGCCTAACAGACCAGGGTGCCGGGAAAACTTTCCGGTTCATCACCGGGCATCGGCAGCGCGGCATTGTAGGCGGTGATCAGCTCTCGGGCGTATTGCGCCTGGTCGTTATCCACTGACAATCCCAGCAACCCGTAAATCGGCAACTCGCCCGTGCCGCCGAGCAAATCACGCCCCACCAGATGCGCCTCGATGCCCTCGCTGGCGAGCATGCTTTGCAGCAATTCACCTTCCATCAGGTTTTCCGGTTCGTAGATTCGCTGCATCGGGCGCCCCTCAATCGTTTTCGCTAAAAACTTCGAGATGCCATTCCTCTCCGTCAACCTGCAACACAAACGTGATCGGTCGACAACACACCTGACAGTCCTCGATATAGGTCTGATCTCCCCCGGACAGATCCAGAGAAGTCTCAACCTCCTCACCACAATACGGACATTCATAAACTGCGGGTTCCAGCATCGCGGTCTCCCAGGTGACTTGTGCGTATAATCGCCGGTCTATTTGCAGGGCTATTTTTGTCTGGCTAACTTTTCAGACCGTGCCCCGTTGGTTTTCGATCAAAACCTTTACTTACCCTAGCCGTTTCTAACAAGAGAGCATGATGGGCGAATTCGATGCCATCCGACCTTACGACGACAGCGAAGTCCCAGCGGTGCTGGCACGGCTGCTCGGCGACAAGGCGCTTCTAGATATTCTCATCCACTTCCGCTTCCCGCGTTACGCCGGTGCTTTCGGCTGGATGCTCAAACCTCTTATAGCTCATCGGCTGCGCCGTGAGTTCGCCGGCGTCAATTCGGTGGCCACATTGCAGGACAAAGTCGAAGTTTATGTCGACCACACCATCGAACGCGCCACCGACGGCGTGACTTACACCGGCGTCGAGCAGTTCAAATCTGGCAGCGCTTACCTGTTCATCGCCAACCACCGCGACATCGTGATGGACCCGGCCTTCGTCAACTATGCCGTGTACCACGCTGGCCTGCCGACCCCGCGCATTGCCATTGGCGACAATCTGCTGCAAAAGCCCTTCGTCAGCGATTTGATGCGCCTGAACAAGAGCTTCATCGTGCACCGTTCGATCACCGGTCGCCGCGAGAAGATGGCCGCTTATCAGCTGCTGTCGGCCTACATCAACCACTCGATCCGCAAAGACTGCGCCTCGATCTGGATCGCCCAGGCCGAAGGCCGGGCCAAGGACGGCGACGACCGTACCGAGTCGGCGATCCTCAAGATGTTCCACATGAGCCGCAAGGACGAGCCGTTCGGCGAGGTCATTCAGTCGCTGAACGTCACCCCGGTGTCGATCAGCTACGAATACGACCCGTGCGACCAGGCCAAGGCCCGCGAGCTGTTTATCCGCGCGACCACCGGCAGTTACACCAAAGTGCCGGGCGAGGACGACGTGAGCATCGCCAAGGGCATCACCGGCTACAAGGGCCGAGTCCACGTGAACTTTGCCACGCCGATCACCGAGCTGTTCGATGACACCAAGCAATTGGCGATCGAGATGGACCGGCAGATCCTCGGCGGCTACCGGTTGTTCCCGGTGCACTACCTGGCGTACGCCATGTGGAAGGACGCGGATCCGCAACTGCAGGTGCCGAAAGCGACCGAAGTGTTTGCGGCGGATGAACTGGCCAAGGCTCAGGAAGAATGGCAGCGACGCCTGGAAGCCTGCCCTGAGGAGCATCGGCCGTTCATGGTGCTGCAATATGCGACGCCGGTGAGGAATCAGTATCGGGTGAAGGCCGGGCTGACGCTTTAAGCGGTTTGACCCGATACGACAACGGCGCCCTGTGGCGAGGGGGCTTGCCCCCGTTCGGCTGCGCAGCAGTCGTAAGATTTAGGGGTCGCTTCGCAACCCAACGGGGGCAAGCCCCCTCACCACAGGCAAGCTCCACTGTTCACAGGGTTTTGAGTCAGCAGCTTAAAACCGTGTGCTGATCCACGACACCACTAGCGCCACGCCCAGGCAAGCGAAGCCGAATCGATAGAAAAACCGGTTCATGCGCTGGGTGGCGCCATCCAGCATCAACATCGAGTCATCGACGCGGCGGTTCTGGGTGGCTGCCTCAAGAACGGCCAACGCGCGCTGTTCACGGCGACGAGTGGCGTGCAACAACCAACTGCCCGGGAAGGCGAGCAGCAAGGCCAGCAAGTTGATCAATTTGGCGGGATGGTTGGTAAACAGCGAAATCAAATGCAACGACATCACGGACCTCGGGCAGAACCAGGGTGGCAGGCGCCGGACCGACGACTGCGGCGTGGATTCTACCGAAAGCCTGCCCGCCTGCCCTCACCTTTGCGACAAATAACGCACCACTTGGCCGATACCTGTCCGGCGTCACAGCATCGTCATCTGAATGCGCCAGTCTGGCGCCCCTCGAAACCCACACAGAGTTCAACATGCTGCACGCCGAAAACCAGGACCGCCTCTACCTCATCGCCCAAAGCGACGAACAGCAGAATCTCGTTGGCAGCCTTGCCTTCAACGTCCAGGACCGCCACTGGCTGGTGTATTGCGCATTGGGCGGGCATCAACATGCGGATCTGCCGGAGACGGATTTGCTGACCGGCGTGAGTGTGCTGGATTTTTACTCCGAAGCAGCGTGATGCTTTAGATCCATGTAGGAGCGAGGCTTGCCCGCGAAAGCGGTGTGTCAGTCGACACTAATGTTGAATGTTCGGTCCCTTCGCGGGCAAGCCTCGCTCCTACAGGGTTCAGAGTTGATCGGTCATTATGTGGCCTCCGCCAATCCCATGTGGGAGCGGGCTTGCTCGCGAAAGCGGTGGGTCAGCTGCATTGATGTTGACTGACACACCCTCTTCGCGAGCAAGCCCGCTCCTACATTGGGTCGGCGTCACCCACAAAAAATCGCAGACACAAAAAAGCCCGGAACCATCACTGGCACCGGGCTTTTTTGAATCTCGCGAAAGGTTATTCGCCGAGCATCTGACCCACGGTCGGGTCCTTGAACAGGCGCGTCAGCGCGTCGCTCAACACATCGCTGACCAGTTTAGTGTTGGTTTCCTGGTTCGGCGCCATACCGAAACGCTGATCCAGGGAAGCACCGTAACGGCCGCTGTAACGACGGTTGGCGTTCTGCACATCAGAGCGGAAGGTCGCGCCGATGGTCGCTTCAGTCACATACATGCCTTCTTTAGGCGACTGATAACTCAGCTCCGCCAGGGTCACGGTCAACTGCGGCGCGTTCATGCCGTTAGACACCGGGGTGAAACCCAGCAAACGCACGGCGGCTTCAGCCTGGGCTTGCAGCTTCGGCAGAATCTGCGCGCCCTGCACGGTGATCGCGCTGGTTTCAGGGTACAGACCGCCACGGGTTCCCAGGGTTGGCGACGGACGGCCATCCACCACACGCACCACAACCTGCTGGCCATGGCCAACCGGCGCCAGCTGAGTGGTCAGCTTCGGTTCCGGGCTCAGTTGTTGCGGGCTGTGGGCGCAGCCAACCAGGGTCAAACTGGTCACAGTGATCAAACCGAACAACAGGCGTTGCAACATGCTCTTCTCTCCAGAATCAGGCACTAACAGTGCTCGCAGTATAGCGGTGGGCGCCTGCGACGAACTAGGGGACTACAAACATTACTGAAATCTCTGACGAACCCTTCAGACCGCGGATCCTGTCACAAATATGTCACCGTCCTTACACTTGCACGTCACGGCTCGCGGGCATTCTTCACAGCAGCCCCCACAAGGTACTCCGCCATGCGTTATCTGATCTCGCTGTTCGCACCACGCCCATTGCACCGCAGCTTTGCCCTGCTCGACCGCAACGGCCACTGCCAGGCTTTCAAGCAGTGCAGCCTCCAGCCCATGGGCGATGGCTGGGTCGAAATTGAAGAAATCCGCCTCAACTGGCTGCACCATCCCCTGCCCGCCAGCGCCCGCATCAGCCAGCGCCAGCCACGCGCACGCGCTCAACAGCTGTTGACCACCTGACCAGACGCCTAATAAAAGTCATTAAACACGTCCATTTCCCTGCGTTTCTTAGATACAATCTCACCCCGATTATAAGGACGTCTCCTGATCGGGCCTCGCAGCATCGTTAATGCCTCGGTATTGACACCCCGCACCGCCCACAGAGAGCCGCCCACACAGATCGAGTGAAGCTGGCGCGCTTGCTGTTCCCTGAGCAAAAACCCCACTTTTCGCGAATCTGCAGAGCTGTCATTACGCTCGGTTACTGAGCTGTTTGCCCGTTTTGCCTGTCATGTATTCCATGGCGGCAATCCATCCGGGCACGGTGCCAGGCTGGGACAGCCCTTTTTTGAGGTTCACGTCTTCAAAAGAGCGTGAAAAAAACGGGTTTTCACAACTTCACAAGAGTGTGGCGAGCAAATGAATAGTTTTGCGTCTGAACATGCACCATTAGCGTCTGAAACAGCCCAACGACACAGGACCGAGTACTCCTCGAACACCGGAGCCTGAAGCCTGTCCGCTACGGATTTGGTTGCACAAACGGATGTCTCGACCATAAGTCGAATTGCCAGTCGCGCGCTGAAATGAGTTCATGTGATTCATAGGCCCGGCCGGTAGCGTCCGTCGAAGTTGCGAAAAATTGCGAAGATTCGGACATGGCGATCCTGGCCATGGGTACCTGGGGCATCACTGACACGCCCCGTCACTCCTGGCAGCTATGCCGACAATTTGGTGCTGCAGATTTTGGAGACGCGTTAAATGGCGCATAACGAAGCAGTCGACGTAGTACTCGTTGGGGCCGGCATCATGAGTGCCACCCTCGCTGTACTGCTCAAAGAGCTCGACCCCGCGATCAAGCTGGAAGTCGTCGAGCTAATGGATTCCGGTGCTGCGGAGAGTTCCAACCCATGGAACAACGCCGGTACCGGTCACGCCGGGCTGTGTGAGCTCAACTACACGCCTCAGGCCGCCGACGGCACCGTCGACATCAAGAAAGCCGTGCACATCAACACCCAGTTCGAGGTGTCGAAGCAGTTCTGGTCGTACCTGACCAAAAAAGGCACCTTCGGCTCGTGCAAATCCTTCATCAGCCCGGTGCCGCACCTGAGCTTCGTGCAAGGCGACAGCGGCGTGTCCTTCCTCAAGGATCGCTTCAACGTGCTGAGCAAGCACCACGCCTTCGCCGACATGGAATACACCGAAGACAAGGCCAAGATGGCCGAATGGATGCCGTTGATGATGCCGGGCCGTCCGGCCGACGAAGTCCTCGCGGCCACCCGCGTGATGAACGGCACCGACGTCAACTTTGGCGCGCTGACCAATCAACTGCTCAAGCACCTGACCAGCGCACCCGATGCCCAGGTCAAGTACTGCAAGCGTGTGACTGGCCTCAAGCGTAACGCCAATGGCTGGACCGTCAGTATCAAGGACGTCAACAGCGGCAACACCCGTGAAGTCGACGCCAAATTCGTCTTCCTCGGCGCTGGCGGTGCGGCATTGCCGCTGTTGCAGGCGTCGGGCATCGAAGAAAGCAAAGGCTTCGGCGGCTTCCCGATCAGTGGCCAGTGGCTGCGTTGCGACAACCCTGAAGTGGTCAAGCATCACCAGGCCAAGGTCTACAGCCAGGCAGCGGTCGGTTCGCCACCGATGTCCGTGCCGCACCTGGACACTCGCGTGGTCGATGGCAAGAAGTCCCTGCTGTTCGGGCCATACGCCGGTTTCACCACCAAGTTCCTCAAGCATGGTTCTTTCATGGATCTGCCGATGTCGGTACGCGCCGGCAACATCGGCCCGATGCTGGCCGTGGCGAAAAACAACATGGACCTGACCAAGTACCTGGTCAGCGAAGTGATGCAATCGATGGAACAGCGTCTGGAATCCCTGCGCCGCTTCTACCCTGAAGCGAAAGCCGAAGACTGGCGCCTGGAAGTGGCCGGCCAACGGGTGCAGATCATCAAGAAAGACCCGAAAAAGGGCGGCGTTCTGCAGTTCGGCACCGAACTGGTCGCGGCCAAGGATGGTTCTCTTGCTGCCCTGCTCGGCGCTTCGCCAGGCGCTTCGGTGACCGTTTCGATCATGCTGGAACTGATCGAGAAGTGCTTCCCGAACAAAGCGTCCGGTGAGTGGGCTGCCAAACTGGCGGAAATCTTCCCGGCTCGGGAAAAGGTCCTGGAAACCGACGCGGCGCTGTATCGCAAGATCAACGCGCACAACAACGTCGCGCTGGAACTGGTTGAAGCCAGTAACGAGACCGAAAGCTACGCTTGATTCGGTCCCATAAAAAACGCCCCGTTCTCGTTGAGAGCGGGGCGTTTTTTTATGCCGCTGATCTTGGCTTTTGATCTTAACCGCGAGCCTTGGCGATCAATTCGATGTACTCGGCCGCATTGCGCTGATCCTTGATCACCGCGACGAAATCATTGCCGTGCTCATCTTTGCCGTCCAGATCAAACCCGGCCTCGACGAAAAACGTCAGGAAACGCTCGAAGTCGTCGATGCGCAGGCCGCGATAAGCCTTGATCAGTTTGTGCAGGGACGGGGAAGTGGCGTCGACCGGTTCAAAATCGAGGAACAGTTTGATCTGCTCATCGCCGATCTCGTCACCAATCACTTGCTTCTTATCTTTACGCATTGCCGACTCCAGCTCGCAGACATTTCACGGGGCGGGCAGTTTACCCCTCGTTTGACGCCGGGCTCAACGCGAACGAACGCTGCCGGTGTGCAGATCGGCCCAGACATGGCCGTTGGCGTAGCTGAGGAACTGGCAATACACCGTGTCGTTGCGCAGCAGATCGATCACCACCCGGTATTGGGCCAGCGGGTAGTAGAGCGTCAGGGTTTTACTTTTTTCGTCGTAGATCGGCTTTTTCAGGCTTTTGCTTTCACCATCGAAGTTGACCAGCACCTGATTGATGCTCGCGCCCTTGTTCAAGGATTTGCCCTTGAGGCGGATCAGCAGTGGTGACGTGACCGGAATCGGCTGTTGGGTGGACTGGCGCTGGCTACCCACCACCACCGAATACTCGGTGACCTGCAACAGTTGCTGTTGCTCCGGTTCAGCGTCACGCAGGGTCAGGTCGTCCGGCGGCAAAAACTGTGCATGCATCGGCGCCGGGGCAGCGGCCAAGGGCAGACTGAGGGTCAGCAACAGGACGGCGCAGCTGCGGATCAAAAGACTCATGACGGGCTCCGGAGGCGAGGCCGAGCACTCTAGCATGGGTGTACAACGGTGGATGCAGAACACAGAACCATTGTGGGAGCGGGCTTGCTCGCGAAAGCGGTCTTACTGACACATTGATGTTGAATGTGCCGACGCTTTCGCGAGCAAGCCCGCTCCCACAAGGGATTGGTGCCGGGAGTTACATGCCTTTAACGGCAAAAATCCCGTTGGCGTTACGCCAGTAGCCTTTGTAGTCCATGCCGTAACCGAAGATGTAACGGTCGATGCACGGCAGGCCGACGAAATCGGCTTTGAGGTCCGGGCGAGCCTTGCGGTCGTGGTCTTTGTCGATCAATACGGCTGTGTGCACAGCGCGAGCGCCGGCGTGTTTGCAGTAGTCGATGATCGCGCCCAGGGTGTGACCTTCATCGAGGATGTCGTCGATGATCAGCACGTCACGGTCCAGGAACGAAACTTCCGGCTTGGCTTTCCAGAACAGGTCGCCGCCGCTGGTTTCGTTGCGATAACGGGTGGCGTGCAGGTAAGACGCTTCCAGCGGGAAGTGCAAATGGGTCAGCAGCTTGCCGGCGAAAATCAGGCCGCCGTTCATTACACAGAACACCACCGGGTTGGTATCAGCCAGCTGTTCGTTGATGTGTGCACCGACACGGGCGATGGCCGCCTCGACTTCAGCTTCGGTGTACAGGCAGTCAGCCTCTCGCATGATTTGACGGATATGCTCGAGATCAGCAGGCATGGCGCTCTCCAGGGGGGGTAAAGGGAGGGACGGATTCAGGAAAAGCGGGCAAAGGTACGCATCAAGCGAGGCCAGATCAAGCGTTTGTGGACTAACGTACCTTATGTCTATAGGACAACACCCTCGGATAGATTAATCTAGGCCGGTTTTTTTGCCCGCCGCCGGAGCCTTTCCCCATGCCCATCCAAGAGATCCGCCATCCGCTGATCCGTCATAAACTTGGCCTTATGCGCCGCGCAGACATTAGCACGAAGAATTTCCGTGAGCTCGCTCAGGAAGTCGGTGCCCTGCTGACCTACGAAGCCACCAAAGACCTGCCGCTGGAAACCTACGATATCGAAGGTTGGTGCGGCACTGTGTCGGTGGAGAAAATCGCCGGCAAGAAAATTACCGTGGTGCCGATCCTGCGCGCCGGTATCGGCATGCTCGAAGGTGTGCTGAGCCTGATCCCGGGCGCCAAAGTCAGCGCTGTAGGCGTGGCCCGTAACGAACAAACTCTGCAAGCTCACACCTACCTGGAAAAACTCGTTCCGGAAATCAACGAACGCCTGGCGATGATCATCGACCCGATGCTCGCCACCGGCAGCTCCATGGTCGCCACCATCGACCTGCTGAAAAAGGCCGGTTGCCGGGACATCCGCGCCATGGTGCTGGTAGCGGCACCTGAAGGCATCGCCGCCGTCGGGAAAGCTCACCCGGACGTGATGATCTACACCGCCTCCATCGACGAAAAACTCAACGAGCACGGTTACATCATCCCGGGCCTGGGCGATGCCGGTGACAAAATCTTCGGCACCAAGCAGAAGGACGCTTGAGCATGCAGGAAGAGTTCAACGATCCGCTCTGGCGCACAGTGCTGTCGGGTGCACAGATGCTGTTCGTGGCGTTCGGCGCCCTGGTGTTGATGCCGCTGATTACCGGCCTCGACCCGAATGTGGCGCTGTTCACCGCAGGTCTGGGGACGATTTTGTTCCAGATCGTCACCGGGCGTCAGGTGCCGGTGTTTCTGGCGTCGAGTTTTGCCTTCATTACCCCGATCATCCTCGCCAAGGGCCAGTTCGGCCTCGCAGCGACCATGGGCGGTGTAATGGCGGCGGGTTTCGTCTACACCTTTCTCGGCCTGGCCGTGAAGATCAAAGGCACCGGGTTCATTGACCGGTTGCTGCCACCGGTGGTGATTGGTCCGGTGATCATCTCCATCGGCCTGGCCATGGCGCCGATTGCCGCCAACATGGCGATGGGCAAGGCTGGCGACGGTTCCGAGCTGATTCATTACCAGACCGCGATGCTGATCTCGATGCCGGCGCTGCTGACCACCCTGATCGTCGCAGTGTTCGGCAAAGGCATTTTCCGCCTGGTGCCGATCATCTCCGGCGTGTTGGTAGGTTTTGCCATGGCGTTCTACTTCGGCGTGGTCGACACCGCGAAGATTGCCGCCGCCCCATGGTTTGCGATCCCGCACTTCACGGCGCCGGAATTCAACTGGCAGGCGATTCTGTTCATCGTCCCGGTAGCCTTGGCCCCGGCCATCGAGCACATCGGTGGCGTGATTGCGGTCGGTAGCGTGACCGGTCGCGATTACCTGAAGAAGCCGGGCCTGCACCGCACCCTGCTCGGCGATGGCATTGCCACCACCGCAGCCGGTCTGTTCGGCGGCCCACCCAACACCACCTACGCCGAAGTGACTGGCGCGGTGATGCTGACCAAGAACTACAACCCGAAAATCATGACCTGGGCGGCGATCTTTGCCATCAGCCTGGCGTTTGTCGGCAAGTTCGGCGCGCTGTTGCAAAGCATTCCGGTGCCGGTGATGGGCGGGATTCTGTGCCTGTTGTTCGGCTCGATTGCGGCGGTGGGCATGAACACGCTGATTCGCCACAAGATCGACCTGAGCGAGGCGCGCAATCTGGTGATTGTCTCGGTGACCCTGGTGTTCGGGATTGGCGGCGTGCTGATCGGCACCGGCACAGGGCCAGACGACTTCGGCCTCAAAGGCATCGCACTGTGTGCGGTGGTGGCGATTGCGCTGAACCTGTTGCTGCCGGGCAATGACAGCTGGAAGCACAAGAAGGCGGATGATCCGTTGTTGTAAAAGTTGACGCATCACCCTGTGGCGAGGGAGCTTGCTCCCGCTTGAGTGCGCAGCACTCACAAAATCTTCATCGGCTGCGATAATTTTGAGGCTGCTTCGCGGCCCAGCGGGAGCAAGCTCCCTCGCCACAGTTTGTGTGCTTACAGGGCTATCGGTGCCCGCTCGCACAACATGTTCAACGCCCGCGCCCACTGCGGATCATCGTTAAGACACGGCACCAGCACCAACTCCTCTCCTCCCGCTGCGCGGAACTGTTCCAACCCGCGATCCCCGATTTCCTCAAGCGTCTCGATGCAATCGGCAACAAACGCCGGGCACATCACCAGAATCTTCTTCACGCCGCTTTTGGCCAATTCATCGAGGCGTGCTTCGGTGTAGGGTTCGATCCACTTCGCCCGGCCCAATCGCGACTGGAATGACACCGACCACTTGCCATCGGCCAAACCCAGGCGCTTGGCAAACTCGGACGCGGTGCGCAGGCACTGGGCTCGGTAGCACGTCGCCAATACGGCCGGCGATGCATTCTTGCAGCAGTCTTCGTTTTTGAAGCAATGCTGGCCGCTCGGATCAAGCTTGGTCAGGTGCCGTTCCGGCAAACCATGAAAGCTGAGCAGCAGGTGATCGTGATCTTGCTCCAGATAGGGCTTGGCACTGGCCACCAGCGCATCGAGGTATTCCGGCTGATCGTAGAACGGCTGGAGAATCGAGAACTGCACGTCGAGCCTTTTCTCGCGCACGACACGTTTGGCTTCCTCGATCACCGTGGTCACGGTGCTGTCGGCGAACTGTGGATAAAGCGGCGCGAGGGTAATTCGCTTGTGGCCCTGGGCGGCCAGGCGCACCAGTGTCGACTCAATCGACGGCTCGCCGTAACGCATCGCCAACTCCACCGGGCCGTGAGTCCACTGGGCGGTCATGGCCTGTTGCAGACGTTTGCTGAGCACCACCAGCGGCGAGCCCTCCTCCCACCAGATCGAGGCGTAGGCGTGGGCCGACTGTTCCGGGCGCTTGAACAGGATCAGCGACACCAGCAAGCGTCGTACCGGCCACGGCAGGTCGATCACATACGGGTCCATCAGAAATTGATTGAGGTAACTGCGCACATCCGCCACCGAGGTGGAGGCCGGTGAGCCCAGGTTGACCAGAAGCAACGCGTGATCGGTCATGCAACATCCTATTTCAAAGGCGGCTGGAGAGATCGTCCAGGGCCGCGCGTAAATCAGTGAACTGGAAAGTGAAACCCGCTTCCAGCAAGCGCGCCGGCATGGCTTTCTGGCCACCCAGCAACAGCAATGACAACTCGCCCAGGGCCACCCTCAACGCCAGGGCCGGCATGGGCATGAACGCCGGGCGGTGCAACACGGCGCCCAGCGTCTTGGCAAATTCACGATTGCGCACCGGTTTTGGCGCGCAGGCATTATAGGGACCGCTGGCGTCGTTGCGATGCAGAAGAAAATCAATCAGGGCGATTTGATCCTTGATATGAACCCACGGCATCCACTGCCGACCACTGCCAATCGGCCCGCCCAGCCCCAGTTTGAATGGCAGCAACAGCCGCGACAAAAAGCCGCCCTCGGCGGACAGCACCAGCCCGGTGCGAAGCAAAATTACCCGAATGCCCAAAGCCTCGGCACGCAGGGCCGTCTCCTCCCAGGCGATGCTCAATTGGCTCGCGAAATCATCGATCACCGGCGGCGAATTCTCAGTCAACTCGCGCTCGCCACCATCGCCATACCAGCCAACCGCGGAGCCGGAAATCAGCACCTGCGGTTTTTGCTCACGGCTTTCGAACCAGGCCAGCAACGTTTCGGTCAGGGTAATCCGACTACTCCAGAGCAGCGCTTTGCGCCGGCCAGTCCACAAGCGATCGGCAATGGGGGCACCCGCCAAGTTGATAACGGCATCCACCGGTTCCTCGCCAAGGTCTTCGAGACGGGCAATGCCTCGCACCTGAGCGCCACATATTTTCGCCACTTTTTCAGGCGTGCGACTCCAGACCGTGAGGCGATGTCCCTGGCTCGACCAGTGTTGGCAGAGCTGACGTCCTATCAAACCAGTACCGCCGGTCAGCAATATGTGCATGACTTCTTCCTCGCGTGGCGTTTTACCTTGATCACTAGTCTATTTTTATATGCAGGGATCTTTGGTATCGGGCAGTGTCTGTGTTTAACAATAGGCCAAGCTGTCAGAACGAGAACGCTAAAAGTTATACCAAAAAACAATATTGTACAGGTTTAAACCACGGCGTAGTCTGTACAGAAAGGTAAACGAGGCCCCTATGACTGTACCTATCGCAATCATCGGCACCGGCATCGCCGGACTGTCAGCCGCCCAGGCCCTAACGGAGGCCGGGCATGTCGTTCAACTTTTCGATAAAAGCCGTGGCAGCGGCGGACGCATGTCGAGCAAGCGCAGTGACGCGGGGGCTCTGGACATGGGCGCGCAGTATTTCACTGCCCGCGACCGCCGCTTCGTCACCGAGGTCCAGCGTTGGCAAGCCAATGGCTGGGTCGCCGAATGGACGCCACTGCTCTATACGTTTCAGGGCGGCCAGCTCAACCTGTCGCCGGACGAACAGACGCGCTGGGTCGGCACGCCGCGAATGAGCGCTATCACCCGCGCGCTGCTCGGGGACCTGGAGGTGCACTTCGCCTGCCGGATCACCGAAGTCTATCGCGGTGAAGAGCACTGGCATCTACAGGACGCGGAAGGCTTCACCCATGGACCATTCAGCCATGTGGTGATTGCAACGCCGGCGCCTCAGGCGACCGCGCTGCTGGCCGCTGCGCCGAAACTCGCGGGGGCCGCTGCCGGGGTAAAAATGGACCCGACCTGGGCCATCGCCCTGGCCTTCGACAAACCGCTGGATACGCCCATGGAAGGCTGTTTCGTGCAGGACAGCCCCCTCGACTGGCTCGCGCGCAACCGCAGTAAACCCGGGCGCGACAACACCATGGATACTTGGGTATTGCACGCCACCAGCGCCTGGAGCCGGCAACACATCGACCTGCCGAAGGAAGAGGTGATCGAGCAACTGCATGGAGCTTTCGCCGAACTGCTGCACAGCGCGATGCCCGCACCGACCTTCAGCCTCGCCCATCGCTGGCTCTACGCCCGTCCCGCCAACAGTCATGAATGGGGCGTGTTGGCGGACGCCGATCTGGGCCTGTACGTATGTGGCGACTGGTGCTTGTCCGGACGCGTCGAAGGCGCCTGGCTCAGCGGCCAGGAAGCTGCCCGCCGTTTGCACGAGCACTTGCAGTGAACCGCATCAATCCAAGCAAATTGCGGCTGTCGAAATGGACAGCAGCCCAGCCGCAAAACCGCGAAAAACATTTTCTGGTGACCGAGTTGTTCCGGGATGAGGAAGGTACGGTGCTGGAAGTCGAGTTGCAGGCAGTGTTGACTCAGCGTAGTGAGCGGTTGGATTGGCAAACCCTGAAAGACAGCAACACCTGGCAATTGGGCTGGAAGTAGATCCCCTGTGGGAGCGGGCTTGCTCGCGAATGCGGTGGGTCAGCCGCACATGTGTTGACTGACTCATCGCATTCGCGAGCAAGCCCGCTCCCACATGGGAATCGCGAGCACTTCAAAAACCTATACAAATAATTTGACTTGTACAGCTTCGAATCTATGATGAAGATTATGTTGTACAACGCCAATGCGCTGTACAGGTTTAGATTCGAGGTGCTTCGATGTCCATCGCCCCCGCCAAACCGAAAATCGCGATCAGCGCCTGCCTGATGGGTGCCGAGGTGCGCTTCAATGGCGGGCACAAGGAATCGCGGCTGTGCAGTCGCACCCTTTCGGACTACTTTGATTTCGTCCCGGTCTGCCCGGAGGTCGCCATCGGCCTGGGCATTCCCCGCGAGCCGATCCGCCTGGTGGGCGATCCCGAACATCCTGAAGCCGTCGGCACGATCCATCATGAGATTAACGTCACTCAGCCGCTCGCCGAGTACGGCCAGAAAATGGCAGTCGAACTGGGCGACATCTGCGGCTACATCTTCATGCAGAAATCGCCTTCCTGCGGGCTGTTGCGGGTCAAGGTTTACCACACCAACGGCGCACCGGTGGATGGCGGTGGTCGCGGCATCTACGCCCAGGCGTTCTGCGCACAACATCCGGACCTGCCGGTGGAAGAGGACGGTCGCCTCAACGATCCGGTGTTGCGGGAAAACTTCCTGACCCGAGTCTTCGCCTACAGCGCCTGGCAGTCATTACTGCAAGAAGGCCTGACCCGGCGCGCGCTCATCGATTTTCACTCGCGCTACAAATACCTGCTGATGGCCCACAACCCGGTCCAATACAAAACCCTGGGCAACCTGCTGGGCAGCATGGGCCAGACCGATCCGAAAGAACTCGGCCCACGCTATTTCAGCGAACTGATGGAGGCGCTGAAAAAATGCGCCACCCGTCGCACCCACAGCAATGTCTTGCAACACATCAGTGGTTACCTCAAACAGGCCATCAGCGCTGAAGACAAACAGGAAGTGCAACACGTCATCGGCCAATATCGCCACGGCATCGTGCCGCTGGTGGTGCCGCTGACGCTGCTCAAGCATTACTTTCGCCAACACCCGGACCCGTACATTGCGCAACAGGTTTACCTGCAACCGCACCCGGAAAACCTCAGCCTGCGAAACGCGATCTAAATGAACAACACACCCGACACCAGCGCCAGCGAAGACTTCGGCGCCGACTTCAAAAAAGCCCTGGACGATGGCTGGCTGCCGATTCGTGAAGTCGCGCGCCAGACCGGCGTCAACGCCATCACCCTGCGCGCCTGGGAACGGCGCTACGGCCTGATCGTCCCGCAGCGCACGCCAAAAGGTCATCGGTTGTTCTCGGCCGAACACGTTCAACGAATCCTGACGATCCTCACCTGGCTCAACCGCGGCGTGGCCGTCGGCCAGGTCAAGCAACTGCTCGATACGCCGCAAGCCTTCACCGATTGCGCCGAAAACGATTGGCACCTGCTACGCCACACGCTGCTGCAAGCGGTCACGCAACTGGCCGAACGCACCCTCGATGACACTATCAATCAAGCGATGGCGCTGTACCCGCCGCGGACCTTGTGCGAACAACTGTTGATGCCCTTGCTGACGGAACTCGAGCAACGCTGGCAAGGCCAGTTCGGCGCACAGATGGAGCGGGTATTCTTTTATTCCTGGCTACGCAGCAAATTCGGCGCGCGCATCTACCATAACAACCGTCAGTTACGTGCCGCGCCGCTGCTGTTGATCAATCACTCGGACCTGCCCCTGGAACCTCACCTGTGGCTCACCGCGTGGCTGATCAGCAGCGCCGATTGCCCGGTGGAAGTCTTCGACTGGCCACTGCCGGCCGGGGAGCTCGCGCTGGCGGTCGAACAGCTGCAAGCCCGCGGCGTACTGCTGTATTCCAGCAAAGCCATGAACCTTGCGCAGCTGCCTAAACTTTTGAACGGTGTCAGTTGCCCAAAAATGATTGTCGGACCAACGGTATGCATCCACCACGCCGAGTTGTCCGTAAGAACTACCGAGATTGCTGATTTGTTCCTGGCCGAAGATCCCTTGTCGGCTCATCAGGATCTTGTTCAGCGTGGGCTTGTTTAATGATGCTTTTTTAATGAATCGTACGGATACCACCATGCAATTGATCTGGCTGCGCAGCGACTTGCGCCTACACGACAACACCGCCCTCTCGGCCGCCGCAGCGCGCGGCCCGACGGTGGCGGTGTATCTGCTGAGCCCGGAGCAATGGCGCGAACATGACGACGCGCCATGCAAGGTGGATTTCTGGCTGCGCAACCTGACTGAATTGAGCCTGGCGCTGGGCAAGCTCAACATCCCGTTGCTGATCCGCTCTGCGCCACGCTGGGAGGCCGCGGCAGAAGTTTTGCTGGATCTATGTCAGCAGTTGAACGCCGACGCCGTACACGTCAACGAGGAATACGGCATTCATGAAACCCGCCGGGATGAAGCGGTGGCCCAAACGCTGAAGGCGGCAGGCATCGACTTTTACAGCTACCTCGATCAACTGCTGTTCTCGCCGGGCACCGTGCTGACCAAGACCGGCACTTACTTCCAGGTGTTCAGCCAGTTCCGAAAAGTCTGCTACGACCGGTTGCATCGTTCACTGCCCAGCCTCGTAGTCGCCCCCGGGGTCCAAGCGCCGTTGAGCGTCGAAAGAGATGAAGTCCCTTCCCGGGTCGAAGGTTTCGAAACGCCTCAAGAGCGTTTGATCACACTCTGGCCCGCCGGTGAAGCCGAAGCCCGACGCCGCCTCGACACCTTCGCCGATGCACAAATCGACTATTACCAGAGCGAGCGCGACTTCCCGGCGAAGCCCGGCACCAGTCAGCTTTCGGCTTATCTCGCGGCCGGGGTGATTTCCCCGCGCCAGTGTTTGCACGCGGCGTTGCAAAGCAATCAGGGCGAGTTCGAAAGCGGCAAGGTCGGCGCGGTCACCTGGATCAACGAGCTGCTGTGGCGCGAGTTCTACAAACACATTCTGGTGGGTTACCCACGGGTCTCGCGCCACCGCGCGTTCCGCCCGGAAACCGAAGCCCTGGCCTGGCGTGATGCGCCGGATGAACTCGCGGCCTGGAAAGAGGCTCGCACCGGCCTGCCAATCATCGACGCGGCCATGCGCCAATTGCTCGAAACCGGCTGGATGCACAACCGCCTGCGCATGGTGGTAGCGATGTTCCTGACCAAGAACCTGCTGATCGACTGGCGTGAAGGCGAGCGCTTCTTCATGCGCCACCTGATCGACGGCGACCTCGCGGCGAACAACGGCGGCTGGCAGTGGAGCTCGTCCACCGGCACCGATTCGGCGCCCTACTTCCGGATTTTCAACCCGCTGAGCCAGTCGGAAAAATTCGACGCCGAAGGTGTGTTCATCAAGCACTGGCTGCCGGAACTCGCAGGGCTGAACAAAAAAGAAGTGCACAACCCGGCGAATGTCGGCGGTTTGTTCGGTGCTACAGATTATCCATCGCCTATCGTCAATCTCAGTACCTCTCGCCAACGAGCGCTGGCGGCATTCAAGAACCTGCCATCGCGACAAGATGCCGGAGGTGGGTATGAGTGAATTCCTGCGGCGCTTTGCCCAGCAGTTTTCGGACCTTAACAAGGACAATCTGCAACGGCTCAATCAGCTCTACACCCACGACGTGCAGTTCACTGATCCGCTGCACGAAGTTCAGGGCCTGGTGCAGCTGCGTAGCTACTTTGAGGAGCTCTATGCCAATGTCAGCGAACTGCGTTTCGACTTTCACAGCTTCGACCAGATTGGCGAAGGCGAAGGTTATCTGCGCTGGGTCATGAGCTACCGTCACCCGCGCCTGGCCGGCGGCCAGTTGATTCGGGTCGACGGCTGCTCGCACCTGCTCTGGCGCGACAAGGTTTATCGCCACCGGGATTACTTCGATGCCGGGGCACTGCTTTATGAACATCTACCCGTATTGGGTCGGGCGATCGCCTGGCTGAAAAGGAGAATGGGATGAGCCTTACACCTCCACGTCGATACTGGTTAACGGGAGCGAGCAGCGGCATTGGCGCCGCGCTCGCCGAAGAAATATTGAAAACCGGTGCTCATCTGGCCGTCAGTTCACGCTCGGTAGTGCCACTGAAAATCCTGTCCCAGCGCTATCCGGGGCAAGTGATGGTGGTGGCCGGCGACCTGACCAACAGCCAGACCGTGCGCGAAATCGGTGAACAGATTGCCGCCGACTGGGGCTCACTCGACACCGTGATTCTCAACGCCGGCACCTGCGAATACGTCGATGCCAAGCAGTTCGACGCCTCGATTGTCGAGCATGTGGTGCGCACCAACCTGCTTGCCAGCAGCTATTGCATCGAAGCAGCCCTGCCGTTGCTGCGCGCCGGCACTGCACCGCATCTGGTCGGCGTCGCCAGCTCGGTGACTTACCTGCCGCTGCCACGGGCCGAAGCCTACGGCGCCTCGAAGGCTGGCTTGCGCTACCTGTTCGAATCCTTGCGCATCGACCTGGCGCCCGAAGGTATTGAAGTCACCGTGGTCAGCCCTGGGTTTGTCGACACGCCGCTGACGGAGAAAAACGACTTCCCGATGCCGCTCAGTTGGCCTGTGGATAAAGCCGCGCGGCACATCTTTTCCAAACTGAAGAACCGCCCACTGGAAATCGCTTTCCCGGCACTGTTCATGGCCGCCCTCTGGCCACTCTCGAAATTGCCCGACCGGGTGAAGCTGGAGATCGGCAAACGCATGGTGCGCAGCAATCCGCCGATCAAGGATCAGCCGTGAACATCGCCGTCATCGGCGGCGGTATCTCGGGGCTGACCTGCGCCTACCTGCTCAATCGCAGCCACGAGATCACCCTGTTCGAGGCCGGCGACTGGGTCGGCGGGCACACCCACACTGTGGAGGTGACCGTCGATGGCCAGCGCTATGCCGTGGACACCGGTTTCATTGTGTTCAACAACTGGACTTACCCGAATTTCATTCGCTTGCTGGGCCGACTCGGTGTGGGCTTCAAACCCACCGAGATGAGCTTCTCTGTCACCGACCCGGACTCAGGTCTCGAATACAACGGCAACAACCTCAACAGCCTGTTCGCCCAGCGGCGCAACCTGCTGTCGCCAGGGTTCTGGGGCATGTTGCGGGACATCCTGCGCTTCAACAAAGAAGCCCAGCGCGACCTCGAAGAACAACGAATCGCCGCCGACACCACCCTCGATCAATACCTGAAAGCCGGCGGCTACGGCGAGCGCTTTATCCTGCATTACATCGTGCCGATGGGCGCGGCGATCTGGTCGATGTCCATGGCCGACATGCTCGGTTTCCCGTTGCAGTTCTTCATCCGGTTTTTCAAGAATCACGGTTTACTGTCCGTCAGCAATCGGCCGCAATGGTGTGTGATCGAGGGTGGCTCAAGCGCTTATGTCGCGCCACTGACCGCGTCCTTTAAAGAGAAGATTCGCCTCAACTGCCCGGTGACCCGCGTCGAACGCGATGAAGACGGCGTAGTTATCCACAGCGCCAGCGGCAGTGAGCACTTCGATAAAGTGGTCTTCGCCTGCCACAGCGATCAAGCGCTGACGCTACTGGCCAAACCAAGCAGCGCCGAACAGTCGATCCTCGGCGCCCTGCCCTACGCCGACAACGAAGTGGTGCTGCACACCGACACTGGCCTGCTGCCCGAACGCAAACTCGCCTGGGCCAGCTGGAATTATCGACTCGGCGGCGCCGGGCATGCATTGGCCGCCGTCACCTACGACATGAACATCCTGCAAGGTATTCGGAGCGACACTACGTTCTGCGTCAGCCTCAACCAGAGCGCCGGCATCAGCCCGTTCAAAGTGCTCGCCAAATACACCTATGCCCATCCGCAATACAGCCTCAAAGCAGTGGCCGCGCAGCAGCGTTGGGACGAATTGGACGGCGCGCAGCACACTCATTATTGCGGCGCCTATTGGGCCAACGGCTTTCACGAAGACGGGGTGGTCAGCGCTCTGCGCGTTGCCCGCTCGTTTGGTGAAACCCTGTGAACAGCGCCCTCTACAGCGGCTGGATCGCCCATCGGCGGTTTGCGCCCAGACGCCACGAATTCCGCTACCGGATCGGCCTGCTGTACCTGGACCTCGATGAACAGGACGCCGTGCGCGGGTTGTCGCCGTTGTCGGGCAGCAGTCGTTTTGCACCGTTCTCGTTTCGCGAGAGCGACTATTTGAAAGCCTTTACCGGCACCGGCATGCGTTTGATCGACGCGGTACGCCAGCAGGTCGGCCAAGCGATCGGCCATGCGCCCCAAGGCTCGATCTGCCTGCTGACCCAGGCCCGCAGCTGGGGCCTGTCGTTCAACCCGGTGAGTTTTTTCTATTGCCACGAAGCCGATGGCCAACTGGCGGCGATTCTCTGCGAAGTCACCAACACCCCGTGGCGCGAGCGTTATCACTACGTGTTGCCGGCCAAGGCCCCCGTGGACTTGCAGGACTTCCACCAGCACTTCGCCGTGGCCAAGGCCTTTGATGTGTCGCCGTTTTTGCCGCGGGATCTCGAATACCGTATGAGTTTCAGCCCCGCCGCGCAAAAGCTCGGGGTGCACATGGCTGACTGGCAGGGCGAACTGAAACTGTTCGACGCCACGCTCAGCCTGCAACGCGAAACCCTGAATCGCGACAGCTTGCACCGTTACTTGCGGCGTTTCCCCTGGATGACCGCGAAAACCTGCCTGGCGATCTATTGGCAGGCCATTCGCCTGTTGCTCAAGCGCGCACCGATTTTTGCTCATCAGGCTGCCGATGGCAGCTTTCAAACCGCCATCGTTCCCCCAAAGGATCGCCGCCATGAAATCCTCTAGCATTTCGGCCAAAGCCAACCTGCTCAGCACCAACGGCCTGTCCGGCTCGCTGTTGCGGCGGGGCGTGCTGCGCCAACTGGCGCACCTCAAACATGGGCAACTGGTGGTGGTCGAGGACGGCGAACGGCATGTATTCGGCACGACCGGCGATCATCTGCTGGGGGAGATCCATATCCTTGATGCGTCAGTCTGGGGCCTGGTGGCGAGCAACGGTTCGATCGGTGCCGGTGAAGCATTCATTCACGGTTACTGGAGCTCGCCCGATCTGACGGCGGTGGTCCGGGTGTTCGTCAGCAACCTTGAAGTGCTCGATGCCTTGGAAGGTGGCCTGGCCAGACTCAGCCGGCCGTTCGTGCAAGGGCTGCATTGGCTGAACCGCAATACGCGCAAGGGTTCGCAGAAAAATATCGCGGCCCACTACGACTTGGGCAACGACCTGTTTGAGCAGTTTCTCGACCCGACGATGATGTATTCGGCGGCGCAGTTCCTCACGCCCGAAGACAGCCTTGAGCAGGCGCAACTGAACAAACTGGAGCGAATCTGCCAGAAACTCGCCCTGCAACCCAGTGACCATTTGCTGGAAATCGGTACCGGTTGGGGCAGTATGGCGCTTTACGCGGCGCAACATTACGGCTGTAAAGTCACCACCACTACGCTCTCCAAAGAGCAGTACACCTTCACCGCCCAGCGGATCGAAGCACTTGGCCTGCAAGATCGGGTGACGTTGCTGCTCTCGGATTACCGAGACCTCACCGGGCAGTACGACAAACTGGTGTCGATCGAGATGATCGAAGCCGTCGGCCATCGCTTCCTGCCGACCTACTTCAAGCAATGCGCGCAGTTGCTCAAGAGCAACGGTTTGATGCTGTTGCAGGCGATCACCATCCGCGAGCAGCGCTACGAACAAGCCAAGACCCATGTCGATTTCATCCAGCGCTACATTTTCCCCGGTGGTGCCTTGCCCAGCGTGCAGAAGATGCTGGAGATCGTCAGCCGAGATACCGACATGAACCTGCTGCACATGGAGGATTTCGGCCTGCACTACGCCCGAACCCTGCGCCTGTGGCATGAGAACTTTCGCCGCGCCCACGGTCGGCTGGGCGAATTGGGCTACGACGATTATTTCCTGCGGCTGTGGGAGTTTTACCTGTGCTACTGCGAAGGTGGCTTCCTGGAGCGCACCATCGGCACCGCACAAATGCTGCTGGCCAAACCGGCGGCGATGCCAGCGCCATTGCTCGGCCGTTTCGATGCTTGAACGTCTGGCCAATGCCGCGCTGTTTCAGGTCGGCTGGTTTGCCTGCGTGGTGGGCGGCAATAGTCTGTGGCTGTTAGTGGCACTGGCGGCGCTGGTGATTCATCTGCTGTGGATAAGTCGTTGGGTCGATGAAGGCCGGTTGATCCTCAGCGTGGTGCTGCTGGGCACTACCGTCGACAGTTCGTTGCGCTGGCTGGGAGTGTTCGACTTTACGGATGTCGCACCGTTGATTCCGCTGTGGCTGATGCTGCTGTGGGCGCTGCTGGCGACCACTTTGCGCCACTGCTTGCTGTGGAGCGCCAACCCTTGGTGGCTGGCCAGTCTGTTGGGCGCCGTCGGTGGGCCGCTGTCGTATTACGCCGGCAGCCAACTGGCCGGGGTGCAATTTCCCTACGGCCAGGTACCGACGCTGATTGGCATCGGCCTGCTCTGGGCGATGCTGTTTCCTACCCTGCACTTCATGGCCCAGCGGCTGGCGGCGGATCACCCCGACTGAGCGTCCGTCAGGCCTTTCACACAGCATCGGTCGACTGCCTTACACTGCGCCCCATGAAAACCATCCCCCACACGCAAATCGCCGAACCGGCGGTCACTTGCTCGACCTGCTCAGCCTGCTGTTGCCAGCTCGAAGTCATGCTGATCACCGAAACGGGCGTGCCCGAACGCTTTATCGATACCGATGACTGGGGCGGGGAAGTGATGTTGCGCCTGGATGACGGCTGGTGCGCAGCGCTGGATCGCAACACGATGATGTGCACCATCTACGAAAAACGGCCGCTGATCTGCCGGGAATTCGAGACGGGGTCGCCGGAGTGTATGGAAGAGCGTCAGGGGATTACGTCGGTTTATCGCTGAAAGCGAAATCACCGACGATCTAATGTGGGAGCGGGCTTGCTCGCGAAAGCGGACCGACAGTCAACGTAAATGTTGAATGTTAAATCGCTTTCGCGAGCATGCCCGCTCCCACATTGACCGCGCTTACAACGGCATCGTGTAGTGGAGCGCGTAGCTTTCTACACCACCGTTATTACTGTTGATCCCGGCATTGGAATAGTGCGTCGCACGAATCCCGATCTCATGCCCACCGGCAAAGCGCAGCCCGAAACCCAAGCGGTCTTCGAACTGAAAGGACTCGCCAATGTTGTTGTCTTCAATTTGCGTACGTGAAAACAACGCCACGCCAATCCCCGCCTCGACATACGGTTTGACGTTTTGCCCGGCAAACTCGTAAACAAGTACCGGCGAGAACGACAGGCTACTGGCAGCGGGAGTCTTGTCGCCCTCCCAATAGGTGTAGGCGCCGCTCCAGTAACCGGTCACGCGACCGACGTCACTTTGCAGCCAGGTCTTGTCCCAATCGAATTGCAGGCCCAAGCGGTAGGTCATGGTCGAATCGCTGGTCTGGCCGACCCCGAACTCCACGCCAGCCGCCTGTGCGGTAATACTTTGCCCCATCAATGCGGTCGCAATCGCGGCCAAACAGAATAGTCGCTTCATTAGAAACATCCTTTTCCGAACGATTTCGTGTGGTTTTTTTTGTAGCTCACAGACTCAGCTATAGAAGTTGACGCTTAATTAGAAGTTCACCCCAATTACTCGTTTGCCCCAGCATCTTCTCTAACAGTCGAAGCTTCGCACAACGCCAGACGAATTCCACAGTACCGGCAAGATATTTCTGAAATGTTCCGGTTCGGCACTGGTCCAGAACTGCGCGGCACGAGCAGGTCCCTCGGCGAGCAATTGCCCCTCGGCCAACAGACGTTGCAGTTGCCGCGCAACAGCGGCGCCGGTGTCGATCAGGCTGATGTGCTCCGGAATCATCTGCTTAAGCAACGGCTTTAGAAAGGGGTAATGCGTGCAGCCAAGAATTAGTGTGTCGGCGCCGGCGGCCAACAACGGTTCGACATAGCCTTGAAGCAACTGACGCAGGGCCGCGCTGTGCAAGTCGCCGCTTTCAATCAGCTCTACCAGGCCTGGGCATGGCTGGGTGATGACGCGCACATCGGCGGCAAACCGGTCGAGCAACGCAGCGAACTTGGCGCTCTGCAAGGTGCCGGTTGTAGCCAATACACCGACCACACCACTGCGGGTGGCCGCAGCGGCCGGTTTGACCGCAGGCTCCATTCCGACGATGGGCCATTCGGGATAATCGCGACGCAAATTGGCGACGCCGGCCACGGTAGCCGTGTTGCAGGCCAGCA
>Ga0209862_1000027_pt1 | contig 48725 bp, 46 predicted proteins | sample OrgsoiDNA_201061_FD_185809 | JGI IMG/M metagenome (GOLD analysis project Ga0209862, IMG submission 185809) | Permafrost soil microbial communities from the Arctic, to analyse light accelerated degradation of dissolved organic matter (DOM) -... | ecosystem: Environmental > Terrestrial > Soil >... | reverse complement strand
ATGGTCAAACGCACCAGGGCGCCTTCGACTTATCTTTCCTGCGTTGCATTCCTAATATGATCATCATGACCCCGAGTGATGAAAACGAATGCCGCCAGATGCTGCATACCGGCTATCACTATCAAGGCGGCCCGGTCGCGGTGCGTTACCCACGTGGCAACGGCCCGAACGCGACCATCGAGAAAGACCTGCAACCGATCGAAATCGGCAAGGGTGTGGTTCGCCGTCAGGGCAGCAAAGTCGCCCTGCTGGTGTTCGGCGTGCAACTGGCCGAAGCACTGAAAGTCGCCGAAACGCTGGATGCGACCGTGGTCGATATGCGTTTCGTCAAACCGCTGGACGAAGCACTGGTTCGCGAAATCGCCGGTAGCCATGAGTTGCTGGTGACCATCGAAGAAAACGCGATCATGGGCGGCGCCGGTGGCGCGGTCAGTGAGTTCCTCGCCCGGGAAAACATCCTCAAGTCGATGCTGCACCTGGGCTTGCCGGACAGCTACGTCGAGCACGCCAAGCCTGCGCAGATGCTGGCCGAGTGCGGGCTGGATGAAGCAGGGATTGAATCTTCAATTCGTCAGCGCCTGCAACTGCTCAACATCTAAACGCAAAACCCTGTGGGAGCGGGCTTGCTCGCGAAAGCGGACGGTCAGTCGACTTAAATGTTGATTGATCCACCGCCTTCGCGAGCAAGCCCGCTCCCACATTGGTTTTGAGCAACCTTCAAATGTGTGTTCGCTGCAGATTGCCAATGGACTGCCAATGAAACTCTCCCGTCTCGCTTTAACGCTGACGCTCCTGCCGGCCGGCCAACTCCTGGCCAACACCTTCGAACGCGATCAAGCCCTGAAGCTCCCCGACGTGTTGATCAGCGCCAACCGCCAGGTCGAAGCGCGCAACGACAGCAGCGCCGCCAACACGGTGTTCACCCGCGAAGACATCGACCGTCTGCAACCGGACAGCGTTACCGATCTGCTGCGTCGGGTGCCGGGTGTGCAGGTCGGGCAAACCGGCGGGCGCGGCAGCTTGCCGGGGATTTACATTCGCGGCACCAAGTCGGCCCAAACGCTGGTGCTGGTGGACGGCCAGCGCATCGGCAGTTCCACGTCTGGCGACAGCAACCTGCAACACATCAACATCGAACAAGTCGAGCGCGTTGAAGTGCTGCGCGGCTCCCGCTCGGTGATTTATGGTAGCGATGCGATAGGCGGGGTGATTCAGATTTTCACCCGTCGCGGTGGTGAACAAGGCCTGCAACCGCGCCTGCACATGGGATTCGGCAGCAACCAGACGTGGGAGCGCAGTCTTGGGCTGTCCGGTGGCGATGAGAAAACCCGTTTCAACCTCGGCGCCAGCCTCGATGAAACCGCCGGGATCAATCGCACCCACGAGTCGTATCCCAGCGACAGTGATCACGACGAGTACCGCAACAAATCGGTGAGTTTGAGCCTGAGTCATGCGCTGACCGATGACATCGAAATCGGCGCCAACCTGCTGGATAACACCGGTAAAAGCGAGTTCGACAACCCGTTCGGTCGCTTCGACACGACCACCTTCAAATCCGTCCAGCAGCAGCCTTACAGCGATTTCGACGTCAGTAGCGTCAGCAGTTACGTCGACGCGCGGGTCAATGATCGGTGGAAAACCCGCGTCGAGTTCGGCCACAGCGAAAACAGCGAGAAGACCCTCGACAAGCTCAGCGACGAACGCATGGTGTTCAACACTTACCGCGACTCGGTGAACTGGCAGAACGACCTGACGCTCAACGAGCGCAATAGCCTGATCCTCGGCGGCGACTGGTACGAAGACCGGATCAACAGCAGCACGCCGTTTGACGAGGACAGTCGCTGGAACCGCGCGGCGTTTATCCAGCATCGCTATCAGGCGGACAGTTTCTCCACGGAACTGGGCCTGCGTCGTGATCAGAATCAACAGTTCGGCGGCCAAAACAGTTGGAGCGGCACGTTCACCCTGCCGTTGAATCCGGATAACGACGTGCTGCTGACCTACAGCGAAGGCTTCCGCGCACCGACTTTCAACGATCTGTATTACCCGGACTTCAGCAATCCAGACTTGAAGCCTGAAACCTCGAAAAGCTATGAACTGCAATGGCGCAGTCAACTGACCGAGGCCAGCCGACTGGAAGCATCGCTGTACCGAACGAACCTGGAAGACGCGATTATCTTCGGCAGCAACAACCGCCCGCAGAACGTTGCTTCGGCACGCATCAACGGTTTCGAAGCAGCGCTAAAGCAGGAACTGTTCGGCTGGCAGAGCAACCTCGGCGTGTCGATCATCGACCCGCGAGATCGCGACAGTGGTCACACCCTGGCCCGTCGTGCCCGGCGAACATTGAGCCTGGATCTGGATCGACAGTTCGATCGACTGAGCCTCGGCGCCAGTTGGCAGGCGGTCAGCGGCAGCTACGACGATGAGAACAATCAGCAGCCGTTGGGCGGCTATGCGTTGCTTGGGTTGCGAAGTAGCTGGGCGTTGAATCGGGAAGTGAAGCTTGATTTGAAGGTGGATAACCTGCTCGACAAGGGTTACAGCCGGGCGTTGTATAGCTATGACGGCAGTCAGTATGGGTATCGCGAGGAAGGTCGGGCGTGGATGTTTGGGGTGACCTGGACGCCGGAAATCTAAAGGCCAACTCGGTCAATTGTGGCGAGGGGGCTTGCCCCCGTTGGGCTGCGAAGCGGCCCCAATCCAGCCACCATGTTTTGTCAGACACACCGCATCAACCTGATTGCGACTGCTGCGCAGCCGAACGGGGGCAAGCCCCCTCGCCACAGGTTATTGGTCCGGCGCGATGATTTGGCACAATTTGGCCGTCGCCTCGATCATCTGCCCACTCGGCCGCTCCAGGCCTTTATCCGTCACCAACAACAATTGCCCGCGAGCCACCGCCGCCACCTGCGGCCACGCCTTCCAGGCATCGAGCTGCGCCTGATCACCGGCCAGAATCACCTCGGGATTGCGCTGCAGCACCGCCTCCACGCTCACCTGCGGCGCTGGCAATGTCAGGTCGGCAAACACATTGCGCGCACCGCACACTTCAAGCGCATCGCTGATGATCTGCCCACCGCCGACGGTGTACAACGGCCGATCCCAGACTTGATAGAACACCTGCAACGGCTTGTCCCGTCGATAGCGTTGGCGCAGGTTATCCAGCTTTTGTCGCAGGTCCGCCGCTAACTTCACGCCCCGCTCCGGTCGGCCGAGCTGTGTGGCGATGGATTCAATCTGTGCGGTGAGTTGTCCGAGGTTATGCGGTTCGGCGACGTAGGTAGGAATGTTCAACCGCTTGAGCTGTTCACGCTGCGCCGGGCCGACGCTGCCGGGCCAGAGCAACAGCAGATCGGGCTTGAGGCTGAGCAATCGCTCCATGTCCAACTGACCGTAGCGGCCAACGGAAGGCAGATTTTTGAGTTCAGCAGGACGCTCACCGGCATCCAGCACACCGACCAACAGGTCTGCCGAACCCAGTTCAACCACGATTTCAGATAGAGACGGCGCCAGGCTGACCACCCGCTCGACCGCAGCCGCCGAGCCACTGACGGCGAGCAGCAACACCGCCAGCCAATGACGAAGCATCAGCCGAGTTGACGCGGAATACGGTAGAGGTAGAACAGCACCGTGGTCGACAGCGCCAGCAGCACCAGTGGCACCGCTTCGAGACCGACGAACACCGCTAGCGCACCGATCCACGCCGGCAGGCCGGCAGCCAGGAACGCCGTGCGACGCTTGGCGGCCAAGGTAATCCAGGCAGCAGGTTCTTCAGGGGTGTCGAGGGCTTTCTGGGTGGCGATCAGCGCATGTTTATAGCCACTAAAGAACTTCAGGCTGACAAACATCGAGGCCACACCGGCGATGAACAACGGCATCGCCAGCACCGGCAGGATCGCCTCGCTCTGGCCAAACACGCCGTTGATCACGAACAGCGGCAACAAGGCCAGCGCCAGGTATTGCCACCAGCTGAACGACAGTCGGCGCCGAACCTGGCCGCGGGTCACGCCCGATCTGCCTCGCCCTGATGCTCGTTGCCCATCATGTGGTCGAGCTTTTTGGCCTTGGTGGCCAGGTAGAGTTTGTTGTGCGGGTTGTGCCCGGTGTGCAGCGGCACTCGCTCGGCGACCACGATACCCATGTCGGTCAAGGCTTTGACCTTGCGTGGGTTGTTGGTCATCAGACGCAGGGATTTCACGCCCAGGTGCTGAAGCATCGGCAGGCACATGGCGTAGTCACGCTGATCGGCGGCAAAGCCCAGACGCTCGTTGGCTTCAACGGTGTCGGCGCCGCCGTCCTGCAACTCGTAAGCGCGGATTTTGTTCAGCAGGCCAATGCCACGACCTTCCTGACGCAAGTACAGCAACACGCCACGGCCTTCGCGGGCGATGGCCTGCAACGCTGCTTCAAGCTGAGAGCCGCAGTCGCAACGCTGGCTGAACAAGGCATCGCCGGTCAGGCATTCGGAGTGCAAGCGGCCGAGCACCGGGGCACCGTCATCGAACTCACCCAGACTGAGCACCACGTGCTCTCGGCCATTTTCTTCATCGAGAAAGCCGTGCATGGTGAATTGCGCAAAAGGCGTTGGCAGCTTGGAAGCGGCGACAAAAACGACAGGCACCGGTGTGCTCCTGATCAATAAGTACTGGAGATTCGCAGACGCGGCATTGTAACAGCAGGTTCTAACCGACGCTTAGGCTGAATTATGGGGCATAACGATCAAAAAGTTTGATCACTGCGTCAACAACACCATTTCCCTGTGGGAGCGGCGGTGCGACGATTCGACTTGCTCGCGAATGCGGTGGATCAGCCTGCATCAATGTTGACTGACCCACCGCATTCGCGAGCAAGCCCGCTCCCACATTGACCGTGTTCAGTCAGTGCCAAACGGATACGGCTGTTTCCACTTGGCGAAGACCGGTTTCAACTGGCCGCTTTTCACCAGCCGTTCCATGCGCTGGTCGAACAACGCCATCAACGCGCGGGCCTTGGGGTTGTCGGCAAAACACAGGAACAATGGCAACTCGGCGATGTGGGTTCGACGAAACTGCGACGGATCCTTGGCCCGGGCGACCATGTAATCGACTTCGGTCAGCGCATCAATGTAATAGTCGGCGCGGTTGTGGGTCAGCATCGACAGGATTCCGGTACGCCGCACCACTTCGTTGTAGCGGTGAATGTTCGGCAGGTAATCCTGATATTTGTAGCCACGAACCCAGGCCAGTCGATAGTTGCCCAGGGTGTCGAGGGTCGGCGCCGGATTGCTCGCCAGGCCCAAGGCATAGATGTGATCGGTGTCGAAGTTCCAGTGCGGATAGAGCAGATCGCTGATTTCATCCCGATAGGAACCGACACAGGCGTCCACTTCGCCCCGCTGGGCCAAGCCCACGGCGCGCGTGTAAGGTTCGGTGCGGATGTCCAGCTTGACACCCGCCGGCTCGAAGATCGCCCGCAGCAGATCCCAGCCCAGGCCGTGGCCGTCAGCAGCGGTGTAGTCTTCCCAGTCTTCGCTGGCCAGATGAATCACGGACGGCGTCGGCGCGACATCCCCCGCCTGGGCGAGTGAGCAAAACATCGCGAAAACCACCATCAACCAGCGTCGAGCCATCCCTAGTTCCCCGGTTTGCCACTCAGGCAAAAAGCCAAACCAGACCCTGCATCCCCAGCCATGCAAAGACCCCGGCCAATACGTCATCGAGCATGATCCCGACGCCGCCATGCACGTGGCGGTCGATCCAGCGAATCGGCCACGGTTTGAGGATGTCGAAGAAGCGGAACAACAAGAACCCTGCCAGCAACCAGTACCAACCTTGCGGCACCAGCCACAGGGTGATCCACATCCCGACCATCTCGTCCCAGACGATGCCTTCGTGATCATGTACTCGCAAATCGTCGGCCACTTTGCCGCACAGCCAGAAGCCGAACAGCATGGTGATGCCGAGCATCAGCCAGTAACCCCAGTCGGGCAACATCTGCCACAACGGAATAAAGGGTAGCGCAACTAACGACCCCCAGGTGCCCGGTGCTTTTGGCAAGGTGCCCGAGCCGAAGCCGAACGCCAGGAAATGCCACGGATTACGCCAGACCGAAGGCGGTACGAATTCCGCCGGGGTCTGTTTGGGATGATCTGTCACGGTGTCTCCCGAAAATGTTGATAGCCCCGGGTTTGCGGGGTGATGTCTTGTCCATCGGCGTCCAGCAGCACAACGCCCTGCCCGGTCACGACCTGGCCGACCACTTGGATCGGCCAACCGTCGGCCAGCAGTCGGGGCAATTCGACGGGCGGCAAAGTAAAGGCCAGCACGTAGTCGTCACCACCGCTCAGGGCCGCGTCTTCAGCGCCCGATTGACCGAGGAACGCCACTAACGCCGTCGATACAGGCAGCTTACTCCGCTCAACCTGAATGCCGACCTTCGACGCGAGCGCAATATGCCCACAATCGGCGAGCAGGCCGTCGGAGATGTCCAGCGCCGAGGTAGCTTTGCCGCGCAACGCCTGACCGAGGGCCAGTTGCGGTTGCGGCGCCCAGTAATGGGCCAGCAACGGATCGGCGATGGCCGCTTCAGTAGTCCGCTGACCAAGCACCAGCGGCAAGGCCCCGGCGGCATTGCCCAGCTCACCGCCGACACACAGCAAGTCGCCCGGCTGCGCGCCACTGCGGGTCAACGCCTTGCCGACCGGCACACGGCCAAACACGGTCATCGTCAGGCTCAACGGCCCACGAGTGGTGTCGCCACCCACCAGCGCCACGCCACAGCTCTGCGCCATGACGTTCAAACCACGGGCGTAGGCGTCCAGCCAATCGGCGGTCACCGTCGGCAACGTCAGGGCAAGGGTAAAGGCAATGGGAGTGGCGCCCATGGCGGCCAGGTCACTGACCGCTACAGCCAGCGAGCGCTGACCGAGCAAAAACGGGTCGCAAGGATCTGCGAAATGCACACCGGCAACGAGGGTGTCGGTGGAAATCGCCAACTGTTCCCCGGGGGGAACAGCCAGCAAGGCGCAGTCGTCGCCGATCCCAAGGGCAACGCCCTCGCCGCCCTGCGCACAAGGCGCGGCGGCGAAGAAATTGCGGATCAGCTCAAACTCGCCCATGGCATTTCCAAGCACTGATCAAAGGATCAGCGCTTGAACGCCTTCACTTCAGCTTCACGCAGACGCGGGGCCAGCTTGTCGAGTACACCGTTGACGAACTTGTGGCCGTCGGTGGAACCGAAGACTTTCGCCAGCTCGATACCTTCGTTGATCACAACGCGGTACGGCACGTCGACACGCTTGATCAGCTCCCAGGTCGACAGGCGCAGAACGGCCAGTTCAACCGGGTCCAGCTCTTCGATCGTAATGTCCAGGCACGGGGCCAGGGCAGTATCGATCTCGGTGCGGTGCGCCGGAACGCCGTGCAGGATGTCGTGGAAGTAGGCGGCATCGACATCGCTGAAATCGTTATCGACCCGAAACTGCGCTTCGATCTCGTTCAGCGATTGCTTGGCCATGTGCCATTGATACAGCGCTTGAGTCGCGAGCTGACGGGCTTCGCGACGCTTGACGCTTTTCGATGGCTTGCCGGCATCCGCAGGCTTTGGATCGCGCGGGTTGAAACGATCACTTTCGTCGCTAATCACTTGGCCTCCAACTGCGCCAGCAGGCTGACCATTTCCAGAGCGGACAGGGCAGCTTCAGCACCTTTGTTACCGGCCTTGGTGCCGGAACGTTCGATGGCTTGCTCGATGGAATCAACGGTCAGGACGCCGAAAGCGACCGGTACGCCGAACTCCATGGACACCTGGGCCAGGCCCTTGGTGCATTCGCCAGCCACGTATTCGAAGTGCGGAGTACCGCCACGAATGACCGCGCCCAGGGCGATGATTGCCGCGTACTCGCCCTTCTGAGCGACTTTCTGCGCAACCAGCGGAATTTCGAAGGCGCCAGGCGCACGGATGATGGTGATGTCGCTTTCGCTCACGCCATGGCGAACCAGGGCATCAACTGCACCGCTAACCAGGCTTTCAACGACGAAGCTGTTGAAACGGCCCACTACCAAAGCGTAGCGGCCTTTAGGGGCGATGAAGGTACCTTCGATGGTCTTCAGGGTCATTCGTTAGATCTCTTAAAGAGCCGGGACGCGTTTTCTACGCGTCCCTCAGTGATGTGTTAACCGCGAATCAAGGACTGGAAACACCCAGTCATTATTCGGAGGGCACGTATTCTACAACTTCCAGATCGAAACCGGATATCGCATTAAATTTCATTGGCGCACTCATCAGGCGCATTTTGCGCACGCCCAGGTCCCGAAGGATCTGCGAACCGGCACCGACGATGCTGTAGGTGGTCGGTTTTTTCGCCGGTACGTGTTCCGCGGTTTCGCGGATGTGTGCCAGCAACACGTCGCCATCGAGCGGGTGACCGAGCAATAGCACCACGCCGCTACCGGCCTCGGCGACCGCAGCCATGGCGGCGCGCAGGCTCCAGCGGCCCGGTTGCTTGACCATCAGCAGGTCGCGCAACGGGTCCATGTTGTGCACCCGGACCAGGGTCGGTTCTTCAGCGCACACGGTGCCCAGGGTCAGGGCCATGTGCACGTCGCCTTCCACGGAATCACGATAGGTCACCAGGTTGAATTGGCCCAGTTCGCTGTCCAGCGGCTGCTCGGCAATCCGCTGAACGGTACGTTCGTGGATCATCCGGTAGTGAATCAGGTCGGCGATGGTGCCGATCTTGATGTTGTGTTCGGCAGCAAAGGTTTCCAGTTCAGCGCGACGGGACATAGTGCCGTCGTCGTTCATCACTTCGCAGATCACACCGCTCGGCTCGAAACCGGCCATGCGCGCCAGGTCGCAGGCCGCTTCAGTGTGGCCGGCGCGAGCAAGGGTGCCGCCGGGTTGGGCCATCAACGGGAAGATGTGGCCCGGGCTGACGATGTCTTCAGCCTTGGCGTCCTTGGCGGCAGCGGCCTGCACGGTGCGGGCGCGGTCGGCGGCGGAGATGCCGGTGGTCACGCCGGTCGTGGCTTCGATCGACACGGTGAACTTGGTGCCAAAACCGGAACCGTTGCGCGGCGCCATCAACGGCAGCTTCAGCAGTTCGCAGCGCTCGCGGCTCATCGGCATGCAGATCAGGCCACGGGCGTGCTTGGCCATGAAGTTGATGTGTTCAGGCTTGCAGCACTCGGCGGCCATGATCAGGTCGCCTTCGTTCTCGCGATCTTCGTCATCCATGAGGATGACCATCTTGCCTTGGCGGATATCTTCAACCAGCTCTTCGATGCTATTGAGCGCCACAAGGCACCCCCTTGAGTCAGGATTTGAGGTAGCCGTTGGCGGCCAGAAAGCTTTCGGTGATGTTACTGGAGCTTGGCTCTGCGGCCTTGTCGCCCAACAACAGGCGCTCCAGATAACGTGCCAGCAAGTCCACTTCCAGATTCACCCGGCGACCTGGCTGGTAAGACGCCATGATGGTTTCGCTCAGGGTGTGGGGAATGATCGTCAGCAAGAACTCGGCGCCATCGACTGCGTTCACGGTCAGGCTGGTGCCATCGACGGTGATCGAGCCTTTATGGGCGATGTACTTGGCGAGGTCTTTCGGCGCGCGGATGCGGAATTCCACTGCGCGAGCATTTTCTGTACGGGCAACCACTTCGCCCACGCCATCGACGTGACCGCTGACCAGGTGCCCACCCAGACGTGTGGTCGGGGTCAGGGCTTTTTCCAGGTTGACCGGGCTGCCGCTTTTCAGGTCGTTCATGGCGGTGCAGTCGAGGGTTTCGCGGCTGACGTCTGCCGCAAAGCCATTGCCTGGCAGTTCAACTGCGGTCAGGCATACGCCGTTGACCGCGATGCTGTCGCCCAGTTTGACGTCGCTCAGGTCGAGCTTGCCGGTTTCTACGTATACCCGCACATCTCCGCCTTTTGGGGTCAATGCACGAATACTGCCGATGGATTCGATGATGCCGGTAAACATGGAGTCCTCCTCGAGAACAAGGCTGTCGCGTGGCGCAAGCCGGGAATTATACGCTCGCTGCTGGCACAGGTATGGCGATGACTCGCCAGTCATCGCCAACCGCGCGAATTTCGATGATTTTGAGCTCGGGCGCATCCTTCATTTGCGCGAGCGGCCAGTCCAGCAATGGGCGCGCGGACGAGCCTAAAAATTTGCCGGCAATAAAGATCTGGAATTCATCCACCAGACCTTGCTGGGCAAACGCCCCGGCCAGACGCGGGCCGGCTTCGACCAACACCTCATTGACCCCACGATGGGCGAGTTCGACCAGCAATTTGCGCAAGTCGACCAAGCCATCGTCGCCGGCCACGATCAGGCATTCCGGGCCGTTGGCGTATTGCTCTTCAATGGCCATGCAGGTGGCGACCAGCGCCGGGCCAGCCTTGAAGAACGGCGCATCCAGCGGCACGCGCAAACGGCCGTCGATCAGCACACGCAGCGGCGGACGGCTCATGGCCAACGCGGTTTGTTCAGCGTCCAGACCCAGTTCAGCGGCACGCACGGTCAACCGCGCATTGTCCGCCAGCACCGTGTCGGCGCCGGTCAGCACCACGCTGGCCTGGGCACGCAGGCGTTGTACCGCCGAACGGGCGGCCGGGCCGGTGATCCATTGGCTTTCGCCGCTTTCCATCGCCGTGCGACCGTCCAGGCTCATGGCCAACTTGACCCGCACGAACGGCAAGCCGTGTTCCATGCGCTTGAGGAAGCCTTCGTTGAGCTTGCGCGCTTCGCCTTCCAGCACACCGCTTTCGGTAGCAATACCGGCCTGGGCCAATCGCGCCATGCCGCGACCGGCGACCGACGGGTTAGGGTCCTGCATCGCCGCAACCACACGGGCGACACCGGCGTTCACCAGCGCATCGGCGCAGGGCGGCGTGTGACCATGGTGGCTGCAAGGTTCGAGGGTTACGTATGCAGTGGCGCCGCGAGCCTTATCGCCAGCAGCGCGCAAGGCGTGGACTTCGGCGTGAGGTTCGCCGGTGCGCACGTGCCAGCCTTCGCCGACAATCTGCCCGTCCCGCACGATCACGCAGCCCACCCGAGGGTTTGGGTGAGTCGTGTAGTGACCTTTGCGCGCCAGTTCCAGCGCGCGGGCCATGTAATGGGCGTCGAGGATGGCTTGTTCTGGGGAGGTGGTCATTCTTTCACCGGCTCACGGGCCAGGCGATCGATCTCTTCGCGGAACTCGTTGAGGTCCTGAAAGCGCCGATACACGGAGGCGAAGCGAATGTAGGCGACTTCGTCGAGCTTTTGCAGCTCGGCCATCACCAGTTCACCGACCACGAGGGATTTGACCTCGCGTTCGCCGGTGGCGCGCAGTTTGTGTTTGATGTGCACCAGCGACGATTCGAGGCGTTCGACACTCACCGGACGCTTCTCCAGCGCCCGCTGCATACCGGCGCGCAGTTTTTCTTCGTCGAACGGCTGACGGCTGCCGTCGGTTTTGATCAGGCGCGGCAACACCAGTTCGGCGGTCTCGAACGTCGTGAAACGTTCGCCGCAGGCCAGGCATTCACGCCGGCGGCGCACCTGTTCGCCCTCGGCGACCAGACGCGAGTCGATGACCTTGGTGTCGTTGGCACCGCAGAAGGGACAGTGCATGGTGGCAGGCAACAAAAAAAGGGAGGGCCATGGTAGCGCATCCCGGTGGCAAGACAAGCCATAGGGTTTGCGGTATACAGACGAGCTATTATGGATGTCACCTTGCTGGAGCCTTAAATGTCCCTAAGACCGCTCGTCCTGCTCAGTATTTTAAGCCTGCTGGTGGCCTGCGGCAGCAATGCACCCAAGCCCCAGCCACCGACGCCGGGCCCCGCGCCGCAACAGGCGCAGAAAAAAGCCAAGGAGTCGGCTGACCTCGGCCCACTGCCCGCTTTTCAGCGTGAACTGAGCGGCACCCTGCAAGGCGTGCCGGCCGGTGCCGAAGTTGAGCTGGCGTTGCTGGTGATCGACGACAAATCCCGTCCGCAACAGTTGCTGGCCAGCTCCAGCCTGATCGGCACCAACCAAGTGCTGCCGTTTCGCCTGCGTTTCAATCCGGAATCCTTCCCGGTCGGCGCTCGCGTTGAACTACGTGGCCGCGCCAGCCAGTCCGGTCAGTTGATATTGCACTTGCCGGCCGTGCGCGTTGAGCAAGCCACCACCCAGGCCTTGGGCCAGCTGCAATTCGTCAAAGCACCATGATTGCACCGCTCGACCTGCAACAGGCATTGGGTGAACTGCTCGGTGACGCACAGCTTGTTGCTTGTGAGTTGCCGGACACTGACTTGAAGCTTTGGCTGATCGACGGCGACAACATGGATCGCGCCTTCAGCCCCGAAGAAACCCGGCGGATTCTGCACGAGCCGCCGTACTGGAGTTTCTGCTGGGCCAGCGGCTTGGCGGTGGCGCGTTATCTCGCTGAGTTTCCTGAGTGGGTCAAAGGCAAACGGGTGCTGGATTTCGGCGCCGGTTCCGGCGTGGCGGGGATTGCCGCCGTGAAAGCCGGGGCGCTGGAAGTGGTGGCCTGTGACCTGGACCCACTGGCGATTGCCGCGTGTCGGGCGAATGCTGAACTCAATGATGTGGAGCTCAATTACTCGGCGGATTTCTTTGCCGAGGCGGATCGGTTTGATCTGATTCTCGTCGCCGACGTGCTGTATGACCGGGCGAATCTGCCGCTACTCGATGAGTTTTTGAGTCGTGGCCAGGAAGCGTTGGTCGCGGATTCGCGGGTGAGGGATTTTCGTCATCCGTTGTACCGGCGCATCGAGATGCTCGAGGCCATGACCTTGCCCGATCTGGCCGAGCCCGAAGAGTTTCGGCATGTGAGCCTTTACCATGCGCGGCGCGGCTAGAAGCATCGCGAGCAAGCTCGCTCCCACAGTTGTTTTGTGTCGATCACAAAATCCTCGTTCGCCATAATTCCAATGTGGGAGCGAGCTTGCTCGCGATAACGTCCTGTCAGCCAATACCTCTCCAACAGCCACCCCGCTTCCGGCCAGCCCCCACCAAGCCGTATAGTTGCCTCATTCACGCTTCCAAGAGATCCCCCATGAGTCAGGAAACGCCGTACATCTTCGACGCCACGACTGCTGATTTCGACCAGTCGGTGATCGAGAACTCTTTTCACAAACCGGTGCTGGTGGATTTCTGGGCCGAATGGTGTGCGCCATGCAAGGCGCTGATGCCGATGCTGCAAACCATCGCCGAGAGTTATCAGGGCGAGTTGCTGCTGGCCAAGGTCAATTGCGACGTCGAGCCGGACATCGTCTCGCGCTTCGGCATTCGCAGCCTGCCGACCGTGGTGCTGTTCAAGGACGGTCAACCGGTGGACGGTTTTGCCGGTGCGCAACCGGAATCCGCCGTCCGCGCGATGCTTGAACCGCACGTACAAATGCCGCCGCCGGCCGCTGCCGATCCGTTCGAACAGGCTCAGGCGTTGTTCGACGAAGGTAGTTTCGCCGACGCCGAAGCCATCCTCAAGGTGCTGCTGGGCGAAGACAATACCAACGCGAAAGCGCTGATCCTTTATGCGCGTTGCCTCACCGAGCGCGGTGAATTGGGTGAAGCGCAAACCGTGCTCGACGCGGTCAAGACCGATGAGCACAAAGCCGCCCTCGCCGGCGCCAAGGCGCAGATCCAATTCCTGGGTCAGGCCAAGGATTTGCCGGATGCCGCCGACCTGAAAGCGCGCCTGGCGAAAAACCCGCAGGACGATGAAGCGGTCTATCAACTGGCGATCCAGCAACTCGCTCGCCAGCAATACGAACCGGCGCTGGATTCGCTGCTGAAGCTGTTCATCCGCAACCGCAGCTACAGCGAAGGCTTGCCGCACAAGACCTTGCTGCAGGTGTTCGAATTGCTGGGCAACGATCACCCATTGGTGACCACGTACCGCCGCAAGTTGTTTGCCGCGCTGTATTAAAGATCAAAAGATCGCAGCCTTCGGCAGCTCCTACGCTGGCTCGCGCCAGCTATAGAGCGGCGTATCCCCGCCGCTCACTACTTTCACATCCGCACAATGACGCAAGCGCACCAGCAAGCGTTTGCCCGAGGCCGCGCTGCCGGTCAGTCCTTCCAGTTGTTCCAGCAAATCCGGCCCGCTCAATTGCCCGGCCTTGCGCAGCAGGTCCTTGGCAATTTGCCACAGCGCCTCATCCTGGTTCACTGGTTTGGCTGCAGGGGCGCTGGCCTCTTCGGTTTTGCTCACCTGCAACTGCGCGCCGAGCCGTGCCCAGTCGCTATCGTCCAGCTCCAGGGTCAAATCCACCGGCCAGTCGCCGATGCTTCCGCGTATTCGCAACATAGGTCTGCTCCTGCACATTTCTGACATGCATGCTCCCATGGGTCTTGTGCAACGCCAAGCGGACGGTCAAACTCTCCGCACTTTCGTTATAAGATTACATAACAAACTCTTCACTTTACTTTCCGGAGACCCGCCATGCGTCGTCTGCTGCTCGCTCTGCCGTTTGCCCTGTTGCCGCTGGCCGTTGCTCATGCTGCCAATGAACCTGAACACGGCAGCCTCGGCGCCCATGAACATGGCGTCGGTCGCCTGAACGCGGCGCTGGACGGCCAGACCCTGGAGCTGGAGCTGGAAAGCCCGGCGATGAACCTGGTGGGCTTCGAACACGCCGCCACCACTGACGCCGACAAAGCCAAAGTCGCCGCCGCCCGTGCACGCCTGGAAAACCCGCTGGTGCTGTTCAACCTGCCTGCAGCGGCCGGTTGCAAGGTCGCGACCCAGGAACTGGAAAGCCCGCTGTTCGGCGACAAGCCGGACGCCGACGATCATGACGACGATGACCACGCCGAAGCGGACAAGGACGGTCACGAGCATCACCATGACCACAGCGAAATCCACGCCCACTACCAATTCAGCTGCTCGGCACCTGGCGCGCTGAAGACCCTGGACCTGGCGACGATCTTCAATACCTTCCCGGCGACCCAGAAAATTCAGGTACAACTGATCGGCCCGAGCGGCCAGCAGGGCGTTGAAGTGACGGCGAAGGCTGCATCGCTCAACTTCTGATCAACCCCCGCCCCTTGTAGGAGCGAGGCATGCCCGCGAAGAGGCCGTCACATTCAGCAGAGATGTCGACTGTAAGATCGTTTTCGCGGGCAAGCCTCGCTCCTACAGGGATCGGGGTTGTAGCTGTAATCAAGACAAACCCATGAAATCGGCGCTATGACCCAAGCACTCATCGAACTGTCCGACCTGGGCTTCAGTTGGCCCGGTCACCCGCCGCTGCTGGATATCCCGGCCTTTCGCCTGGAAGCCGGGGAAACCCTGTTCCTCAAGGGCCCCAGCGGCAGTGGCAAGACCACCCTGCTCGGCCTGCTCGGCGGTGTGCAGAAGCCCGATCGTGGCAGCATCCGTTTGCTCGGCCAGGAACTGACCGAGCTCGGTGCCGGCGCCCGTGACCGTTTCCGCGTCGATCACACCGGCTACATCTTCCAGCAGTTCAACTTGCTGCCGTTCCTCTCGGTGCGCGAGAACGTCGAGTTGCCCTGCCACTTCTCCAAGCTGCGCGCCGAACGGGCGAAACAGCGCCACGGCAGCGTCGATCAAGCGGCGGCCACCCTCCTCGCTCATTTGGGCTTGAAGGATGAAAGCATCCTCAGCCGCCGTGCCGATTCGTTGTCCATCGGCCAGCAACAACGGGTCGCCGCCGCACGGGCGTTGATCGGTCAGCCGGAACTGGTGATCGCCGACGAACCGACCTCGGCCCTGGATTACGACGCTCGCGAGAACTTCATTCGCTTGTTGTTCGCCGAATGCCGCGAAGCCGGGTCGAGCCTGTTGTTCGTCAGCCACGACCAGAGCCTCGCGCCGCTGTTCGATCGCAACCTGTCGCTGGCCGAGCTTAATCGCGCCGCCACCCCGTTCGAGGTCTGAGATGTATTTGTTTCGTCTAGCCCTGGCCAGCCTGGCTAACCGCCGCTTCACCGCGATCCTCACCGCGTTCGCCATCGCCCTGTCGGTCTGCCTGCTTTTAGCCGTTGAACGTGTGCGCACTGAAGCCAAGGCCAGTTTCGCCAGCACCATCAGCGGCACCGACCTGATCGTCGGCGCCCGCTCCGGTTCGGTGAACCTGTTGCTGTACTCGGTGTTTCGCATCGGCAACGCCACCAACAACATCCGTTGGGACAGCTTCGAACACTTCGCCAACAACCCGAAAGTGAAGTGGGCGATCCCGATGTCCCTCGGCGATTCCCATCGCGGTTATCGGGTAATGGGCACCACCGAGGCGTACTTCGAGCACTATCAGTACGGCCATCAACAACACCTGGAACTGGCCGATGGCCGGGCTTTCGCCACCGACCCGTTTGAAGTGGTGCTCGGCGCCGAAGTGGCGGATGCGTTGCACTACAAACTCGGCGACAAACTGGTGCTGGCCCACGGCGTGGCCGTGATCAGCCTGGTCAAGCACGACGACAAGCCATTCACCGTGGTCGGCATTCTCAAACGCACCGGCACCCCGGTGGACCGCACGTTGCACATTAGCCTCGGCGGGATGGAAGCGATCCATATCGACTGGCACAACGGCGTGCCCGCGCAGGGCAAAGGCCGGATCAGTGCCGACCAGGCGCGCAACATGGACCTGACGCCGCAAGCGATCACCGCGTTCATGCTCGGTCTCAACAGCAAGATTTCGACCTTCGCGGTCCAGCGTGAAATCAACGAATTCCTTGGCGAACCGATGCTGGCGATCCTGCCGGGCGTTGCATTGCAGGAGCTGTGGAGTTTGATGAGCACGGCGGAGAAAGCCCTGTTCGTGGTCTCGTTGTTTGTGGTGTTGACCGGGTTGATCGGCATGCTCACGGCGATTCTCACCAGCCTCAATGAACGGCGGCGCGAGATGGCGATTCTGCGTTCGGTGGGTGCACGGCCATGGCACATCGCAACGCTGTTGGTACTGGAGGCGTTTGCCCTGGCGTTGTCCGGAGTGATTGCCGGCGTGGCGTTGTTGTATGTGTGCATCGCGGCGGCGCAAGGTTATGTGCAGGCCAATTACGGCTTGTACTTGCCACTGTCGTGGCCGAGCGAATATGAATGGACGTTGCTCGGTGGCATCCTGATCGCCGCGCTGCTGATGGGCAGCGTGCCGGCTTGGCGTGCGTATCGCCAATCGTTGGCCGATGGCCTGTCGATCCGTTTATGAGGACGTTAAAGATGCCCCGCGCTCTGCTCGCGCTGTTGATGCTGGTCGCCCTGCCGCTGTGGGCGGCCGAGCCGAAGGATTTGACCTGGCAGGAAATGATCCCGCCGGACGCCCCGGCCGAAGTGCCGAACATGACGCCGCTGCATGATCTGTCACAGATGAGCAGCGCGCTTGAATCGGCCCCGGCCGCCAAGCAGGATTTGCCCAATGCGCCGGTGGTGAAAAGCCTCGATGGCAAGAAGATCCGACTGCCGGGTTATATCGTGCCGCTGGAAGTGAGCGAAGAAGGTCGCACCACGGAGTTCTTGCTGGTGCCGTATTTCGGCGCCTGCATCCACGTGCCGCCACCGCCGTCGAACCAGATCGTGCATGTGAAAAGCGAGGTCGGTGTGAAGCTCGATGAGCTGTATCAGCCGTACTGGATCGAAGGTTCTTTGCAGGTAAAGGCGTCCAGCAGCGAATTGGCGGATGCCGGGTATCAGATGAATGCCGACAAGATTTATGTGTATGAATTGCCGGAGTGAATCCGGTAGTCATGTTGTGTTGGATAGATAGCCATCGCGAGCAAGCTCGCTCCCACATTGGATCTGTGCATAGACACAAATCCCCTGTGGGAGCGAGCTTGCTCGCGATGAGACCCTCAAAGGTTCCACGAAAACTGGACCCATCACTGTTTCATTGAGCTGAATCAAAAGACCGTATCAGATGGCTCTTTACCATTGGACATCGAACATTTTCAACGTCCTTTGGAGCCCCCATGAACAAGTCCTTGCTCAGCGCTTCGCTGTTTGCCCTCGCGCTCGCAGCCCCGCTCGCCCACGCCTTCGACGCTGGCGACATCATCGTTCGCGCCGGTGCAATCACCGTCAACCCGAAAGCCAGCAGCTCCAGCGTCAAGGTCGATCAAGGCCCATTGGCCGGCACCAACCTGGGTGGCAAAGCCACCATGGACAGCGACACACAGTTGGGCCTGAACTTCGCGTACATGGTCACCAACAATGTCGGTATCGAGCTGCTCGCCGCCTCGCCGTTCGAGCATGACGTGAACCTCAAAGGCACCGGCCTGGGCGCGGCCAACGGCAAGCTCGGCACCCTCAAACACCTGCCACCGACCCTGAGCGTTGTTTACTACCCGCTCGACAACAAGTCGGCCTTCCAGCCGTATGTGGGCGCGGGTATCAACTACACCTGGATCTACGACGAGAAGCTCAGCAACGAAGCGCAAGCCAACGGGTTCAGCAACTTCAAGGCTAAAAACTCCTGGGGCATGGCGTTCCAGGTCGGGGCTGACTACATGCTCACCGACAACATCATGCTCAACGCCCAGATGCGCTACATCGACATCAACACCCGTGCGACCGTGGAAAACGACGCCGTGGCGCCAGGCACTCGGGCCAAGGTCAATGTGGATGTGGACCCGTTCGTGTACATGGTTGGCCTGGGCTACAAGTTCTAAACCCCGATTTGTGGTGAAAGCTAAGACTGTGGCGAGGGGGCTTGCCCCCGTTTGACTGCGCAGCAGTCACCATCAGTTTTGGGGCCGCTTCGCAGCCCAACGGGGGCAAGCCCCCTCGCCACAAGTTCATCGCCTGCCAAGGCGGTGATGTTCGAGCAATAAAAAAGGCGCCTCAACAGGCGCCTTTTTCATGGCCGCGAAAAACTTAGCGACCCAACAACCGTGCCAAGCCAACGCTCATCGGGGTCTGCGCTGGATAAGTAAACCGCTCCAACAAACGCCGGTTGTTCGCCCGCGAGTGACGGATGTCACCAGAACGCGCCGGACCATAACTTACCGGCGGCAACTCACCGACCACCTGGCCAAGCGCTTCCAGCATCTGCTTGAGCGTGGTGGCCTGATTCCAGCCGACGTTGACCGCGCCAACTTCGATCTGTGGTTTCTCGATCGCCTGCACCAGCAAATCGACCAGATCTTCAACGTAAACAAAATCCCGCGTCTGCTCACCATCACCGAACACGGTGATCGGCAGGCCTTTCTGCGCACGCTCGCTGAAAATGCTGATCACCCCGGAATACGGCGAGGACGGGTCCTGGCGTGGGCCGAAGATGTTGAAGAAGCGGAACACTACCGGCTCCAGGCCATGCTGGCGGCGGTAGAAATCGAAGTAGTACTCGCCAGCCAATTTGTCCGAGGCGTACGGCGTCAGCGGCGCCTTGGCGGTGTCTTCGTCAATCGACTCACCTTCGCCGTTGTTGCCGTAAACCGCCGCGCTGGAGGCAAACAACACCCGTTTTACGCCGGCCTGACGCATGGCCTCGCAGACATTCAGGGTGCCGATGAAATTGCTCTGGTGAGTCTTCACCGGATCGTCCACCGACGCCTGCACCGAGGCCACGGCGGCCAAGTGCGCGACAGCACTGCAACCGATCATCGAGCGGGCGACCAATGCCGCGTCGGCGACGTCGCCAACAATCAGTTCGACCTTGGGGTTGTCCAGCGGCAGGTTAGTGCGTTTGCCGGTGGACAGGTCATCGAGAATCCGCACCGAATGGCCTTGGGCAAGCAAGGCATCAGTGAGGTGCGAACCAATGAAACCGGCGCCGCCGGTGATTAAAACAGGGCCGTCAGCCATGGCGATAAAACCTATCCAGTAAGCCCGGGAGCGCCGCGCGCCAGGCGCGGGGCTTGATCCCGAAGGTGTGCAGAATTTTCTTGCAGGCCAGCACCGCGTGTTGCGGTTCTTCGGCAGCGTCGGGCCGCGCAGCGTGTGCCTGGGCGGTCGGCGCTTCGATGGCCAGTTCGTGCAGGTTGCGTGCTTCGGTGATGATCGCCTGCCCTAATGCCAGCGGCGTGGTCGCCTCATGTCCGGCGTAATGATAGGTGCCCCACAGCGGCGCTGCGCAATCGAGTTGCTTGAGCACTGAAATGATCACCCGGGCCGCATCGTCCACCGGCGTCGGATTACCCCGGCGATCGTCGGCCATCAGCAGCTCTTCAGGCGTCTCGGCCCGGGCGAGGAAACGCCCGAGGGTGCCGTCGGGGCTGTCGTCGAGCAGCCAGCCGAAGCGCAACAACACGTGTTGCGGGCAAGTGGCACGCACGCTTTGCTCGATCCGCCACAAGGCCTGACCGCGCAGACCCAGGGGCACCGGCTCGTCTTTTTCGCTGTAGGCCGTGGCCCGCGAGCCGTCAAACACTCGATAGCTCGAAGGCTGCAGCAGCACGATGTTGTGGTGCTGGCACAGTTCGGCCAGGCGCTCGACCGCGCGTTCTTGCCCGGCCAGACGCTGTTCACTGACCGTCTCCGCCTGGAACCAGTCGAAATAGTAGGCGAGATTGATCAGCGCGTCCGGGCGGGTGTCGTCGAGCAGTTGCGTCAGGCTCGCGGCATCCCAGCCGTCTTGTGGTGGGCGGGGGGCGAGGAAACCGATGTCTTCCTCCGCACCGAGGCGAATCAGCGCCTGCCCAAGGGCATTTCCGCCGCCCAGTAACATAAGGCGCATTCGCATAGAGTCAGCAGGCCCAGTCTGATTGGAACGATGGCTGTATCGACAGCGCCGGCAGGCGATGTCGTCGATAGTTGCCGGAATCGTTGCATTTTGCGGGTTTAGTGCGCAACCGTCATCCGTAAAGTGTAGATCGCCGGAATTCGCTGCGCCTCTGTGGCGAGGGGGCTTGCCCCCGCTGGGCTGCGAAGCGGCCCCAAAAACAGGCAACCGCATTTTATCTGACGCACCGCGTCGGCAGATTTTACGACTGCTGCGCAGCCGAGCGGGGGCAAGCCCCCTCGCCACAGGGATACCGGTCGGCTCCCAAGACTTGCATCTTCCCCACCCCGCCCGCATAAATTACTGCATGAACCTGCCCATCCCCGCAGACAGTGCCCTGGCCGGCTTCCATCCCGCCGTCAGTGCCTGGTTCAGCAAGACCTTCCCGACGGTCACCGCCGCCCAGGCCCGGGCGTGGCCGTTGATTCGCCAACGCCGTTCGACCTTGATCGCTGCGCCCACCGGTTCCGGCAAAACCCTGACCGCGTTCCTCGCCGTGCTCGACGATCTGGTTCACCAAGGGCTAGAGAACAACGGCAAGCTGCCGGACCAAACCCTGGTGGTCTACGTTTCGCCGCTCAAGGCGCTGTCCAACGACATACAGATCAACCTGCAAAACCCGCTGGCCGGCATCACCGAGCAATTGCGCGTGATGGGCCTGCCCCAATTGCAGATCAACACCGCCGTGCGTACCGGCGACACCCCGCAAAAAGATCGCTCGGCGATGCGCAAGACCGCGCCGCACATTCTGGTGACCACCCCGGAATCCCTTTACGTGCTGCTCGGTTCCGATTCCGGCCGAAAAATGCTCGGCACCACGCGCACGGTCATCGTCGACGAAATCCACGCCATCGCCGCGAGTAAACGCGGCAGCCACTTGGCGCTGAGCCTGGAGCGCTTGCAGGCGCTCTGCCCGCAACCACTGATGCGTATCGGCCTGTCTGCCACGCAAAAACCCATCGAAGCGGTCTCGCGCTTTCTCGTCGGCCGCGACCGGCCCTGCGAAATCATCGACATCGGCCACGCCCGCCCAAGGGACCTGGGCATCGAAGTGCCGCCAGTGCCGCTCTCGGCAGTGATGGCCAACGATGTTTGGGAATTGGTTTACGACCGTCTCGCCACCCTCGCTCGTGAACACCGCACCACGCTGATTTTCGTCAACACCCGGCGCCTGGCCGAACGCCTGAGCCGGCACTTGAGCGAACGTTTGGGCAAGGACGCCGTGGCCGCGCACCACGGCAGCCTGGCCAAGGAGTTTCGCCTCGACGCCGAACAACGGCTCAAACGCGGCGAGCTGCAAGTGCTGATCGCCACGGCCTCGTTGGAGTTGGGGATTGATATCGGCGATGTCGATCTGGTCTGTCAGATCGCCTCGCCGCGTTCGATTGCAGGCTTTCTGCAACGGGTCGGTCGATCCGGGCACCAGGTCGGCGGCACGCCCAAGGGCCGGTTGTTCGCCACTACCCGCGATGACTTGATCGAGTGCGCCGCGCTGCTCGACTGCGTGCGCCGGGGCGAACTCGACACGTTGCTGATCCCCGTGGCGCCGCTGGACGTGCTGGCGCAGCAGATCATCGCCGAGGTCAGTTGCCAGGAATGGCAGGAGCAGCCGCTGCTGGAAATGTTCCGCCATGCCTCGCCCTACGCCAACCTCGACGAAAAACACTATCAAGCGCTGCTGCAGATGCTTGCCGAGGGCTACAACGGTCGCCAGGGCATCCGTAGCGCTTATCTGCATCGCGACGCCGTGAGCCGCACCCTGCGCGGACGCCGTGGCGCCAAACTGACCGCCGTCACCAGTGGCGGGACGATTCCGGACAACGCCGACTACAGCGTGCTGCTGGAGCCCCAAGGGCTGAACATCGGCAGTGTCAACGAAGACTTCGCGGTGGAAAGTATCGCCGGCGACGTCTTCCAACTCGGCAACACGTCCTATCGAATCCTGCGGGTGGAAACCGGCAAGGTCCGGGTCGAAGACGCCCAAGGCCAGCCGCCGACGATTCCGTTCTGGCTCGGAGAAGCGCCGGGGCGCAGCGCGGAGTTGTCGTTTGCCGTGGCGCGCCTGCAAGCGCAACTCGATGAACTGCTCGGCGCCACCCCCGGCAATTTGCAGCCAGCGCTCGACTGGCTGACCGAAACCCTCGGCCTGAACCTGGCCAGCGCCGATCAACTGGTGGATTACCTCGCTCGCGCACGCCTGACGTTGGGCGCCCTGCCGTCTCAGGACACGCTGCTGATGGAGCGGTTTTTCGACGAGTCCGGCGGCACCCAACTGATCATCCACACCCCGTTTGGCAGCCGAATCAACCGCGCCTGGGGCCTGGCCCTGCGCAAGCGCTTCTGCCGCACCTTCAACTTTGAATTGCAGGCTGCCGCCAGTGAAGACGCCATCGTCCTGTCGCTGTCCACCAGCCACAGCTTTGAACTTGATGACGTCTGGCGCTACCTGCACAGCAACAGCGCCGAGCACCTCCTGATTCAAGCGGTGCTCGAGGCGCCGTTGTTCGGCGTGCGCTGGCGCTGGAATGCCGGGGTGGCGTTGGCGCTGCCGCGTTATAGCGGCGGACGCAAAGTCCCGCCGCAGATCCAGCGGATGAAAAGCGAAGACCTGATCGCCAACGTGTTTCCCGATCAGATCGCTTGCGTCGAAAATCTTGCGGGCGAACGGGAGATTCCCGACCATCCGCTGGTGGAACAAACCCTCGACGATTGCCTGCACGAAGCCATGGACACCGAAGGCTGGCTGACACTGTTACGGCGTATGGAACGGGGCGAAATCCGCCTGATCAGCCGCGATTTGCCGGCGCCCTCGCCGCTAGCGGCAGAAATTCTCAGCGCCCGACCCTACACCTTTCTCGACGATGCGCCGCTGGAGGAACGCCGCACCCAAGCGGTGCTCAACCGGCGCTGGAGCGACCCGCAATCCACCGATGACCTCGGCGCACTGGATGCCGAAGCGATTCAAGCCGTACGCGATGAAGCCTGGCCAGCGCCCACTGGCATCGATGAAATGCATGAGGCGTTGATGAGCCTGGCGTGCATCAGCGATGCCGAAGCTAAAGCCAACCCTCATTGGCTCGATTGGCTGAATGCCCTGGCCGACAGTGGCCGCGCCAGCCGTTTGCAGATCAATGCAGGGCAATCGCTGTGGTTGGCGCTGGAGCGCTTGACCTGCCTGCGGGCGATTTATCCACAGGCGATTTTGCTGCCGCCGCTGGAAGCGTTGCCCGGTTTCGATGAAGTCTGGGAAACCGATGAAGCGGTGCTGGAAGTGATCCGTGCGCGGCTCAGTGCGTTTGGGCCGTTACCGCTGAACGCGATTGCCGAACCGCTGGGCTTACCGGCGACTCAGGTCACTCAAGCCCTGGCGCAACTGGAGCGCGAAGGCTATGTGCTGCGCGGGCAATTCAGCCCCGGCGCCGACATTGAGGAATGGTGCGAACGGCATCTGCTGGCGCGGATTCATCGCTACACGGTCAAGCGTCTGCGCCGGGAAATCGAGCCGGTGGCGTTGCAGGATTTCATGCGGTTTCTGTTCGACTGGCAGCATTTGTCCAGCGCTACACAAGGTCAGGGCAGTGCAGTGTTGCCGGCGATCATTGGTCAATTCGAAGGCTACCCCGCTGCCGCTTCAGCCTGGGACAGCGACATTCTGCCGGCGCGGCTCAAGGACTATTCGGCGAGTTGGCTGGATGACCTGTGCCGCAGCGGCAAACTGGTGTGGACACGCCTGACCGCCCGCAACAAGAGCGCCAGCACGGCGCTGCGCAGTACGCCGATTCTGCTGTTGCCGCGCAGTCAGGTCGGGTTGTGGAGCGGGCTGACCGAACAGACGCCGATCAGCGAGTTATCACCCAAAACGCAAAAGGTCTTCGAGGCGCTGAGCCAGCACGGCGCATTGTTTTTCGATGAGCTGATTCATGAAGCGCACCTGCTGCGCACCGAGCTGGAAATCGCCTTGCAGGAACTGGTGGGCGCCGGATTGGTGAATGCCGACAGCTTCGCCGGGCTACGGGCACTGATCACCCCCGCGAGCAAACGCCAGCAACGCAGCAGCCGACGTGGGCGCGGAGCGTTTGTCGGCGGCATGGACGATGCCGGGCGCTGGGCCTTGTTGCGACGCGGGCCGCCGGCGCCGGTTGTGGATAACAAACGCCCGGCGCCGACACCCGCCGATACGCTGGAACATATCGCCATGACCTTGCTCCGGCGCTACGGCGTGGTGTTCTGGCGCTTGCTTGAGCGTGAGGCGGACTGGTTGCCGAGCTGGCGCGAATTGCTGCGCACCTTCCATCGGCTGGAAGCTCGCGGGGAGATTCGTGGCGGACGGTTTGTCAGTGGTTTGGCGGGGGAACAGTTTGCATTGCCCGAGGCGATTCCGTTGTTGCGCGAAGTTCGGCGTCGGCCCCATGACGGGAGTTTGATAGCGGTGTGCGGGGTTGATCCGTTGAACCTTGCAGGGACGTTGCTGCCGGGAGTGAAAGTGCCGGCGCTGGCGAGTAATCGGTTGGTGTATCGAGATGGGTTGCCGGCGGCAGCGGAGATTGCCGGCAAGCAGGTTTTTTGGTTGGAGCTGGAGCAGCAGGCATCTGCCGAATTACATAGCAAACTCATCCGACATTGAGGTTGGCTGGGCAGGCCTCTTCGCGAGCAAGCCCGCTCCCACAGGGGATGTGTGTCGGTTACAAAGCTTCGGTCCGACATCGATCCACTGTGGGAGCGGGCTTGCTCGCGAAGGGGCCATCAGCACCAACCCACATCATTGAGTACGAGGCTGATCCGGCAACAACACCGGCGAATTGTCCGGCGCCGGCCCCTCTTCTTCCACTTCATCCATCCCACGCTTCGGAATAAAAACCTGCTGTGGATAAGTCTGCGCGAAATGCACCCACGGGCTGTTATCCACAAGCTTTTTCAGCCGCTGGTTAAACGCCCGGCTCACCGCATATTGCCCGCCCGAAACGGTGCGGAACTGCGCCGTCAGCACCACGCCGTTAAGGTCCATCTTATCGACGCCAAACACATCGAGCGGCCCTTGCAGGTTGTACTTGAGAAACGCGTCGTCACGGATCGAATCCCCCGCTTCGCGGATCAGCTCAATGGCCTTGTCCACGTCAGTGTCGTAGGTGAACTGCACCGAGAAAAACGCATAGGCAAACTGCCGCGATTGGTTGGTCACAGCCTTGATCTGGCCGAACGGTACCGAGTGCACAAAACCCTTGCCGTCCCGTAGGCGCAAGGTGCGGATGGTCAGGCCTTCGACGGTGCCGGCGTGGCCGGAGTCGAGTACCACCCAATCGCCGATCGACAGCGTGTCTTCGATGATGATGAACAACCCGGTGATCACGTCCTGGACCAGTTGCTGCGAGCCGAAACCAATGGCCAAACCGACCACACCGGCACCGGCCAGCAGGGGTGCGACGTTGATCCCCAGATTGGCCATGGTGGTGATCGCACAGATCACCACCAGGATGATTTTGACCGCGTTGCGCAGCAGCGGCAGGATGGTTTTTACCCGCGTACTCGGTTGGCGCGCCGCGCGTTTGCTGACCGGTGGTTTCAACGCTTCCTGAATCGCCGTGTCCATTACCACCCACAGCAGCCAAGTCACCAGGAAGATCAGACCGATGCTGCTCAGCGAATTACTGATTGCCCGGCCTATGGAATTTTCCTCTGCGAATTCGAACAGCGACACGCCCCAGATTCGCCCAAGAATCTCGATGAACGCTACCGCCATGACGATCCGCAGCAGCGCGTGCAGCAAGCTGAGAAAGCGTTCCTTGTAGGCGCTGCTGCGCTGGATTTTTTCGACTTTCCGGGATTTGAACAGGTGCTGGAAAATCGTGCTCAGGAACACCGTGGCAATCAGCAATATCGTGGTGAACAACGCACAGCGCAGGACTTTTTGATTGTCCTCGCCGACGCCGATCAGGTTGATCGCCGAGACCATCACCATCAACAGAATCGGCCAGTACCAGAGCCCGGAAAAGATCCGCAGGGATTCTTGCAGAGACGGTTGTTTGAGCCGTTGGGCCAACGGGCGGTTGCGAATCAGATGCGCCACCGGGCGTCTTAGACGGATGACCAGATAACCGAAGATGATCGAGGCAAACAGCCCGGTAAACACCGCGACGCTGCTGGTGATATTGCCACCCAGTTGCCGCCCGATCTGCGGGCTGGTCAAGGCATCGCTGAGCGCTGCGAGGAAGCCGATCAGGAACAGCGGTTTGGGGCCGTAGTCACGAATGATCTGCACCGCAGGGCGCTTGTGGCCGGTGTTGAACATGACGATCACGCAGAGCAGCATCGAGGTCGAGAAAATGCCGCTGCTGGTGGCGTAGGCAAAACACAGCGCCAGTGCTCGGCCGGCCGAGGCAGGCAGGAAGTGGCTGACATAAAGGGTCAGTGGCAGGCTGGCGATCGCCGGCAGCGTGTATGGCATCAAATAGCCGAGCAGGTCCTGGCTGCGTTGGCGGGTGCGCAACCAGTGACCCTGGACAAGGCGCTTGGCCGCGAGGCCGCCGAGGACCGTGAGCAAGGCAAAGGTGCCGAGCCAGACGCCGGACAGCATCAGGAAATCGCCGGCCACACTCCAGCCGGAACGCGTCGAGGGCTGGTTGACCAGTTTGTCGACTTCATCGGCCGCCCGATCGGCCCGCAGGCGCCATGCGTCCACCAGGTTTTCGTTGAGGTCGAGTTTGTCCTGCACGTCGTCGATGCTGGAACTGATGGCCCCGAGCAGCCCGCCCTGGACCAGCGGCTCAGGCTTGGCAGGTGCTTGTGCGGTAGCAGCAGCGGGAATGCCCGGCAACGTGGCGGCTTCGAGTTCACCGCTGCCCAGAATCAGCAGCGCCCCCAGCAGTATCGCGGTCTTGATCTTGAACAAAACGCGGAGCTCCTTGAAAAGGGTCTGTAAGGAACTGATCGGGAAATGGCGGGCAAGTTCGGTTTTGACCGCGAGATAGCAGTCACCGCAGTTCCCATGTGGGAGCGGGCTTGCTCGCGAAAGCGGTCATTCATTCAACATTGATGCTGACTGACCCAACGCTTTCGCGAGCAAGCCCGCTCCCACAGGGTCTGTGTTGCCTTGTCGATCTTTGCGCACCAGGCAAATATCAAATGCCTACCCCTGTATTTTTCCGCACAACCCAAACCCCGACACTGCGCTCCATCAATCACCCACCGGAGTTGCAGTCATGCCCATTGCCTTGCTCGCGCTGACCCTCAGCGCCTTTGCCATCGGGACGACCGAGTTCGTCATCGTTGGCCTGTTACCTACCATTGGCGCCGACCTCGGTGTCAGCCTGCCGTCCGCCGGCCTGTTGGTCAGCCTCTACGCACTGGGTGTCGCCATCGGCGCCCCGGTGCTGACCGCCCTCACCGGCAAAGTCCCACGCAAATTGCTGCTGTTGTCGCTGATGGTGCTGTTCACCCTCGGCAACCTGCTGGCCTGGAAAGCGCCGAGCTACGAATCGCTGATCATCGCGCGGATCGTCACCGGCCTGGCCCACGGGGTGTTTTTCTCGATTGGCTCGACCATCGCCACCAGCCTGGTGCCGAAAGAAAAAGCCGCCAGCGCGATCGCCATCATGTTCACCGGCCTGACCGTGGCGCTGGTCACTGGCGTGCCTTTGGGGACCTTCATCGGTCAACATTTCGGCTGGCGTGAAACCTTCCTCGCCGTGTCGGCGTTGGGTGTGATCGCGTTTATCGGCAGCCTGATCTACGTGCCGAAAAACATCGCCCATAGCAAACCCGCCTCGCTGTTGCAGCAATTGCAGGTGCTCAAACAGCCACGCCTGTTGTTGGTGTACGCCATGACCGCGGTCGGTTACGGCGGCTCGTTCATTGCCTTCACCTTCCTGGCACCGATTCTTCAAGACATCTCCGGTTTCAGCGCCAGCACCGTCAGCCTGGTGTTGCTGGTGTACGGCATCTCGGTGGCGGTCGGTAACATCTGGGGCGGCAAACTGGCAGACAAACGTGGCCCGATCAGCGCCCTGAAAATCATCTTCGCCCTGCTCGCTGCGGTGTTGTTTGTGTTGACCTTCACTGCCGGCAATCCATGGCTGGCGCTCGCTACCGTGCTGGTCTGGGGCGCGGTCGCGTTCGGCAACGTGCCGGGGTTGCAGGTGTATGTGGTGCGTCAGGCCGAGCATCACACCCCGCATGCGGTGGACGTGGCTTCCGGGCTGAACATCGCAGCGTTCAACCTCGGGATTGCCGGGGGAGCGTGGGGTGGTGGTTTGATCGTCGCGAATATGGGGCTGATTCACACCGCGTGGATTGGTGGGCTGGTGGTGTTGGTGGCCCTGGCGTTGACGATGTGGAGTGGGCGTCTTGATGGGTTGGGTCCGGTCTACGCCGAAAGCACAACGCGCATCGTCGTCGGTCACTAAACCCTGTGGGAGCGGGCTTGCTCGCGAATACGGTGGATCAGTCAGCATTAATGTTGCCTGACACACTGCTTTCGCGAGCAAGCCCGCTCCCACAGTTGATCGAGGGTGATCCTCCAAGTGTTTACCGTCCGTAGTCCCGTCGAAACTTTCTGGTTTGCCCGGCAGTCATCCAAAGACAACGGCAGTAAGAGGGTCATTCGACGGGAGGGCACATGGCGGCGATTCATATCGGAATTTCAGGCTGGCGCTACACACCGTGGCGCGGGGGCTTCTACCCGAAGGGGTTGACCCAAAAGCGCGAATTGCAATTCGCCTCGCGGGCCGTCAACAGCATCGAAATCAATGGATCGTTCTACGCCCTGCAACGGCCCGAACGTTATGCCCTGTGGTACAGCGAAACCCCGCCGGGCTTCGTCTTCAGCGTCAAGGCTCCGCGTTTTATCACTCACATCAAACGCCTGCGGGACATCCATAAACCCCTGGCGAATTTCTTCGCCTCCGGGGTGCTGGAGCTCAAGGAAAAACTCGGCCCGATCCTCTGGCAATTCCCGCCCAGTTTCAAATTCGACGCCGAGTTGTTTGAACATTTCCTCGAACAACTGCCCCACAACACCGAGCAGGCCGCCACCCTCGCCCGTCAGCATGATTCGCACTTGCACGGCCACGCCAGCCTGAAGGCCCACGGGAAAAAGCCGCTGCGCCACGCCGTGGAAATTCGCAACGAGAGCTTCGTCGACCCGGCCTTCATTCGCCTGCTCAAGCGCTACAACGCGGCCCTGGTGATCGCCGACACCGCCGGCAAATGGCCGTACCGCGAAGACCTCACCAGCGATTTCGTCTACCTGCGGCTGCACGGTGCCGAAGAGCTCTACGCCAGCGGCTACACGCCCCAGGCGCTGAAACATTGGGGCGACCGGATCGACGCCTGGAATCACGGCCAGCAACCGAGCGACCCACACTTGATCGCGCCAAGACAAAAGCCCAAGGCGCGCAAATCCCGGGAAGTGTTCTGCTACTTCGATAACGACATCAAAGTCCGCGCGCCCTTCGACGCCCGCAGCCTGCTGGAGCGTTTCCATCTCGACAAAGACCTCGCCACCCGCCCCGGCGAACCTGCTGCCGAAGGCGTGCTGCCATGAGCATTTCCGAACCGGTCGGCGTCACCGACGAGCAGCAATCCATCATCGCTACCGTACGCCGGTTTACCGTGCTGACGGTCAACACTCACAAGGGCTTCACCGCGCTCAACCGGCGCTTCATCCTGCCCGAGCTGCGTGAAGCGGTGCGCAGTGTGTCCGCCGACGTGGTGTTTTTGCAGGAAGTCCACGGCACCCACGAACAGCATCCCCAGCGCTACAGCAACTGGCCGATGATGCCGCAATACGAATTCCTCGCCGACACGCTGTGGCCGCAGTTCGCCTATGGCCGCAACGCGGTGTACCCGGCGGGCGATCACGGCAATGCGTTGCTGTCGAAATTCCAGATCATCCGCCACGACAACCTCGACGTGTCCATCAGCGGTCACGAAAACCGTGGCTTGCTGCATTGCGTGCTGCGCCTGCCCGGTGACGGCCAGGAAGTACACGCCATTTGTGTGCACCTCGGGCTGCATGAAGCGCACCGCACGGAGCAACTGAAGCTGCTGGCCCGGCGCATCGCAGAGCTGCCAGGCGATGCGCCGGTGATCGTCGCGGGCGACTTCAATGACTGGCGCCAACGGGCCGATACCGTGCTCAAACTCTGTGGCTTGCGCGAAGTCTTCGCCGAACACCAGGGCAAACCGGCCCGCAGTTTTCCGGCGCGCTGGCCGGTATTGCGCCTGGACCGCATCTACGTGCGCAACCTCAAGGCCAGCCGTCCGCAAGTGCTGGCGGCGCGGCCCTGGTCACATCTTTCCGACCATGCCCCGCTGTCGGTGGAGATCGAGCTATGAACAATCCCTCGATGGAAAAAGCCACTGCGGAACAGATTTCCGCGCCGCCGCGGGGCGAGCCGGCGGCGGTCGACGTTGTCTACGGCTGGCACGGGAACAACCGGGTCGAACTGCTGGAAAATGGTGAGGCGTACTTTCCACGAGTGTTTGAGGCGTTGCGCCAGGCCCAGACTGAAATCCTGCTGGAGACCTTCATTCTGTTCGAGGACAAGGTCGGCAATGAGCTTCAGCAGATTCTGATTGAAGCGGCCGGGCGTGGCGTGCGCACCACCGTCAGCCTCGACGGCTTTGGTTGCGGCGAGTTGAGCACGGGGTTCCTCGCCGACCTGAACAAGGCCGGCGTGCATATCCAGATGTTCGACCCGGCGCCCAAGCATCTGGGCATCCGCACCAATTGGTTCCGGCGCTTGCACCGCAAGATTGTGGTGGTCGACGGCACGATTGCGTTCCTTGGCGGGATCAACTTTTCCGCCGACCATTTGGCCGATTTCGGCCCCGAGGCCAAGCAGGATTTTGCCGTTGAAGTACAAGGCCCGGCGGTGGCGGACATTCATCACTTCGCGCTTCTGCAAAGTGGTCGCCCGGCCCGGGCCAAGTATTGGTGGCAACGGCGCAAGCAACGGCGTGCGGAACTGGCATTCAACGACCATGACGGTCAGGTTCGGCTGGTCTACCGAGACAACGGTGACCATCGCACCGACATCGAGGAGGTTTATCGGCAAGTGTTGCGCAGTGCTCAGCGCCGCGTCGTGATCGCCAACGCCTACTTCTTTCCCGGTTTTCGTCTGCTGCGCGAGATCCGCAATGCCGCGCGCCGTGGCGTCGATGTGCGGCTGATTCTGCAAGGTCAGCCAGACATGCTGGTGGCGAAGATTGCCGCGCACATGACCTACGACTATTTGCTCAAGGCCGGCGTGCAGATTCACGAATATGGCGACCGCCCGTTGCACGGCAAAGTCGCACTGGTGGACGAGGACTGGAGCACGGTTGGTTCGAGCAACCTCGACCCGTTGAGCCTGTCGATGAACCTGGAAGCCAATGTGTTGATCCGTGATCGCGCGTTCAACCGCGAACTGTTCAAGCGCCTTGAAGATTTGAGTAATAACCACTGCAAAGCCATATCCCCGGACAGCGCCCCGCGCGGGCGGGTCTGGCACATGACCGTCGGTTTTCTGGTGTTTCACTTCCTGCGGCATTTTCCGGCATGGGCCGGGTGGCTGCCGGCGCACAAGCCACGCTTGAAACCCTTCATCCATCGGGCCGGGAGCGACAGCCATGAGCCGCGCTGAAGCGCACGCCGCCGCCCACGCCGAGCGCCAAAACAAGTCCCGTTGGAGTCGCTGGAAAACGCCGCTGACGGTGCTGTTTTTCCTCGCGCTGATCGTGCTGTTCACGATGCTCGCCCAGCGTATCGAATGGAACGAAGTGTTCGACACCCTGGCCGATTTCAAGGTGCGCACGCTGATCATCGCCTCAGGGCTGACGCTGTTGAGCTTTCTGGTTTACGCCTGTTTCGATCTGATCGGCCGCACCTACATTCGCCAGGACCTGACCTGGAAACAGATCTTGCCGGTGGGGATCATCAGCTACGCCTTCAACCTCAACCTGAGTGCCTGGGTCGGCGGCATCGCCATGCGTTATCGACTGTATTCGCGGCTCGGGGTGAGCAAAGGCAACATCGCGAAAATCCTCGGCTTGAGCCTGGCGACCAATTGGTTTGGCTACATGGTGATTGCCGGCGCAGTGTTCAGCAGCGGTCTGGTGCGAATGCCGCCGGGCTGGAAGTTGAGCAGTGATGCGTTGCAAGACGTCGGGGTTTTATTGTTGGTGGTGAGCGCGGGGTATCTGGCGGCGTGCCAGTTTTCCAAGCGGCGGGAATGGGCGATTCGCGGGGTGGAAATTAATCTGCCGTCGCTGCGCATGGCGGTGCTGCAACTGGCGCTTGGGGCGCTGAACTGGTCGTTGATGGCGGCGGTGATTTTCACTCTGCTGCCGAGCAAGCTCGACTATCCGCTGGTGCTGGGGGTGTTGTTGATCAGTGCGATTGCCGGGGTCATTACGCACATTCCGGCGGGGCTTGGGGTGCTGGAGGCGGTGTTTGTGGCGCTGCTGCAACATGAGGCATCGCGCGGGAGTCTGGTAGCGGGGTTGCTGGCTTATCGGGCGATTTATTTCATTTTGCCGTTGTTGATTACGCTGGTGATGTATTTGGTGGTGGAGGCCAAGGCGAAGGCGTTGCGGATTGAGAAGAAGCCTTCTTGAGACGTGTGGTGAAGCGAATGCCGCCTTCGCGAGCAAGCCCGCTCCCACATTTGATCGCGGTCTAATGTGGGAGCGGGCTTGCTCGCGAATGATCGTGAGACCACCACACATTCAACTGGATTGAATAATGCTCAACCGCTCACCCACCACCATTTCCGTAATCCAGTCCACCAGGATCGAGGTGTAGGCCTGTTGCGAAATGGGGTCGCTGAGGGCGTGATCGGCGCCGTCGATGATGCGGTGAGTCAGCGAATGAGTCTGCTGGCACGCCGCCCGATAACTCATGATGGTCGCGTGAGGGATGTGGTCGTCGGTCTCCGATTCCACCAACAACACATCCCCGGTAAACGCCGCGCAGGCATGCAGCGCCCGATTGTTGTCGGCGTGCACCAGCGTGCTGCGGTAATCGAGCAAATCCACCTTATCCAGATCGCGCTTGGGCGTGTGCCATTGTTCGTCGCGATACAGCGCCGGCACCCGCAGCGCCAGCCAACGCACCGGGCGCAACGAGGTGAGAATCGCCGCCAGATAACCACCGTAACTGGTGCCCACCACCGCAATCGCCGAGGTGTCGAGGGCCGGGTGTGCGAGCAAGCGGTCATAGGCTGCCAGCAGGTCACGCAGGTTGTCATCGCGGGTCACTTTCGACAACGAAATGCCAGTGCCACCGGTATGCCCGCGCAGGTCGAAGGTCAAACAGACACAACCCAAACCGGCGATGCCTTTAGCCCGCTCCAGGTCCCGCTCCTGACTGCCGCCCCAGCCGTGCACAAATAGCACGCCCGGGACTTTCGATTTGGGACTGAGCACGTGCCCGACCATTTGTTCGCCGTCAATGTCGATTCCAATGGTTTCGCTTCTAGCCGTCATAGGATTTAACCGTTACGTACTTGAGAAGAAAGTCGCCGTTTTCCGCCGGGCCGCGATACACCTCGATGGCGTCCGCCGGCAGCGGCTGGTCGATGTAGGTCTCCACCGAAGACACGCAAATCGCGTGCATCCCAGGGTCGTTGACGAAACTCTGCAATGCCGCGACTTCGGCGCTGCTGGCACCGCCCATGCGCCAGGATTGTTCGAGCACGCCGCTGCGCTGCTTGCCGTTACTGTCCAGGCCTTGGGCGATGTCGTAGTTGCGTCGCGAGGCGTAGAAACCGGGATAGGCTTCGTCGGCGGCACTGTCGAACACCTGGGCTTGCTGGATCGCCAACCGCACATCCTCGGGCAATTCCAGTTTCAGTAAGTCTTCGTAGTAGCCCTGCACCACCAGCAGGTTGGACCCACCATAGACCTGCTCGCCCTGACTGTCCTCGGTCAAGTATTGATCACCGCAGTAGCTCAACACTTTATCGCCGATGAACGCCTGGCCGACGCTGTGGGTGACGACCTTTTGCAGATCCTGCTCCAACACTACGCCTTCGGTGAAGAGCTGTTCGGCGTCGGGCCGGGCGAGGATGGCGTCGAACTGGTCGAGGCTCTTGATCACTTCCTGACCACGCCCGGCGCAGGCGTGAATCGGCTTGAGGCGGATCGGCCCGCTGTAGAGCAAGTGCTCCGCCGCCGGCCGGGCGTCCTCAAGGGAAAATACGCTGAGACCATCGAGCACGACACTGCGCACCCGCTCGGAAAACAGCGGCGACCAGCCTTGCGGCGCATGAGCCAACCTATTGAGCAAACCGTGGCTGATGGCTTTGGTGCAGATGAAGTCATGGTCGACGTAGCCGCCCCACAAATCTTCGGGTCCTTTGACGCCCAATTGCCGAGCGGCCGCCGCGCCCACCAGCGTCTGGGTTGGCAGCAGGTAAAGATCACGACCACTGTGGAGTTCGAGGTCGTAGCTGCCGCCGTACTTGAGCCCGAGGATCTGCGCCAGCCAACGGGCCAGCGCACGATTGGTTTCGACTTCGTGCAACGGGGCTTGCGGTCGCACGGAATGGGCAACGACCAGTTTTTTGCGATTTGTTGGGGTCATGCGTCCCCCTCAATCTGCGCTTGATGAATGTAACTGGAGGGGTGCAGAGATCAGGCCAACGGTGGCTGAGGGCAAACGGCTTTCAAATCAGTCGCTTGCTCAAACGGTGATGGCGTTGAGCCTGTTTGATTCTGCACGAAGGCCTTCAAGACTCCGGCATTTTGCACGACCGGAGCCTTACACAAATCCAATGTGGGAGCGGCGGTACGACGATTCGACTTGCTCGCGAAGGCGATGTGTCAGGCAACATTTATATTGACTGACACGACGCCTTCGCGAGCAAGCCCGCTCCCACAGTTTGATCTGCGCTGATGTTTGCTACCGGGCCACAGCGACAGGCGGTGTCACCCCAAACCGAGCCCGATAATCACTCGGCGCCAGCCCGGTGATTTTCTTGAACGTGGCGCGAAATGCGCTCGGGTCCTGATAGCCCACCGTCCAGGCGATGTGGTCGATGGTGCCGTTGGTGAATTCGAGCATTTCCCGGGCCTTGCCGACCCGCAGGTGCTGGCAATACTCGGTGGGCTTCAACCCGGTCGCCGCACGGAATCGACGCAGGAAGGTGCGCTCTTCCAGCCCGGCCCGCTCGGCCATCGCCGTCAGCGACACATCGGTCGCGCCGGTGCTTTGCAGCCAATGCTGGACCTTGAGAATCGACGCATCGCCATGGCTGAGAATCGGCGCAAAGTTACTGCCGCATTGGCTGGCACTGTCGCTGTGCTCCACCACCAGAAACCGCGCGGTGCTGGCGGCGATGCTTGGCCCGAGCAAGCGGTCGACCATACGCAAACCCAGCTCGGACCAAGCCATCAGCCCAGCGGTGGTGATCAGGTCACCGTCATCGACGATGGGCGTATCGGCCTTGAGCTTGATCGCCGGGTAGCGTTCGGCGAAGGTTTTAGCCGAGGTCCAATGGGTCGTGGCGCTGCGCCCGTCGAGCAGGCCACTTTCGGCCAGCAGGATCGAGCCCACGCAAACGCCGCCCAGCGTTGCCCCTTGCGCATGTTGCTGACGAATCCAGCGGATCAGCCCTTGGGGTGCCTGACTCTCGGAAAACCCGCCAATCGACGGCGGGATCATCACCGCCACCAACGCCTTGTCCGGGCCGGGATGGCTGTCATACACCCGCTCGGGCGCCTGATCGCCTTCGACCCGCCAATGACTGACTCGCAGCACCGGCAACTGCGCCGCCTGATGCTCGGCGGCGATCCGGTTGGCGACCCCGAACAGGTCCGTCAACCCATGCACCGCCGCCATCTGCGCGCCGGGATAGATCAGCACGCCCAGTTCGGCGACTGCCCTTTCTACGCCCATTGTCAGTTTTCCCCCTTCTATTGTCGGTGCGGCCAATCCTCGGAGAGTCGGTGAGCGCCAATACTTCATTCCACGCCCACACACACTTCGAGGAAACACCCATGGCCAAGCAAGCGCTCATCGTAGTCGATATCCAGAACGACTACTTCCCCCACGGCAAGTGGCCTCTGGTCGGTGCCGACGCTGCGGCGGACAACGCCGCCCGGATCATTCAGGCCTTCCGCGATGCCGGTGATTCGGTGGTGCACATCCGCCACGAGTTCACCTCCGACGACGCGCCGTTCTTCACCCCGGGCTCCGAAGGCGCGAAGCTGCACCCCAAAGTCCTCAACCGCGCCGACGAGCCGGTGGTGCTCAAGCACTTCGTCAATTCGTTCCGCGAAACCGATCTGGAAGCCATCCTTGATGAGCAAGGCATCGAGAACCTGGTGATCGTCGGCAGCATGAGCCACATGTGCGTCGATGGCGTTACTCGTGCAGCCGCCGACCTTGGCTACACCGTGACGGTGATTCACGACGCCTGCGCCACCCGCGACCTGGAGTTCAATGGCTTTACGGTTCCAGCGGCTCATGTTCACGCCGCTTTTATGTCGTCTCTGGGTTTCGCCTATGCCAGCGTGGTCTCCGCTGACGAATTCATCGCCGCCAGCCACTAACGCGCCCCTCTGAAACAACTCGAAAAACAAAAGGCCCGCAGCGTTCTCGCGCTGCGGGCCTTTGCGTTTTGGTTCATCAAAAAAACTCACGCGTGAGCTATTGAGAGGTGCAAAAAATCACTGTAGTGTTTCTCACGCGTGAGATTTTCACAACGGAGTCACCAGTATGAAAAGCCGCTCTCCATCAGGTCCGCCTGCCGAGCCTGTTACCGATACAGCGAGCCGCAAGGGAGAGCGCTCGAAACCGTCCGCGAAAAAACCGTCGAGCTTTTATATGAAGCAGATGCGTGCGGGCCTGGGTGCTGCCGGTTATGTGAAACACGAGACTTGGGTGCTTCCCGAAAACCGAAGCCTGCTCAAGCAGATGGAGAAACAGCTACGCCAACCGATTCTGGCTGGCTCATTCATGTCGGAGAATTACATGAGCGCAGGTACTAACTGGAACATCGACCGCCTCTTCAGCGCCTTCCAGGCCCTTGATGAAGTGGTTTCGAACGACATCACTCTGTCCCTCGTCCAGGGCTCCGAGTCGAGCATCAAGCTGGAAATGAACGACTTCGGTGGCTTGCCAATTTACATCGCAGTCGTGGGCGAGCAGATCATCGTCGACACCGTGCTGGTGGACGTCGAGACGATCAAGGACGTACCGGCCTTCAACGATGCCGTCCTGCGCAGCCGTGAGTTGTTCCCGTTGTCCTCGATCGGTATCGAGTCGATGCCCAACGGGCAGGTCGTCTACAACATGTTCGGCGCGCTCAGCTCCGATTCGAGCCTGACCAACGTCGTGACCGAGGTCAAAACCCTCGTCGACAATGTGCAGCGCGCCAGCGAAGCCTTTGAACGTTTCTTCCATTAATTTTTCAGGAACAGGGAATATCCAATGACACAGTCCATCTGGAGCAAATTGTTCACCGCGCTGCGTGGCGGTGCCACCGAAGTCGGCGAATCCATCGTCGACCAACAGGCCCTGCGCATCCTCGACCAGGAAATTCGCGATGCTGACAGCGCCCTGGCCAACGCCAAGCGCGAGCTGGTCACCATCATGGCCAAGCACAAACTGTCGGCTGACCGCGTGGCCGAGTACAACGCCAAGATCAAGGACCTGGAAACCAAGGCCATGGCCGCGATCCAGGCCAACCGTGAAGACCTGGCGATGGAAGTGGCTGAAGCCATTTCGACCCTGACCAATGAACTCGATGTTGAACAAAAGCAGGCCACCGAATTCGGCGGTTACGCAGACAACATGCGCAAAGACATCACCAAGGCCGAAAGCCGCATCAAAAGCCTGCGCCAGCAAGTGGACATGGCCAAGGCCCGCGAAAGCGTACAGAAAGCCCAGGTCAGCGCTTCGATCGCCAGTGGCGGCGCCAACGGCAAGCTCGAAACCGCCGTCGGTACACTGAACCGCCTGCAGGCCAAGCAGCAGCAACGCGCTGCTGAACTCGAAGCCCAGGACGAACTGGCCGACGCTTCGACCGGCACTGACCTGGAGCGCAAACTGCGCGAAGCCGGCATTACCCCGGATTCGGGCAGCGCCAACGCGATCCTCGATCGCCTGAAGAAGAAATCGGCTGAGTAACACGGCCCTGCGCTGATGCCTGGCGCATAACCTGTGGGAGCGGGCTTGCTCGCGAAGACGGAATGCCAGTCGACACCAATGTTGCCTGACACACCGCTTTCGCGAGCAAGCCCGCTCCCACATGGATTGCGGTGTTTAGTTTTCTTTCGAGTCGAGGTCAAGGATGGATGCCGTGAAGGGTTTCAAGACAATTGCCGGCGTGGCGATCTTCATGGTCGCGTTGCAAGTGCTCAACGCCGTGACCGGCTACAGCCTTGTAGCTTTTGGCCTGGTCCCGAGAACACTGCACGGGCTGGTCGGCATCATCACTTCGCCTTTTATCCACGCCTCCTTCGCACATCTGAGCGCCAACCTGATTCCCTTTCTGATCCTCGGCACCCTGGTCATCGTCGAAGGTTTCAACCGATTCTTGGCCGTCAGCGCGATCATCATCGGGTTGGGCGGTTTGCTGGTCTGGCTATTCGGGTTTTCCGGATCACACATCGGCGCCAGCGGATGGGTATTCGGGCTGTGGGCGTACATTCTGTCCCGCGCCTGGTTCCAGCACAGCTGGGGCAACTTGATCACGGCCGGTGTGGTTGCCTTGTTGTATGGCGGCCTGGTCTTTGGCTTCCTGCCGCGTCAGGGGATTTCCTTCGAAGGCCATATCGCCGGGGCATTTGCAGGGTTTATTGCAGCCAAAGTACTTCTCTCGGCGCCCGGCAACAGGTTTAATGCCGCCCGGTAAAGGCAATAGAACGTTCAGGGTTCGGGCCTGCGCATTGCCAGGAACGAGTCATCCCACGGAGTCAGGGACGTAATGTCGATTTTTCTTTTATTACGCGTGTATGCCGCGTCCTTCTTCCACCGATTCGGCTGGGCAGGACTGGCGATTGCCTTGGGCGTACACCTGAGCACGGCCTGGCTTGGCCTGGTGCTTCTGGGCGAACAACACCTCACCGCCCCCGCCACGTTTACCTACTTCTACCTCACCACCACACTCACTGTCGGCTATGGCGATCTTGCGCCACAGACGTCGGCGGGACGCATTTTCGTGGCTACCTGGGTCATGCTCGGGGGCATTGCGCTGCTGACGGCAGCCATCGGCAAAACCACCAGCAGCGTTATCGATGTATGGAGAAAAGGCATGAAGGGCAAAGGCGATTTCACCGGCAAGGTTGGCCATACGGTTCTTATTGGCTGGGCGGGTTCGTCCAGCGAACGGGTCATTGAGCTGTTGCTTCAGGATGAAACCTCCAACGACAACCTGATCGTCATTTGCGATTGCGACCTTGAAGAAAACCCCATGCCGGGCAAAGCCGCGTACATCAAAGGTGAAAGCCTGTCCTCTGCGGCACTGTTATTACGCGCCGGCGTTCCCGGCGCCGAGCGCGTTCTGGTGCGCACCCATTCCGACGACCTGACCCTGGCCACGGTGCTGGCGGTCAATCAGTTGAAACCTGTCGGTCATGTGGTCGCCCACTTCAATGAAAGCGAAATCGCCGCGCTGGCCAGCTCTTACGCGCCCAGCCTGGAATGCACCTCAAGCATGGCCATCGAGATGCTGGTGCGCGCGTCGCAGGACCCAGGCTCATCCGTGGTCATCAACGAGTTACTGTGCGTGGGCCAAGGCGCCACCCAGTACCTGATGAAACTGCCGCAAAACTATGTGGCGACCTTCGGCGATCTGTACGCGCAAATGAAAGAACGCCACAACGCAACCCTCATCGGCTATCGCGCCAAGGGTGCGCAACAACCTTCGATCAACCCGCCCAGTGCCACGCGCATTGAGGGCGGCGAACTCTTCTACATCGCCTCCACTCGCCTCAAGGAAATCTCCAATGGGATGGTTTAAACAGTTAATGGGGCTTGAGGCCCCGGCCCCGACGAACTCGCAGTGGACCGCCAATGACAGTCCGCAGATTCTCGGCCCTCTAGGTCTGGCACAGGGTAAAGGTGTGATGTTCGACACCACCCTGAGATTACTGCTCGACGAAAAAACCACCGTGACCATTCCGGTAGCCTCCCAGCAGATCTGGAGCGTCGGCACTGTCGATCTCGGGCAGTCGACCTGGCTGTCGCGCTACTACATGAACGACGAAGACTACTGGCTGCAAGTGCACACCACCGGCGACGTCGCCGGGCAGGTCGAGTCGGTGATTCTGTTCAATTACCTCAGCTACGTGACCATCAACAGCGAAGCCGAGTTGAGCCGACTGGCCGGCCCTCAAAGCCTGATCGGGCTGCCGACCTACACCCATAACGGCATCGAATACACCCGCGAGTGGGGCACCGAGAACGGCCAGACGGAATTGGTCCCGCTCAGCGAGCGCGTCGTCAACCCGGACGAGTCCTACACCATTGAGCACCGCTCGATGCTGTATGCCCGCGAAACCGGCCTGACCGATCGGCGCGAGTTGTTGCTGTTTTCCGTGGAGGAAGACGCAGAAGGCACCATCAGCCTGAGCACCTCGCTGGGTATTTCGCTGTACACAACCGATCTGAACATTCTTTAAAAAGGAAGATTCCCATGCTTGAAGCGCTCTCCATCTCCCTGAACAAGGCCGCCGTGGTCGGGTTTGTTTTGTACATCCTCGGTGCCGCCGTGCTGTTCGCGCTGTTCCAATTCGTCTACACCCGCATCACACCGCACAAAGAATTCGAACTGATCCGTTCGGGCAACGTTGCGGCTGCAATTGCCCTGGGTGGCGCGATCATCGGCTTCGCTATTCCGGCCAGCAATGTGATTGCCTACTCGATCAGCATCCTCGACTTCGTGGTCTGGGCGGTGATCGCAGCCTTCGTCCAGTTGCTGGCATTCCTGATGACCAGCCTGGTGCTCAAAGGCACTTCCGAACGCATCCGCAAAGGTGAAGTCGCTGCCGGCATCTATGTCGCAGCGGTAGCCATCAGCGTCGGCATGCTGAACGCCGCGTGCATGACTCCTTCCCAGAACTGATCGCGCCACGGAGATTGTGATGAAACGAAGCAAGTACGTTCAGCTCTCGCTGGCCGCGTCGGTCGCCATGGCGATCTCAGGCTGCGGGCCGACGGAAAAAACCTACGAGATACACAAGAAGTACAACTTCCAGTCTGTTCAGCAGTGCGCGGATGAAAAGCTCCCGGTCGACATCTGTTCCGACGCCTACATGAAGGCCATGGCCCAGCATCGAAGCATTGCGCCGGTGTACGACAACCAGGCCGATTGCGACGCCGACTTTGTCGCCGACTGGTGCCAGCAGGATTCCGCCGGCAAGTTCATCCCCAAGCTCGGCGGTTTCGAGCTGAGCGCCGATGGCGAGGTGACACAGGCCGAAGTAGACGCGGCCAAGGCCAGACTGCCCGCGTCGGAAGCCAGCGCCGCAAACTCGGGCTCGGGCTTCTCCGGCAGCAGCCTGCTGACCGGGCTGCTGATCGGCAACATGCTCAGCAACAACCGCAACAGCTACTACTCCGAGCCGGTCTACCGCTATCGCGATGATCGCGGTAGCTACTCAAACTCAACGCTCAGTCAGCGCGTCTCGTCAGGCTCGACCTTCAACCGGTCGAATCAGGCGCGGTACGGCAGCAGTAGCAGTTACACCGACAGCATCACCCGCAGCAAGCCGGTGTCCGTTGCATCGTCCACCTCCCGCGGCGGCTTCGGCAGCCAGGCCAGCGCACGCAGTGGCTGGGGTGGATCGGGCAAGAGTTCTGGCGGTTCGAGCAGCTAAGGGAACATAGCCATGAAGAAAATCCTCTGCGCAGAGCGTCATGACTGGAAGCAGACCGCCGAAAGTCTCGGCTTTATGTTCCATACCATCGACGACGAACCCTATTGGGACGAGAGCGCGTACTACCAGTTCACGCTCAAACAGATCGAGAACGATCTCGAAGACCCGACCACCGAGCTTCATGACATGTGCATGGACCTGGTGGCCCGCGTGGTGCAGAGCGAGGAACTGTTGGAGCGCCTGAGCATTCCCGCGCCGTTCTTCGACCTGGTGCGCACTTCATGGCTCGAAGGCCACCCGCACTTGTATGGACGGATGGACTTCTCCTACAACGGCACCGGGCCGGCCAAGTTGCTGGAACTCAACTACGACACGCCGACCAGCCTGTATGAGGCGTCGGCGTTTCAGTGGGGCTGGCTGGAGCAGTGCATCGAACGCGGTCTGCTGCCCAAGCATGCCGACCAGTTCAACAGCATCGACACCAAGCTGCATCAGGCCTTTGCTCAACTGCAGCTCACGCAACCGTTCTACTTCGCCTCGATGAAAGACTCGCTTGAAGACAAAGGCACCACCGACTACCTGCGCCTGATCGCGGAAAAGGTCGGCATCGAATCACGCCACATCGATCTCGAAGACATTGGCCTCACCAGTGATGGCCGTTTCGTCGACCTCGAAGATCGCTGGATTCCACACCTGTTCAAACTGCACGCCTGGGAGTTCATCTTCCACGAACCCTTCGGCGCGGCGATTGCCCAGAGCGATACGCAGTTTTTCGAGCCAGCCTGGAAATCGATCATCTCCAACAAAGGCATCCTGCCGCTGCTGTGGGAATTCAACAAAGGTCACCCGAACCTGCTCGCGGCGCACCTTGATACCGATCCAAGCAAAGCGGTGCCCAAAGGTTGGGTGCGCAAGCCGTACTTCTCCCGGGAAGGCGCCAACATCGAGTTGCAAACTGCCGACGGTCTGATCGTGAAAGAGGACGGCCCCTACACCGACGCGCCGTTTATCCTTCAGGAATTCGCCCCGTTGCCGAAGTTTGGCGACAGCTTTACGTTGGTCGGCTCGTGGGTGATTGGCGACCAGGCGGCCGGCATTGGCGTGCGGGAAGACAACAGTTTGATCACCAAGGATTCAAGCCGGTTTTTGCCGCATTTGATCCTTGATTGATCAATCCTTCGCCTACAAAACGGCCCGGTGCCATGTATCGGGCTTTAGGGTGAAACTAGACAACGACAAGACTTACGACTGAAAAGCCGGATAATGGCAGCCAATTCGTCTAGCCCGTTATTCTGGTAATCCCCCATGGAAATCAAGGTCAACTTTCTCGACAACCTTCGGCTTGAAGCAAAGTTCGATGACTTCACAGTCGTGGCCGATCAGCCTATCCGCTACAAGGGCGATGGCTCGGCACCTGGTCCGTTCGATTACTTTCTCGCTTCATCGGCTTTGTGTGCGGCTTATTTCGTGAAGTTGTACTGCGACACTCGCAGTATTCCTACCGAAAACATCCGCCTGTCGCAGAACAACATTGTTGATCCGGAAAACCGCTACAACCAGATTTTCAAGATTCAGGTCGAGCTGCCTGCGGACATCTCCGACAAGGACCGCCAGGGCATCCTGCGTTCCATCGACCGCTGCACCGTGAAAAAAGTGGTGCAAGCCGGGCCTGAGTTTGTGATCGAAGAAGTGGAAAACCTCGACGCCGACGCCCAGGCGTTGTTGATGCCTGCTTCCAATTCAGCGGCGGGCACCTATATCGCGGGCAAAGACCTGCCGCTGGAGCAGACCATTGCCAATATGTCAGCCATTCTGGCTGACCTGGGCATGAAGATTGAAATCGCTTCGTGGCGCAATATCGTTCCCAATGTATGGTCGCTGCACATCCGCGACGCGCACTCGCCGATGTGTTTCACCAATGGCAAGGGCGCGACCAAAGAAGGCGCGTTGGCGTCGGCGCTGGGCGAGTTTATCGAGCGTCTGAACTGCAACTTCTTCTACAACGACCAGTTCTGGGGCGAAGACATCGCCAATGCGGCGTTTGTGCACTATCCGGACGAACGTTGGTTCAAGCCTGGCCGTAAAGATGCACTGCCCGCCGAAATTCTCGACGAGTACTGCCTGAAGATTTACAACCGCGACGGCGAGCTGCGTGGCTCCCACCTGATCGACACCAACTCGGGCAATGAAGAGCGCGGCATCTGCTCGCTGCCGTACGTGCGCCAATCGGACGGCGCGGTGGTGTATTTCCCGTCCAACCTGATCGAGAACCTGTTCCTGAGCAACGGCATGAGTGCCGGTAACACGCTGGCCGAAGCCCAAGTGCAGTGCCTGTCGGAGATCTTCGAGCGCGCGGTAAAACGCGAAATCATCGAAGGCGAATTTGCACTGCCGGATGTGCCGGCCGATGTGCTGGCGAAGTATCCCGGGATACTGGCCGGTATTCAGGCGCTGGAAGAGCAAGGGTTCCCGGTGTTGGTGAAAGATGCGTCCTTGGGCGGTGAATTCCCGGTGATGTGCGTCACGCTGATGAACCCGCGTACCGGCGGTGTGTTCGCCTCGTTCGGCGCGCACCCGAGCCTGGAAGTGGCGCTGGAACGCAGCCTGACCGAATTGTTGCAGGGCCGCAGTTTCGAAGGCCTCAACGACCTGCCTCAGCCGACTTTTGAAGGTCATGCGGTGACCGAGCCAAATAACTTCGTCGAGCACTTTATCGACTCCAGCGGCGTGGTGTCGTGGCGCTTCTTCAGTGCCAAATCGGATTACGAATTCGTGGAGTGGGACTTCTCCGGCCAGGGTGAAAACTCGAATGCCGAGGAAGCCGCAACCTTGTTCGGCATTCTCAAAGGCATGGGCAAGGAAGTGTACATGGCCGTCTACGAGCATATCGGCGCCAAGGCGTGCCGCATCCTCGTGCCGGACTATTCGGAAATCTATCCCGCTGATGACCTGATCTGGGATAACACCAACAAAGCGCTGTTCTTCCGCGCCGATATCCTGAACCTGCATCGCCTGGAGGAAAGCGAACTGCAAGCGCTGGTTGAACGTCTGGTGGAAAGTGAGCTGGACGACTACACCGACATCACCAGCTTGATCGGCATCGAATTTGACGACAATACGGCTTGGGGTCAGCTGACAATCCTGGAGTTGAAGCTGCTGATTTATCTCGCGTTGCAGCAATTTGAAGAGGCGAAAGAGGCGGTAGAAATGTTCCTGCAGTACAACGACAACACGGTTGAGCGTGGTTTGTTCTACCAGGCGGTCAATGTGGTGCTGGAGATGAAGCTGGACGAAGACCTGGAACTGGAAGACTACGAGGCCAATTTCCGCCGGATGTTTGGCACCGAGCGCACGGATGCAGCGATCGGATCGGTGGACGGCAGCGTACGCTTCTATGGCTTGACGCCGACCAGCATGAAACTGGAGGGGCTCGACCGGCACCTGCGGTTGATCGATAGCTACAAGAAACTGCACTCGGCACGGGCCAATGTGACCACGTTGCCCCGTTAACAGCGCCAACAAAAAAGCGAAGCCAGATGGCTTCGCTTTTTTTGTTTACGGTTCTGAAAAAGCTGCGGATCAGAACGGGATATCGTCATCAAAGCTGTCGAAATCCGGAGCCGGTTGCGGCGCTGCCTGCTGTGGAGGCGGAGCCTGACGCGACTGTTGCGGTGCCGACTGCTGAGGACGTGGCGCCTGCTGACGTGGGGCCGGGGCGGACTGCTGGTAGTTATTGCCCCCGCCTTGCTGATCGCCCTGCTGTGGACGGCCGCCCAGCAGTTGCATGGTGCCTTGCATGTCGACCACGATTTCAGTGGTGTAACGCTTGATACCGTCTTTTTCCCACTCGCGGGTTTGCAGTTTGCCTTCGATGTAGACCTGCGAACCTTTACGCAGGTATTCACCGGCGATTTCGGCAACCTTGCCGAACATCGATACACGGTGCCATTCGGTCTTCTCGACCTTCTGACCGGTTTGCTTGTCGGTCCATTGTTCGCTGGTCGCCAGACTCAGGTTGGTCACGGCGTTACCGTTAGGCAAGTAGCGAACTTCGGGATCCTGGCCGCAAGTACCGACCAATATGACTTTGTTAACCCCACGGGCCATAACGTTCTCCTAGGCTACGCACGCTTCCCCGGCCGGGTTGTTCACCAGGCGCTCAAGGGTGGTGCGATCCAATAGTTCTGTGTCCAATTTGATGTAAATCGCCGCTTCGTCTGCAACGATCACTGCATCTGTTACCCCTACGACGGCCTTCAGGCGCTCAACCAGACCCGCTTCGCGGATCGCCTCGGGCGACAGCGGCAAGCGCAGACTCGTCACGTAGGGAGGTTCGCGCATGGTAACAGCAAAGGCCAACCAGAGGGCAGCCAGGCCAGCGCATCCGAGGAAGACAACCGACAAACCGCCATGCTGGAACATCCAGCCGCCGAGGATCCCGCCCAGCGCCGAACCGAGGAACTGGCTGGTGGAATAAACCCCCATCGCAGTGCCCTTCCCGCCCGCTGGTGAAACCTTGCTGATCAGCGATGGCAAGGAAGCTTCCAGCAGATTGAACGCGGTGAAGAACACCACCGTACCAATCACCAGAGCTCGCAAGGTGTCGCCGAACTGCCAGAAGAATAGCTCAGTGAGCATCAGCGTCGTCACGGCGCCCAATAAAACTCGTTTCATTTTGCGTTTCTTCTCGCCGTAGATAATGAACGGGATCATGGCGAAGAAGGAGATCAGCAGCGCGGTCAGGTACACCCACCAGTGCTGCTCTTTGGGCAGCCCGGCTTTTTCGACCAGAGCCAGGGGCAATGCAACGAAGCTCGACATCAACATCGCATGTAACACAAAAATGCCGAGGTCCAGGCGCAGCAGGTCCGGGTGCTTGAGTGTCGGGATCAGCGCCTGGCGCGCAACGCCGGACTCACGGTGCTGCAACGGGCCGGTGGCGCGCGGCACCATGAACATCACGATCACGATGCCGAACAGCGCCATGCCGCCGGTGGCGAGGAACAAGCCAGACAGACCGAACGCACGGGTCAGCAACGGTCCTACAACCATGGCGACCGCGAACGACAGACCAATTGTCATGCCGATCATGGCCATGGCTTTGGTCCGATGCTGTTCCCGGGTCAGGTCTGACAGCAGCGCCATGACCGCCGCGGAAATCGCCCCGGCGCCTTGCAGCACTCGACCGGCGATGACGCCCCAGATCGAATCGGCATTGGCCGCCAGCACGCTACCCAGGGCGAAAACGATCAGCCCCAGATAAATGACCGGACGCCGGCCGATACGATCGGAAATGAAACCGAACGGAATCTGAAAAATCGCCTGGGTCAGGCCATAAGCGCCAATCGCCAGCCCTATAAGGGCCGGGGTCGCTCCAGCCAGGTCCATCCCATAGGTCGCCAGAACCGGCAACACCATGAACATGCCAAGCATACGGAAGGCGAACACCAGGGCCAGACCGCTTGCTGCGCGGGTCTCACTGCCACTCATGCGTTCGCTGTGGGGATCGTGCATGGAAAAACCTCATGTGAACCGGCGGCGATTCTACCAGTCCCATCGATTGACGGGGTATATCGCGACGCTATGACGCGCATAGATGACGCACTCTTCATGTAAGCCTGTGCAACCCGCATTTGATAGTGTGCATCCATCCAGTATTTGGCCGTATACTCCTACGTTTTCGACGCCCGCCGAGCGAGGCCACTTTGGACAAGATCCTGATTCGTGGGGCCCGAACCCACAACCTGAAGAACATTGACCTCACCCTGCCACGCGACAAACTGATCGTCATCACCGGGCTTTCCGGCTCTGGCAAGTCATCGCTGGCCTTTGACACGCTGTATGCCGAAGGGCAACGGCGCTATGTTGAATCGCTTTCTGCATACGCACGGCAATTTCTGTCGATGATGGAAAAGCCGGACGTCGATACCATCGAAGGCCTGTCGCCAGCGATTTCCATCGAACAGAAATCCACGTCGCACAACCCGCGTTCGACGGTCGGCACCATCACCGAGATCTACGACTACCTGCGCCTGCTGTATGCACGTGTGGGTCAGCCACGTTGCCCGGACCACGATATCCCGCTGGAAGCCCAGACCGTCAGCCAGATGGTCGATCTGGTCATGGCGCAACCCGAGGGCAGCAAACTGATGCTGCTGGCCCCCGTGGTCCGCGAGCGCAAAGGCGAACACCTGGCCGTGTTCGAGGAACTGCGCGCCCAGGGTTTCGTGCGTGCCCGGGTCAACGGCAAGCTGTGTGAGCTCGAT
>Ga0209862_1000026_pt1 | contig 48742 bp, 43 predicted proteins | sample OrgsoiDNA_201061_FD_185809 | JGI IMG/M metagenome (GOLD analysis project Ga0209862, IMG submission 185809) | Permafrost soil microbial communities from the Arctic, to analyse light accelerated degradation of dissolved organic matter (DOM) -... | ecosystem: Environmental > Terrestrial > Soil >... | reverse complement strand
AGGCACGACGATGAGTGCACTGGTTGGCGTGATCATGGGCTCCAAGTCCGATTGGTCCACCCTTAGCCACACCGCCGATATGCTGGAAAAGCTCGGCATTCCTTACGAGGTGAAAGTGGTCTCTGCCCACCGCACCCCGGACCTGCTGTTCCAGTACGCCGAAGAGGCCGAGGCGCGTGGCATCGAGGTGATCATCGCCGGTGCCGGTGGCGCGGCCCACCTGCCAGGCATGTGTGCGGCCAAGACCCATCTGCCGGTGCTGGGCGTGCCCGTGCAGTCGTCGATGCTCTCGGGTGTCGATTCGCTGCTGTCCATCGTGCAGATGCCTGCGGGCATTCCGGTTGCGACCCTGGCCATCGGCAAGGCCGGTGCGATCAACGCCGCTTTGTTGTCGGCGAGCATCCTCGGCGCCAAGCACCCGCAGTTCCACGCGGTGCTGAAAACTTTCCGTGCTGAGCAGACAGACAGCGTCCTGGACAATCCAGACCCACGCATCGCCTGAGGTTGTTGACGATGAAGATCGGTGTAATCGGTGGCGGCCAGTTGGGCCGCATGTTGGCGCTGGCGGGTACTCCGCTGGGCATGAACTTCGCTTTCCTGGACCCGGCGCCTGATGCTTGCGCAGCCGCGTTGGGCGAGCATCTGCGGGCCGATTACGGCGATCAGGACCACTTGCGTCAACTGGCCGATGAAGTCGATCTGGTGACCTTCGAGTTCGAGAGCGTCCCGGCCGAAACCGTGGCGTTCCTGTCGCAGTTCGTCCCGGTCTACCCGAGCGCCGAAGCCCTGCGCATTGCCCGTGATCGCTGGTTCGAGAAGAGCATGTTCAAGGACCTGGGGATTCCTACCCCGGCGTTCGCCGACATTCAATCGCAAGCGGATCTGGACGCTGCCGTGGCTTCGATCGGTCTGCCGGCCGTGTTGAAAACCCGCACCCTGGGTTACGACGGCAAGGGTCAGAAAGTCCTGCGCAAACCGCAAGACGTGGTCGGCACCTTCGCCGAACTCGGCAGCGTCGCCTGCCTGCTGGAAGGCTTCGTGCCGTTCACCGGTGAAGTCTCGCTGATCGCCGTGCGTGCTCGCGATGGTGAAACGAAGTTTTATCCACTGGTTCACAACACCCACGACAGCGGCATTCTCAAGTTGTCCGTAGCCAGCACCGATCACCCGCTGCAAGCCTTGGCTGAGGATTACTCCAGCCGTGTGCTCAAGCAGCTGGAATACGTCGGCGTGATGGCGTTCGAGTTCTTTGAAGTCGACGGTGGTCTCAAGGCCAACGAAATCGCCCCGCGTGTGCACAACTCCGGGCACTGGACCACTGAAGGCGCCGAGTGCAGCCAGTTCGAAAACCACCTGCGGGCCGTTGCCGGTTTGCCGCTGGGTTCGACGGCCAAGGTCGGCGAGAGCGCGATGCTCAACTTCATCGGTGTGGTTCCGCCGGTAGAGAAAGTGATCGCCATTGCTGATTGCCACCTGCACCACTACGGCAAGGCATTCAAGGTCGGTCGCAAGGTCGGTCACGCCAATCTGCGTTGTGCAGACCGTGAGACGCTGGCGGCGCAGATCCTCAAGGTCGAAGCGCTCATCGCCGAATAGTTTCATGTGGCAGCGGCGGAACCTTCAGTGTCCGCCGTTCTCTGATGGCAGGATGCCAAAGTCTGACTAGGCTTTGTGCCAGGTGTCCTGTCTCACCAAATCAATCAGAGGGAAATGCCATGGGAATTATTGGAACCATCTTTATCGGCTTGATCGTCGGCCTGTTGGCTCGGTTCCTGAAGCCGGGCGATGACAGCATGGGCTGGATCATGACCATCCTGCTCGGTATCGGCGGTTCGCTGGCGGCTACTTACGGCGGCCAGGCTCTGGGCATTTACCATGCGGGTCAGGGCGCAGGCTTCATCGGCGCGCTGGTGGGTGCGATCATCTTGCTGGTGATTTACGGCTTGATCAAAAAGAGCTGATTCAAGCGACAAAGCCCTCTGCGCGGTGCACGCGCAGAGGGCTAGAATGCTCGCTATTACGCCATCCTTTCCTTTGTCGAGCATTTCAATGCGCCGTCTTTTGTTGACCCTATTATTCCTGGGCTCGGGCCTTGCCCATGCCGGCGATCTGCCGGAAACCGACTGGCTGGAACTGATGCCCAAGTCGGACCAGAAAGCCCTCGAGGACATGCCCGAAATCGATCACAACTCCCCCGAAGGCAATGGCACCTTTACCCAAAAGGGTGGCATGAAGCAGAGCAAGGGCTTGCCGGCGGTGATGTACTCGACCAAAACCGTGCCGTCGATGAACGACAAGAACATCCGCATCGGTGGTTATCCGGTGCCGCTGGAAACCGACGCCAAGGGCCGCAGCACGCTGTTTTTCCTGGTGCCGTACCCGGGCGCCTGCATCCACGTGCCGCCACCGCCACCAAACCAGTTGGTGCTGGTGCGTTATCCCAAAGGCTTGAAGCTGGACGACATCTACACGCCGCTGTGGGTCACCGGCACGTTGAAGGTCGAGAAGGTCAATAACGACCTGGCTGACGCGGCGTATGCGCTGGATGCGGCGAAGGTGCGGGCGGTTAAAGAGTCGGATTTGTAGCGTTTGTTAGATCGATTCGCGGGCAAGCCTCGCTCCTACAGGTCCGTGTGATCCGTAGGAGCGAGGCTTGCCCGCGAAGCTTTTAAAGCGGCTTGCTGCCGATGCTGACGCCCAGGGTATGACTCGCACCCGCCGCCAAGGTCACCACATCGTCCATCACATTCGCCGTCTCGATGCACAGCATGCGCTGCCAGCCATCGTCGGCCATGTCACTGAACGCTGCTGCGCGATCAATCCACGGGTTCCAGATCACTGTCGAGCGTGAACCACTGCTGGTCAGCTCGATGCGGCGTTCCCAGGTCGGATCGACAATGCTCAGCTTAGCCGGGGTATTGAGGTAGATACGGTCAGTCTCGCCGGTGAAAACCAGATCGCCGGCCTGAGTGGTCGTGGTCCAGTCTTTAGTCGTATCGATATAGCTCAAGCCTTCCAGCCCCTCAACATGCACGTTGCGCACGTCGCTGACGGCGAAGTAGCTGTGCAACGCCTGGCTGATCGACACGGATTCAGCGCCGCGGTTGTGGCTGGTCAGGCTGATGTGCAGTTGCTCATCCAGACGAATGCTCAACGTCAAATCCACCTGATGCGGCCAGCCCGCAAAACCACCTTCGGGGTAGGGCAGGACGAATTCGACCTTCAGGCTTTCACCCTCAGCTTCGATGCCGCCCAGTTCCCAATCCATCGCCCTGACAAAACCATGGGCGCCGGCCGGTTCATTGCTGACGCGCATTGTCTTGACACTTTGCGGGTTGCGATCAAAGTTGCCGAACCACGGCCAACACACCGGCACGCCGGCGCGGATGCTTTTACCGGTCTTGAACACGGCCTCGTCGTTGAGCCAGATCAGCGGCGGTTGCCCGGCCAACTGATAACTGAGGATGTGCGCGCCTTGCTGGGCCACCAGCAATTCGGCCTGACCGTGGCGAATACGCCAGCAGTTCAGTTCATCCAGTTTGACGGCTTCAACGTTGGGCGTGCTCATGGGGCAACTCTCAATCAGGAACAATGACGGCTATGGACCGCAAAACGGTCTGCGCGTTTAACGCGCGCGTGGTGGAACCGAGCGAGTGCGGCCGCTGCCGTCGATGGCGACGAATACGAATACGGCTTCAGTCACTTTACGCCACTCACTGGACAGCGGGTCGTCGCTCCAGACCTCGACCATCATCTGGATCGAGCTGCGGCCGATTTCCAGGGCCTGGGTATAGAAGGAGAGCTGAGCGCCCACCGCCACCGGAACCAGAAATGCCATGCGGTCGATTGCAACGGTCGCCACGCGGCCACCGGCGACTTTGCTGGCCATTGCGGTGCCAGCCAAATCCATCTGCGCCACCAGCCAGCCGCCGAAAATATCGCCAAAGCCGTTGGTTTCACGCGGGAGCGCGGTGATTTGCAGGGCGAGGTCGCCTTGCGGGATTGGATCTTCTTGTTCGAGCTCTATCATGCCGGGGGTGCCTCTGACCCGTGACTCTCATTGGTACTTCAGGTGAATAGCCGTCTTCGGGAAAAACGATTCAGCCCGAACATACTACGTTCGTCACGTTTTTCGTAAGGCGCCTAAAGGGAAACTCTGCGAAATCGGCTGACAGGTGCCAACGACGTTTTCGCACAGCAACCCCTTACAAGCAGGTGCAAGGTTGCGAGTATATCGGTCGGTAGACTCCGAGACGACCGTCGGGTTCTCATTTTGACCGTCAAATAAGCACCTCTATGTGCTTTTTCGAACAATTTGCTATCGTGCCGAACCTGCCCAAGCCTCCGCCAGCGTTGTTGGGGTTGCAGATCCGACTATAAGAGAAGCCCTTGCCATGACCACAGCGCCCTCGAGCACTGCGCAGCCAACCCAGTCCGCACGTCCGTTGACCCGCAACGATTACAAGACTTTGTCGCTGTCTGCCCTGGGCGGCGCGTTGGAGTTCTACGACTTCATTATCTTCGTGTTCTTCGCCGCGGTGGTTGGCAAGCTGTTCTTCCCGGCCGACATGCCCGAGTGGCTACGGCTGATGCAGACCTTCGGCATTTTCGCCGCCGGCTACCTGGCGCGTCCATTGGGCGGCATCGTCATGGCGCACTTCGGCGACCTGCTGGGACGCAAGAAGATGTTCACCCTGAGCATTTTCATGATGGCCGTGCCAACCCTGATCATGGGTTTACTGCCAACGTACGCGCAGATCGGCATGTGGGCGCCGATCCTGTTGCTGGTGATGCGAGTGATCCAGGGCGCAGCGATTGGCGGTGAGGTGCCCGGCGCTTGGGTATTCGTTTCCGAACACGTGCCGCAGCGGCACATCGGCTACGCCTGCGGCACCCTGACCAGCGGTCTGACGGCCGGTATCTTGTTGGGTTCGTTGGTGGCCACGGCGATCAACAGTATTTACACCCCGGTGGAAGTGGCGGATTACGCCTGGCGGATTCCGTTCCTACTGGGCGGTGTGTTCGGCCTGTTCTCGGTTTACCTGCGTCGCTGGTTGCACGAAACCCCGGTGTTCGCCGAGCTGCAACTGCGCAAGGCCCTGGCCGAAGAAGTGCCGCTGCGCGCGGTGCTGCGTGACCATCGTGGCGCGATTCTGATTTCCATGCTGCTGACCTGGCTGCTGTCGGCCGGCATCATCGTCGTCATCCTGATGACTCCGACCGTGCTGCAGACCGTTTACCACTTCACCCCGACTATTGCGTTGCAGGCCAACAGCCTGGCAATCGTGTTCCTGAGCCTGGGTTGCGTAGCGTCCGGCGCGCTGGCGGATCGCTTCGGCGCGGGCCGGGTGTTTGTGTTCGGCAGCGCATTGTTGTTGCTGAGTTCGTGGACCTTCTACCACAGCCTGTTCAACCACCCTGAATGGCTGTTCCCGATGTACGCCGTGACCGGTCTGCTGGTCGGCACCATCGGCGCGGTGCCGTATGTGATGGTCAAAGCCTTCCCGGCGGTGGTGCGTTTCAGCGGGCTGTCGTTCTCCTACAACCTGGCCTACGCGATTTTCGGCGGGTTGACCCCGATGATCGTGACATTGCTGCTTAAGGAAAGCCCGATGGGGCCTGCTTATTATGTGGCGATCATTTGTGGAGTCGGGATTTTGGTGGGTGCTTATCTTTGGAAGAAGGGGCGTTAAGGCGGCTTCTTGCGCCGACTGTACTGGCCTCATCGCGAGCAAGCTCGCTCCCACATAGGATCTGTGTTCGCCGCAGAGCCTTGTGGGAGCGAGCTTGCTCGCGATGAAGGCGACACGAATTATCCTGCAACATGCCGAATGCTGGCCTTTCATCCAATTGTCATATTTCAGCCATAGAGTGTTCACACGGCCTGCTGATACTTGGCCCCGACTTAACACACCCTATCTGCTAGGAGTAAGGCATGAAACTGAAGCGTTTGATGGCGGCAATGACTTTTGTCGCTGCTGGCGTTGCGACCGCCAACGCGTTCGCCGCTGTTGACCCGTCGATCCCGAGCTACACCAAGACCACTGGTGTGTCGGGCAACCTGTCCAGCGTCGGCTCCGATACCCTGGCCAATCTCATGACCCTGTGGGCTGAGAACTACAAAAAAGAATACCCGAACGTAAACATCCAGATTCAGGCCGCTGGCTCCGCCACCGCGCCACCTGCGTTGACTGAAGGCACCTCTAACCTGGGCCCGATGAGCCGCAAAATGAAGGACACCGAACTGGCTGCCTTCGAGCAGAAGTACGGCTACAAGCCAACCGCTATCCCGGTTGCCGTGGACGCCCTGGCGGTGTTCGTGCACAAAGACAACCCGATCCAGCACCTGACCATGGAACAAGTCGACGCGATTTTCTCGTCCACTCGTCTGTGCGGCGCTAAATCCGAAGTCAAAACCTGGGGCGACCTGGGTGTGACCGGTGACCTGGCCAACAAGCCGGTTCAACTGTTCGGTCGTAACTCGGTATCCGGCACCTACGGCTACTTCAAAGAAGAAGCCCTGTGCAAAGGCGACTACAAGCCAAACGTCAACGAACAACCAGGCTCGGCTTCGGTCGTGCAGTCGATCAGCTCTTCGCTGAACGGCATCGGTTACTCGGGCATCGGCTACAAAACCGCTAGCGTGAAAACTGTTGCTCTGTCGAAGAAAGGCAGCACTGAGTTCATCGAAGACAGCGAAGAAAACGCACTGAACGGCAAATACCCGCTGTCGCGTTTCCTCTACGTTTACGTCAACAAAGCCCCGAACAAGCCTCTGGCCCCGCTGGAAGCCGAGTTCGTGAAACTGGTTCTGTCCAAACAGGGCCAGGAAGTTGTAGTGAAAGACGGCTACATCCCACTGCCGGCCAAAGTTGCTGCAAAAGCACTGGCTGACCTGGGTCTGGCTGAAGGCGGCGCCGAAGTCGCAAAGAAGTAACACCGTAGGTCCGGGGCACGCCCCGGACCTGTGTAGGAGCTGACGAGGGAACCGAGGCTGCGATCTTTTGATCTTGCAGTTATAAAGCCAGATCAAAAGATCGTAGCCTCGGTCTCCTCGGCAGCTCCTACGCCCCCCAATTTTTCGATCCTCTGCCAGTTCCCACCGGCGGCGGATTTGTTGCGTCACTGCATTGTCATCTTTCTGTCATACAGGATCGCTAGGGTGTGCGCATGAATGATCTGGCCAATTCCCCCATGACTACCAATCCCCCCAAGCGAATTGACTTCAATACGCCTGAGTTGAAACGCAAGCGCCGCATTCGCGCGCTCAAAGATCGCCTGACCCGCTGGTACGTTCTCATCGGCGGCCTCGCTGTTCTCGGTGCGATCACGCTGATCTTCTTCTTCCTTGCCTACGTGGTTGCGCCGCTGTTCCAGGGGGCCAGCCTGACCGCCAAGGACGCCATCACGCCAGCCTGGATGCAAGACGCCGGCAAGCCGTTGATGATCTCCCTGGAAGAGCAGAACCAGGTCGCCATGCGGGTTTCCGACAAGGGCCAGGCATTGTTCTTCGATATCGACAGTGGCGCCGAACTCAAGCGCGTCGATCTGCCGATCCCGGCCGGCACTACTGTGACCGCCATCGGCGAAGACCAACCGGGCCATCCTTTGGTGGCGGTAGGGTTGTCCAACGGCCAGGCGCTGGTGTTCCGTCACACCTATAAAGTCAGCTACCCGGACGGCAAGAAAACCATCTCGCCGGCTGTCGAGTACCCGTACGGCGAGACGCCGATTGCGTTGAATGAAGCGGGCGGTGCCCTGGAGCACGTCAGCCTCAACGCCACCGACACCACACTGATGCTGGTCGGCTCCACCGGTTCGCAACTCAATGTGCTGTCGCTGACCAGCGAAGAAAACATGATGACCGGCGAAGTCACCAACGAGCAGAAGCGCATTGATCTGCCGCAGATGACCGAGCCGGTGAAGAACATCTTCGTCGACCCGCGCCAGCAATGGTTGTACGTGATCAACGGTCGGGCCCAGGCCGACGTGTTCAGCCTGCGCGACAAGAGCCTCAACGGTCGCTACAAACTGCTTGAAGACGGCGAAGCGCAAATCACCGCCAGTACCCAATTGGTGGGCGGTATCTCGCTGATCATGGGCGACTCCAAAGGTGGCCTGGCCCAGTGGTTCATGGCCCGCGACACGGATGGCGAACTGCGCCTGAAGCAGATCCGCACCTTCCAGATGGGCACCACGCCGATCGTTGAAATCAGCGCCGAAGAGCGTCGCAAAGGTTTCGTCGCCCTCGACGCTTCCGGCAAGCTCGGCGTGTTCCACAGCACCGCCCACCGTACCTTGCTGGTAGACCAGGTGGTCGACGGCCAAGGCATTTTCGGGCTGTCGCCACGGGCTAACCGCGTGATCGTCGAAGCGGGTGGCAAGATTCAACCGCTGCTGCTCGACAACCCACACCCGGAAGTTTCCTGGAGCGCGTTGTGGAGCAAGGTCTGGTACGAGAACTACGACGAGCCTAAATACGTCTGGCAATCGACCGCCGCCAACACCGATTTCGAACCCAAGATGAGCTTGGCGCCACTGACCTTCGGTACGCTCAAGGCCGCGTTCTACGCCATGCTGCTGGCCGCGCCACTGGCCGTCGCCGCGGCGATCTACACCGCCTACTTCATGGCGCCGAGCCTGCGCCGCAAGGTCAAACCGGTGATCGAGCTGATGGAAGCAATGCCGACGGTGATCCTCGGCTTCTTCGCCGGCCTGTTCCTCGCACCTTATGTAGAAGGACATTTGCCGGGCATTTTCAGCCTGCTGATGCTGGTGCCAATTGGCATCCTGGTGGCCGGTTTCGTCTTCAGCCGCCTGCCTGAGTCGATCCGCCTGAAAGTGCCGGACGGCTGGGAAAGCGCGATCCTGATCCCGGTGATCCTGTTTGTGGGCTGGTTGTCGCTGTACATGAGCCCGTACATGGAAACCTGGTTCTTCGGCGGCGACATGCGCATGTGGATCTCCCATGACCTGGGCATCACCTACGACCAGCGCAACGCACTGGTGGTCGGTCTGGCCATGGGCTTTGCGGTGATCCCGAACATCTACTCCATCGCCGAAGACGCCGTGTTCAGCGTGCCGCGCGGTCTGACCCTCGGTTCCCTGGCCCTCGGCGCCACGCCGTGGCAGACCATGACTCGTGTGGTGATCCTCACCGCCAGCCCGGGCATCTTCTCGGCGCTGATGATCGGCATGGGCCGTGCGGTCGGTGAAACGATGATCGTGCTGATGGCCACCGGTAACACCCCGGTCATGGAAATGAACCTGTTCGAAGGCTTGCGGACTCTGGCGGCCAACGTTGCGGTGGAAATGCCGGAGTCGGAAGTCGGCGGCAGCCACTACCGCGTGCTGTTCCTCTCGGCGCTGGTGCTGCTGTTGTTCACCTTCGTCATGAACACCCTCGCGGAACTGATTCGTCAGCGTCTGCGCAAGAAATACTCGTCGCTTTAAGAAAGGTAGAAGTCTGTGAAACAGAACTCCCTGAATGGATGGTTCAAGAGCGGCGCCCCCGGCGTCTGGATCAGCGGTGGCGCGGTGTCCATCGCGGTCATCATGACCATTGGCTTGCTGGCAGTGATTGCCGTGCGCGGTCTGGGCCATTTTTGGCCGGCAGACCTGATCCACGCCAACTACGACGTACCGGGCCAGGCCAATCACCTGGTCATCGGCGAAGTGGTGCAGAAAGAAGAAGTGCCGCGTGAGCGCTTGAAAACCGCTGGCCTGCCGGTGCCCGATGTTGGGCCGGAATTCATGACCCGCGAGCTGATCAAGGTCGGCAACCGTGACTTGAACGGCAACGACTTCACCTGGATCGTCGGCGAGTGGCTGACCAACCAGACGACGCCGCGAGAGTTGATGACCATCGAGCGTCGCGAGTGGGGCAACTTCTACGGCTACCTCGTTAACGTCAAGCAGGACGGCAAGGTCATCGCCGAGGGCGAAGCTGCCTGGCCGGAGTTACAGGCCCGTGTGGACCGCGTCAACAAGCTCGCAGCACAGCTCAAGAGCCTTGAGAAATCCGACATCGGCGCGATCAACGCCGGTCTGGAACGCATCCGTCTGCACGGTCGCAAACTGGAACTGGCCGGTAAACTCGACGCCACCGCTCAAGCCGACATGGACGCTGAAAAGGCTGAACTGAACGCCCGTTATCAAGACATCGAAGCACGCCTGTCCGACCTGCACGCCCAGTTCAACCGTGACAGCCTGACCGCTCGCGACGCCAACGGCAAAGAGCTCGAAATCGGCATTGGCAAGGTGGTTCACGCCTATCAGCCGAACGCCATGAGCACCTTCACCAAGGTCAGTTTCTACTTCGGCAAGGTCTGGGAATTCCTCAGCGACGACCCGCGTGAAGCAAACACTGAAGGCGGGATCTTCCCGGCGATTTTCGGCACCGTGATGATGACGTTGATCATGGCGATGATCGTGACTCCGTTCGGCGTACTGGCAGCGGTTTACCTGCGTGAATACGCCAAGCAGAACACCCTGACGCGGATTATCCGCATCGCGGTGAACAACCTGGCAGGTGTTCCGGCGATTGTTTACGGCGTGTTCGGTCTGGGTTTCTTCGTCTACGTACTCGGTGGCTCGGTGGACCGGATCTTCTTCCCCGAAGCCTTGCCGGCGCCGACCTTCGGTACGCCGGGTCTGCTTTGGGCCTCGCTGACCCTGGCGCTGCTGGCGGTACCGGTGGTGATCGTGGCAACCGAAGAAGGCCTGGCGCGGATTCCTCGCACCGTACGTGAGGGCTCGTTGGCCCTCGGCGCGACCAAGGCTGAAACCTTGTGGAAGATCGTGCTGCCGATGGCCAGCCCGGCGATGATGACCGGCATGATCCTCGCTGTGGCGCGCGCCGCTGGTGAAGTGGCGCCGCTGATGCTGGTGGGTGTGGTGAAACTGGCGCCGTCGCTGCCGGTGGACGGCAACTACCCGTACCTGCACCTTGACCAGAAGATCATGCACTTGGGCTTCCATATTTATGACGTCGGCTTCCAGAGCCCGAACGTCGAAGCCGCACGGCCATTGGTGTACGCCACGGCGCTGTTGCTGGTGCTAGTGATCGCCACGTTGAACTTGTCGGCCGTGTGGATTCGAAACCACCTGCGCGAAAAATACAAAGCGCTGGATAGCTGATTTGCAGCACTGATTTCTATGTGGGAGCGAGCTTGCTCGCGATGCAGGCGACGCGGTTTAAGTTGAAACCGCAGTGATGCCATCGCGAGCAAGCTCGCTCCCACAAAAACCGAACCGAATTTGTTAGCACAGGGAGCCTCCCATGCAGCACGAAACACATACTCACGGCATCAACATGTCGGCCCTGGGCCGCGATAAGCAGAGCCTGAGTCTCGAACAGGAAACCGTGGCCATCGAAGTGCCGGGCCTGAGCCTGTTCTACGGCGACAAACAAGCGTTGTACGACGTCAGCATGAACATCCCGAAACAGCGTGTGACGGCCTTCATCGGCCCGTCCGGCTGCGGCAAGTCCACGCTGCTGCGTACCTTCAACCGCATGAACGACCTGGTGGATGGCTGCCGCGTTGAAGGCGAGATCAACCTCTACGGCAACAACATCTACCGTAAGGGCGAGGACGTGGCCGAGCTGCGTCGTCGCGTCGGCATGGTGTTCCAGAAGCCGAACCCGTTCCCGAAAACTATCTACGAGAACGTGGTCTACGGCCTGCGCATCCAGGGCATCAACAAAAAGCGCATCCTCGACGAAGCCGTCGAGTGGGCGTTGAAAGGCGCGGCGCTGTGGGACGAAGTCAAAGACCGTCTGCACGAGTCGGCACTCGGCTTGTCCGGTGGTCAGCAACAACGTCTGGTCATCGCCCGCACCATCGCCGTGGAGCCGGAAGTGCTGCTGCTCGACGAACCGTGCTCGGCCCTCGACCCGATCTCCACCTTGAAAGTCGAAGAGCTGATCTACGAACTGAAATCGAAGTTCACCATCGTCATCGTGACCCACAACATGCAACAGGCCGCGCGGGTTTCCGACTACACGGCGTTCATGTACATGGGCAAACTGGTGGAATTTGGCGACACCGACACCCTGTTCACCAATCCGGCGAAGAAGCAGACCGAAGACTACATCACCGGTCGCTACGGCTAGGAAGCTGTGGTTGTTCACTGAACTGACGCTGCGGTCCACCGCACCTTACCGGACGCTCCAAGGACGCCAACATGATTAGTAAAGAAGGCCTTACCCACCACATTTCCGCGCAGTTCAACGCCGAGCTTGAGGAAGTGCGCAGCCACCTCCTGGCCATGGGCGGGCTGGTGGAGAAGCAAGTCAACGACGCGGTGACCGCGCTGATCGAGGCCGACTCCGGCCTGGCTCAGCAGGTGCGCGAGATTGATGACCAGATCAACCAGATGGAACGCAACATCGACGAAGAGTGCCTGCGCATTCTGGCCCGTCGTCAGCCGGCAGCGTCCGACTTGCGTTTGATCATCAGCATCTCCAAGTCGGTGATTGACCTGGAGCGCATCGGTGACGAAGCGACCAAGATCGCCCGTCGCGCCATCCAGTTGTGCGAAGAAGGCGAGGCCCCGCGCGGTTACGTCGAGGTACGCCATATCGGCGACCAGGTGCGCAACATGGTTCGCGATGCGCTAGACGCCTTTGCTCGCTTCGACGCTGACCTGGCGTTGTCGGTGGCCCAGTACGACAAGATCATCGACCGCGAATACAAGACCGCCCTGCGTGAACTCGCAACCTACATGATGGAAGACCCACGCTCTATCTCGCGGGTCTTGAGCATCATTTGGGTGCTGCGTTCCCTGGAACGGATCGGCGACCACGCGCGCAATATCTCTGAGCTGGTGATTTACCTGGTGCGCGGCACCGACGTGCGTCACCTGGGCCTCAAACGGATGAAAGAAGAAGTTGAAGGCACAAGTGGTGAAACCGCTAATGTTCCGGGCAAAGCTGACGATAAGTAAGATTGCCTGAGTAAAACGCCCGGCCTTTTGGTCGGGCGTTTTTGTTTGTGAGGTCGAATTAAAAAGCAGCACCCGCGAACGAAAAGTCCCGGCGTGACTGAAGAGTTTTGGCAATGTGCCATCAGCCAGCGTTATGCTTGCCGGGATTTTTATAGGGGTGTTGGATGAGCAAGATCAGTGTGTTGGTCGTGGACGATGCGTCGTTCATTCGTGACCTGGTAAAAAAGTGCCTGCGCAACTACTTCCCGGGTATCCGGACTGAAGACGCCGTCAACGGTAAAAAGGCCCAGGCGATGCTGGCCAAAGAAGCGTTCGACCTGGTGCTGTGCGACTGGGAAATGCCGGAAATGTCTGGCCTGGAACTGCTGACATGGTGCCGTGAGCAAGACAACCTCAAGACCATGCCGTTTGTGATGGTGACCAGCCGTGGCGACAAAGAGAACGTGGTCCAGGCGATTCAGGCCGGCGTATCCGGTTACGTCAGCAAGCCGTTCACCAACGAGCAACTGCTGACCAAGGTCAAGCAGGCCCTGAACAAGGTCGGCAAGCTCGATACCTTGATGAACAGCGCCCCGACCAAAATGAACTCGGCATTCGGCAACGACTCCCTGAGCGCATTGACCGGCGGCAAAGCCGCTGTGGCAGCGCCATCGGCCGCCCCGGTCAATCCGTTCGCCAAGCCTGTCGCCGTTGCCGCACCGACACCTGCAGCTGCGCCGTCCCGTGGTTTGCTCAACAGCCCGCCGGTCAAGGCACCGGTTGCTGCGGCAACCAATAGCGGCGGTCGTGGCCAGGGCCAGTTGCGCCTGTCGAGCGGCACCCAGCCGTGCGTGATCAAAGCCTTGAGCCTCAAGGAAGCACTGCTGGTGGTCAAGCGCGCCGACATTCTGCCGCAAGTCCTCGAAAGCGCTGTGCTCGACATGGAGCAGGGCGACAACGCCGAAACCGCGCGCCTCAATGGCTACCTGCACGCCATCGTTGCCCACGAGCAAAAACCTGACAGCGACTGGCTGCAACTGACCTTTCGCTTTGTCGATCAGGACGCGCAGAAGCTCGACTACATCTCCCGCTTGATTGCCCGTGGTACGGCGCAGAAGCATTTCGTTCCCGGCGCGTAATCTTCGTCGCCTGCCAGTCCGCTATCGCGAGCAAGCTAGCTCCCACATTTGAAATGCATTCCAATGTGGGAGCGGGCTTGCTCGCGAAGGGGCCATCAAATTCACCACACCTCTTTCCTGAAGTCCCCCATTTTGAAACATCTGCCGACTACCCAGGTCCATTGCACCTGCTAGGCTCCTCCCCAGGCCTTCCTCGACAGACTCTTGCCCATGCTCGCGCGCCTGCTGTTTTTCTGTGGTCTTTTCATGGCCTCCACCTCGGCTGTGGCCATGACCATTTACAAATCCACCGATGCCAATGGCGTGGTCTCCTACAGCGACCAACCCACGAAAGGCTCTCAGGTATTCGTCTTTCGGGACCGGATGGTCGAGCACCTTGAGCGTCAGGTGTACCTCGACATCAAGAAGCAGAAGGGCGTGGATGTGGTGTTTGTGCGCAACGACTTGTATGCGCCGGTGGAGGTCGAGCTGAGCTTTGCCGGGTTGAGTAACGTCAAGGGGGCGCCGAGCCAGCCGATACGCCGGGTTTTGCCGGCGCGCAGTAACTCGCGGCTGGCGCTGCTGACGGCGATTACCGGCGGCAAGCCGCTGGTGTATACCCCGAGCTTCCAATACTCCATGGGCGACCCTTCAGGCGCCGCTCAGAGCTATCGTTATCCCTTCCCGTGGCTCGGTGGTCCGTTTCGCTTGAGCCAGGGCGCCAATGGCCAATACAGCCACTTTGGCGCCAAGAACCGCTACGCCTTGGACATCGCCATGCCTGAAGGCACGCCGATCATTGCGGCGCGAGCCGGCATGGTGGTGAAAACCGAGAATGACCAGAACGGCCGTGGCAATGATCCGTCAGGTAATTTCGTACGGGTGTTGCACGATGACGGGACCATGGGCGTGTACCTGCACCTCAAGCAAGGCTCGGTGAGCGTGCGCGAAGGTCAGCGGGTGGTGGTCGGCAGTGCGTTGGCGCTATCGGGCAACACCGGCAACAGCAGCGGGCCGCACCTGCATTTTGTGGTGCAGCGCAATACCGGTTTGGGGTTGGTGTCGATACCGTACCAGTTCAATCAACCGGTAGGCGCGTTGCCCAACTTTGCGTTGGGCAAGCAGTGAGCGCGAGGTAGATAAATTGTGGCGAGGGGGCTTGCTGTGGCGAGGGGGCTTGCCCCCGTTGGATGGCGAAGCCGTCCCAAAGCCTATGAATGCGGTGTGTCAGGATCTATGCGGCTGCGGGGTTTGGGGCCGCTTCGCAGCCCAGCGGGAGCAAGCTCCCTCGCCACAAGAGCCCGCCCGCCAACGGTGTTGCAATCAATCCAGCATCAACACCTTGGCCAAAATGATCTTCGGTCCTTTCATCTTCTTGATGATGATCCGCAGCCCTTCGACTTCCAGCACTTCTTCCTCTTCCGGCACCCGTTTCAGGGTTTCGTAGACCAGCCCGGCGAGGGTTTCGGCTTCGATGTGGTCCAGGTCGATGCCCAGCAGGCGTTCAACCTTGAACAGCGGCGTATCGCCGCGTACCAGCAGCTTACCCGGCTGATACGCGAGGATCCCGCGTTCGGCCTTGCGGTGTTCGTCCTGAATGTCGCCCACCAACACTTCCAGCACGTCTTCCATGGTCAGGTAGCCGATGATGTTGCCGTCGGCTTCTTCGACCACGGCGAAGTGCGAGCCGCCCTTGCGGAACTGTTCCAGTAATTGCGACAGCGGCATGTGCCGCGAAATGCGTTCCAGCGGGCGGGTCAGCTCCGCCAGGTTGAACGACTCGGGAATGTGGTCCAGAGCGGCCAATTCCAGCAGTAGATCCTTGATGTGCAGCAGGCCGACGAACTCCTGGCGGTCGCTGTCGTACACCGGGTAACGGCTGAACTTGTGGCGACGGAACAGCGCGAGGATTTCCTTGAGCGGCGCGTTGAACTCCAGCGTCACCAGGTCTTCCCGGGAGTTGGCCCAGTCCACCACTTCCAGTTCGCCCATTTCCACGGCCGACGCCAAAACACGCATGCCTTGGTCGCTCGGGTCCTGGCCACGGCTGGAGTGCAGGATCAGTTTCAGTTCTTCACGGCTGTAATGGTGCTCGTGATGCGGGCCGGGTTCACCCTGGCCGGCGATTCGCAGGATCGTGTTGGCGCTGGCATTTAGCAGGTAAATGGCCGGGTACATCGCCCAGTAGAACAGGTACAGCGGCACGGCGGTCCAGAGCGACAGCAGCTCCGGTTTGCGAATGGCCCACGACTTGGGCGCCAGCTCACCGACCACGATGTGCAGGTACGAAATGACGAAGAACGCGGCAAAGAACGACACGCCTTTGATCACTTCCGGCGATTGCACGCCGACGGCACCGAGCATCGGTTCGAGGATGTGTGCGAAAGCCGGCTCGCCGACCCAACCCAGGCCCAGGGAGGCGAGGGTGATACCCAACTGGCAGGCCGAGAGGTACGCATCGAGCTGACTGTGCACGGTGCGCAGGATGTGTCCGCGCCAGCCGTTTTTTTCAGCGATGGACTCGACCCGGGTCGAGCGCAGTTTGACCATGGCAAATTCCGCCGCAACGAAAAATCCGTTGAGCAAAACCAGGATCAGAGCAAAAAGAATCATGCCGAAATCGGCGAAGAGTGTCGCGAGGGTCAAGCCAGGGGATGGGTCCATGATGGAGTTTTGCGGTTTCCGTGTATTCAAATAAGGGGGAAATGCGGTGCCTGAAGGGCAGGCACAAGACAGCCAATGTAGCGGCTGACATGTGGATTGACTAGTGGCGAGTGCTGGCCGGTACTAGTCGGCCGCGCTGATAACCCGGGTTTTGGTCACCTGGGCCGGCGCGAAATGGCAGGTAAAGGTGCTGCCATGCCCCGGCACGCTGCTGATTTCCATCCGCGCACGATGGCGCAGCAGTACGTGTTTGACGATCGCCAGCCCAAGGCCGGTGCCCCCGGTGTTGGAGTTGCGGCTGGAATCGACGCGGTAGAAGCGCTCGGTCAGGCGCGGCAGGTGTTTGCTGTCGATGCCGATCCCGGAATCCTGCACGCTCAGGTGCGCGCCTTGTTCATCGCCCCACCAGCGAATGCGGATATTGCCTTCGGCCGGGGTGTATTTCACCGCGTTGAACACCAGGTTGGAGAACGCACTGCGCAATTCGGCTTCGCTGCCCTTGAGCAGGATCGTCGGGTCGGCTTCCAGGGTGATGCGCTGATTCTTTTGCGCGGACAACTGTTGAGCATCGCTCTTGATCGATTTCAGCAAGCCGTCGATGGGCACCGGCTGGTTGTCCGACGGGTAATCGGTGGCTTCCAGTTTGGCCAGTAGCAGCAGGTCGTTGAGCAAGGTCTGCATGCGCCCACCTTGCTGTTGCATCTGCTGCAAGGCGCGGGTCCAGCGCGGGTTCACGTCCTCGACGTTGTCGAGCAGGGTTTCCAGATAGCCGCAGATCACCGTCAGCGGCGTGCGCAGCTCGTGGGAAACGTTGGCGATGAAGTCTTTGCGCATCTGCTCCAACTGATGGATGCGCGTGACGTCGCGTACCAGCATTAAGTGTTCGTTGTTGCCGTAGCGAGTGATGTACAGCTGAATGCGTAGGCGATCATTAATCGGCGAAGGGATTTCCAGCGGCTCGGCGTAGCTGTCCTGCTCGAAGTATTCCTTGAAGCGCGGATGGCGCACCAGGTTGGTCACCGGTTGGCCGCTGTCTTGCGGAGTCTTGAGGCCGAGCAGGGTCTCGGCGGCGCGGTTCCACCATTCCAGGTTGCCGTCGCTGTCGAGCATGATCACCGCGTCTTTGAGCGCGGCGGTGGACTCCTGGACCCGGTCGATCACCGCTTGCAGGCGCCCGCGCACTCGTTGGTCGCGGCGTTGCAGGTGATAAATGCTGTCGAACACTTCGCCCCACAAGCCATAGCCATCGGGCGGTGCTTCATCGGGTTTATGTAGGCGCAGCCATTCGTGCAGGCGCGATAGCTGCTTGAGCGTCCAGGCCAGGTAAAGACCCAGGCCCGCCGCGAGGCTCCAGCCGTAGTAGCCGGTAATCAAGCCGATCACCAGGCAGGCGGTGACCAGCAACAGCATGTGGCGAATCAGGGTGCCATGCCAGTTTTGGTTCACGGAAACATGCGTCCTTGTCAGCGAGCCGGGCGGTCAGCTCAGGCCTTGGTGGAAAACCGGTAGCCGGTGCCGCGCACGGTTTGTACCAGATTTTCGTAGGCATCGCCGAGGGCTTTGCGCAGGCGCCGGATGTGCACGTCGACGGTGCGCTCTTCAACATAGACATTGCCGCCCCAGACCTGATCCAGCAACTGGCCACGGGTGTAGGCGCGTTCCTGGTGAGTCATGAAGAATTGCAGCAAACGGTATTCGGTCGGGCCCATCTCGGCGGGTTTGCCGTCGATGGTCACGCGGTGGCTGATCGGGTCCAGCAGCAGGCCGCCGACTTCGATTGGCGCTTCACCATCGGTCGGGCCGGCGCGGCGCAGCACGGCTTTGAGGCGTGCCACCAGCTCACGGGGGGAAAACGGTTTGGTGATGTAGTCGTCAGCGCCGACTTCCAGGCCCTGGATCTTGTTGTCCTCTTCGCCCTTGGCGGTGAGCATGATGATCGGGATGTCCCCGGTCAGCTCATCGCGCTTGAGGCGTCGGGCCAGCTCGATGCCGGAGGTGCCGGGCAGCATCCAGTCGAGCAGGATCAGGTCCGGCTTGCGGTCGACGATGATGGCGTGGGCCTGTTGGGAGTTCTCAGCCTCCAGGCAGTCATAGCCGGCCATTTCCAACGCAACGGCGATCATTTCGCGAATGGGCGCTTCGTCGTCGACGATCAGAATGCTCCTGCCAACCATGCCTTAATCCTCTTGTCATTTAACTGTCTTGCGCCGCATTAGATAACGGAATTATTGCAGTCGTGTGACAGTATTTTAGTCGCTCTGCGATTGTCATGAACCTGGGCTAAGCTCTAAGTCCGAATCCTGACAACCACAAGAGAAGGTTTCCATGACTCAATACACGTTCTCCTTCAAGGCCCTGATGTTGGCCGCTGCCCTGGCTTTGCCGTCAATGGCGTTCGCTGCCGACCCGGTGATGATGAAAGACGGGATGATGACCGATCATAAAGGCATGACGGTTTATACGTTCGACAAGGACATGGGCGGCAAATCGATGTGCAACGGTGATTGCATGAAGATGTGGCCACCAATGATGGCCCCTGCAGACGCCAAGGCCGAAGGCAAATTCGCGCCGATCAAGCGCGATGACGGCATGATGCAGTGGGCTTATGACGGCAAACCGCTGTACACCTTCATGAAGGATAAAAAGCCGGGTGACAAGATGGGCGAAGGCTTCAAAGATATGTGGCACATGCCGAAGCATTGATCTGTGTACATTGATTTGAACTGCTAAAAAGATCGCAGCCTCCGGCAGCGCCTACATTGAAATACGATCCTATGTAGGCGCTGCCGAAGGCTGCGATCTTTTTCGAGCGTCAACGCAACGCGTAATCCAGCACAATCCCGACGAAAATCGCCAGCCCGGCCCAGTGGTTGTGCAAAAACGCCTTGAAGCAGCGCATCCGGTCCTTGCCGCGGGTGTACCAGAACTCCCAGGCAAAACAGCCCGCCGCCGCCAGCAGCCCAAGGTGGAACCAGCCACCGAGCTGGAATTTCGACCCGGCCAGCAACAGGCAACCCAGCGCCAGACCCTGCAACGTCAGAATGATCGCCCGGTCCGCGTCGCCAAACAGAATCGCCGTCGACTTCACCCCGATCTTCAAATCGTCATCGCGGTCGGTCATCGCGTAATACGTGTCGTAACCCACGGTCCACAGCAGATTGGCAATCCATAGCAACCATGCCGCCGCCGGCAACTCACCGGTCTCGGCGGTGAACGCCATCGGCATGCCCCAGGAAAACGCCGCGCCTAGCACCACTTGCGGATAATAGGTGTAGCGCTTCATAAAGGGGTAGCTGAGAGCCAGCGCCAAGCCACCCAGTGACAGCCAGACGGTCGGTGCGTTTGTGCAAAGCACCAGCAGAAAACTCACGCCCATCAACACCGCAAAAAAAATCAGGGCCTCTTTGGAGCTGATCTTGCCGCTCACCAGTGGCCGCTGTTCGGTGCGTTTCACGTAGCCGTCGACTTTGCGATCCGCCCAGTCATTGATCACACAGCCGCCGGCGCGGGTCAGCACCACGCCGAGGACGAAAATCACGATGTTGGCCAATGATGGCGAGCCCTTGCCGGCAATCCATAGCGCCCAAAGGGTCGGCCACAGCAGCAGGTAAATACCGATCGGTTTGTCCATGCGGGTCAACTGAATGAAGTCCCAGGCGCGCGGGTTCAGGCGATTCAGGGACTTGAGCAGGCTCTGGTACATCAGCAGTTCTCCGGATGGGCGCGGGTGGCGAGCCACAAGGTCGGCAGGAAAATCTCGGCCACCAGCACGCTCAGCGCACCGCGGTCGAAACGCGAGCGCCGGCCCCACAGTTCAGGGGCCCGGACCTCTGCGGGCAGCCATTCTTGAGGATAGTGACAAACCTCAATCGCCCGGCGCTGAAACGCCTGGTCGCAAAACAGCAATTCGCCCAATGAGCGACTGCCCAATTCGTCCATGTGCAAGCCGTCACCTTGCAATGCGCTGCGCGATGCAACGCTGCGGGCGAACACCCACGCCTCGCCATGACCCCGCAAATACACCTCGCGCACCCAGCCTTCGCTGCCTTCGGCCAGCTCCAGCGCCGCACATTCGTCGGCGCGCAGCGCTTGCCAGCCCTCGAACAACGGCGTGACGCTGAAGCCGTCATTCGATAAACGGATCAGGCGCCGTGTCAGGGAGCCTTCGTCGAACAGCCAGTCGAGGGTAGACGCGTCGGGGCGGGGCGCCAATTGGCTTTGCAGCAGCCACGGCGCGGGCGGGCAGGGAGATTTTGAGTGCGGCACAGTGAGTCATTATTGGCAGCAAATGAGGCGGCGAGCTTACCATGTCAGCCTGCGATTTTGATTGAACCGGGCCGCCGTTGCGCCGAACACGCTTGCATCTGCCGGGCTCGATCAGTACAAAACGCCCCTGAGCCGGACGGCTGCGCTGTACCCATCGACCGTTCGTGCCGGCAAAAGCCTGAATCCTGAGGAAGTAACTGAATGAAAAAGTGGCAATGTGTGGTCTGCGGCCTGATCTATAACGAAGCTGACGGCTGGCCGGATGACGGCATTGCGCCGGGGACTCTGTGGCAGGACGTGCCGGCAGATTGGCTGTGCCCGGACTGCGGCGTGGGCAAGATGGATTTCGAAATGATCGAAATCAACTAAGACAAAAAGAGGAGTAAGGAATGAACGCACCTGTCGTGATCGTCGGTACCGGCCTGGCGGGCTACAACCTGGCCCGGGAGTTTCGCAAACTCGATGGCGAAACTCCGCTGCTGCTGATTACCGCAGATGACGGACGCTCCTACTCCAAGCCGATGCTCTCCACCGGCTTCGGTAAAAACAAAGACGCCGACGGCCTGAGCATGGCCGAACCGGGCGCCATGGCCGAGCAGTTGAAAGCCGAAGTGCGCACCCACACGCGCATCAGCGGCATTGACCCGGGCCACAAACGCCTGTGGATCGGCGAGGAATCGGTGATCTATCGTGATCTGATCCTGGCCTGGGGCGCGGAAACCGTGCGCGTGCCAATCGAAGGCGACGCTGCTGACGCGGTGTTCCCAATCAATGATCTGGAAGACTACGCACGCTTTCGTGCGGCCGCGGCCGGCAAACGTCGGGTGTTGCTGCTGGGGGCCGGCCTGATTGGTTGCGAGTTCGCCAACGACCTGATCCTCGGCGGTTACGAAGTGCAGCTGGTGGCGCCGTGCGAACAGGTCATGCCGACCCTGCTGCACCCGGCGGCAGCCGCTGCGGTCCAGGCCGGGCTGGAAAGCCTCGGCGCGCGTTTCCACCTCGGGCCAGTGCTTAATCGCCTGCAACGGGTGGCTGAGGGGCTGGAAGCGCACCTGTCCGACGGCCAGGTCATCCCGTGCGATGTGGTGGTCTCGGCTATCGGCCTGCGTCCGCGCATCGATCTGGCGGCCGCGGCTGGCGTGCAGGTCAATCGCGGTGTGGTGGTCGATCGTCACCTCAAGACTTCCCACGCCAATATCTACGCCCTGGGCGACTGCGCCGAGGTCGATGGGCTGAATCTGTTGTACGTGATGCCCCTGATGAGCTGTGCGAGAGCGCTGGCCCAAACGTTGGCCGGCAACCCGACCGCCGTCAGCTACGGCCCGATGCCGATCACCGTGAAAACCCCGGTCTGCCCGTTGGTAGTTTCGCCACCACCACGGGGCGCTGAGGGCGTCTGGACCGTTGAAGGGCAGGGCGCCGACATCAAGGTGCTATGCCGTGATGGTGCGGGCAAATTGCTCGGTTATGCCCTGACAGGCGCGGCGGTGATGGAAAAACTCGCTTTGAACAAAGAGCTTCCGGCCCTGCTGGCGTAAATACCGGTCGTTCTGTCGGAATCACCCCGCTTTTGCCCCTACAAACGTCGCGCCGAGACTGGCGCGGCTCTTCGGTGCGTGCCATCCTCACTCCCGTCTGCCGCAGAGTAGAGCACCTGCGGCGCCTTGGGCGCTGTTCCAACGAGAACAGCACGGACATAACAACAAAAAACCGTCAAAGGGGCTTCACTAATGCGTAAACCAGAACTCGCCGCTGCAATCGCTGAAAAAGCAGATCTCACCAAAGAGCAGGCCAACCGCGTTCTCAACGCTGTTCTCGAAGAAATTACCGGCGCTCTGCACCGCAAGGACAGCGTCACGCTGGTGGGCTTCGGTACCTTCCTGCAACGTCACCGCGGTGCCCGCACCGGCAAAAACCCGCAAACCGGTGAGCCCGTTAAAATCAAGGCCAGCAACACCGTTGCGTTCAAGCCAGGCAAGTCGTTGAAAGACAGCGTTAATCCATAATTGCGGCGAACTCCCTGAATAACGGGGAGAACCGTATTGAAAAATGGGCCTGCCGATTAAGTCGGAGGCCCATTTTTTATGGGCGTCGTTTGCTCTCTATATAAAGCACACCCGGGACGGGTTAATACACTCTGGAAACAAAGTGAATGGCCGTAGTTGTCCTCGCCTTCGTTTTGTGAATTCGCCTTTATATAAAATGCCATCAGAACGATGGCACTTTTTTAATTGGCTGTTGTCGCTCGTCGCTTTGTTCATTGATGAGTGCAACCTTTCAGACATTTCCTACATTTATCATTTTTTATTCTTGTCATGCTTTGCACCTGCTTCAAGGGCTGAAGCTCCAAGGGTTATGCCGGACTTCAGGAGCCGCTCTAGGTCAATGGTTACGGGGCAGGGCGCTGGCAGATGAAATATTAAACAGAGAGCAAGGGATCCCCTGACAGATATAGGGATATCTCCTACGCAAAACAGAGAACAGTTCGTCTTGTTGTTTAATCGGATGCTTGCTAGTGGCCATCATCGTGAGTACGATGCGCCCACTTGAAAGAGCACGAACTCAATTGGATGAGACTCATCACAGCTCTTTGATACTGTCCGCCGCTGTTGGAACACCAATTGGCGTGTGACTGTAATCCTAATTAAAGGTCATGGATGTCCTACTCAAGCAAACTTTCCGCCCATTACCTTGAACTCGCAAAAGCCTCTGTTTCCAAAGAGAATTTCGCGGGCGAGGATGTTCGCTTTTCGAGCGAATATGAGGCCCTGGAAAGCGAGCTCGCCAAAGCCCAATCGATGCATGAAGCCGGTCAGATCGACTGGCTGAAAATCCGTGAAAACAGTGAAAATCTGCTGCGTACCCAGTCCAAGGATTTGCGGGTTGGCGCCTGGCTGACATGGGCGTTGTACCAGCGCGAGTCCTTCCAGGGGCTGCTGGCGGGCCTCGGTTTGCTGCACCACTTGTCGGAAAATCACTGGGCCGAAGTTCACCCGAACAAGGCTCGCACCCGCTCCGCTGCCATCAGTTGGTTGGTGCCGCGTCTTGAGCAGGTGCTGACTGAAAACGTCGCGATCAAAGAGCAGTTACCGCTGTTCCGGCAGTTGGTGGAGCACCTTGAAGGTCTCGATGCCGCTTGCACCGAACACCTGGGCGACGACGCGCCGTTGCTGCTGCCAATCTCCCGCCGCTTGAAAAACATGGTGCAGCGCGCCGCCGATAACCAGCCGGAACCCGGCGTGGTCGGTGCCGCAGTCGCCCAGGTCAAGCAGGCGGCGACGCAGTTGTTCACCCCCGGCGCGCCGATCGACAACGAGAAAGAAGCCCACAAGGCCCTGCGCGCCCAGCAGGAAAGTGCCCGCCCGTTGTGCGCCTGGTGGCTCAAGCAGAAAGCCACCGACCTGCGCGCCCTGCGCCTCAACCGCACGCTGCTGTGGTTGCCCATCGACGCGGTGCCCGAGCGCAACGCCGAGCAGATCACCGTTTTACGCGGGTTGCCGGCGGACAAGCTCAAGGCCTATCAGGACCGTTACGACCAGGCCAAGTACGCGGACTTGCTGGTGGAACTGGAGGCGAGCCTGGCGAAGGCGCCGTTCTGGTTCGATGGCCAGCGAATGGTCTGGGAATGTCTCCAGGGCCTGAATGCCGAGATGGCAATGCGCGAAGTGGAAATCCACTTCGCGCTTTTGATTCAGCGCCTGCCTGGCATCATCGAATTGCGTTTCCATGACGGCGCGCCGTTTGCCGACCCGGCCACCCGCGCCTGGGTCAGCGCCAACGTCATGCCGCACCTGCAAAGCGCCAGTGCGCCGCGCAAGGTTGAAGTCGCCGACAACCAGCCGGCCTGGGAAGTGGCCCTGGAAGAAGTCCTGCCGATTTTGCGCAAGGACGGCCTCAAGGCCGCCGTGCAGATCCTCAAGCAGGGCCTGCAAGCCGCCCAAGGCGGGCGGGCGCGATTTTTCTGGCAGTTCGCCCTGGCGCGGCTGTGCTTCATGGCCAAGAAGTACGAACTGGCCAGGACCCAACTCGAAACCCTCGACCAAACATTACAGGACTCAGGCCTGAACGCCTGGGAGCCCGATCTTGCGCTGGAAGTGCTGCATTTGCTGCATAGCTGCTGCGAGTTGTTACCGCAGAACCATGCAGTGCGTGAACGCAAGGAAGAGATTTATCGCAGGCTGTGCCACCTCGATCTCGAAGTGGTACTCGAATAGGCCCCAGGGCCACAACCGCAAGGAGAAAAGCCATGGCCAAAGAAGGCTCGGTAGCCCCCAAGGAACGCATCAACGTCACCTTCAAACCTGCCACCGGTGGTGCACAGGAAGAGATCGAACTGCCGTTGAAACTACTGGCAATCGGTGACTACACCCACCGCAAGGACGAACGCAAAGTCGAAGATCGCAAGCCGATCAGCATCGACAAAATGACGTTTGACGAAGTGCTGGCCAAGCAAGAGCTGAGCCTGACGCTGAGCGTGCCGAACCGTCTTCAGGAAGAAGGCAGCACTGAAGAGCTGGGCGTGCAATTGCGCGTCAACTCGATGAAGGACTTCAACCCGGCCAGCCTGGTTGAGCAAGTGCCTGAGCTGAAAAAACTGATGGAACTGCGCGACGCGCTGGTGGCCCTCAAAGGCCCGCTGGGTAACGCGCCTGCGTTCCGCAAAGCCATCGAAGGCGTTCTCGCCGACGACGAATCCCGCGGTCGCGTACTGGGTGAGCTGGGCTTGAACGCCGCAGCCCAGGACGCCTGAGTCCTCTATCAGCCAAGGAAGCCAACACAATGAGCACTAGCGCAGCACAGCAAAAGAGCAAAGAGAGCGGCGAATACAGCATTCTCGACAGCATCATCGCCGAAACCCGCCTGACGCCGGACGACGAAGCCTACGACATCGCCAAACGCGGTGTGTCGGCGTTCATCGAAGAGCTGCTCAAGCCGCAGAACAACGGTGAGCCGGTCAAGAAGGCCATGGTCGACCGCATGATCGCCGAGATCGATGCCAAGCTCAGCCGTCAGATGGACGAAATCCTGCACCACCCGGACTTCCAGTCGCTGGAATCGTCGTGGCGTGGCCTGCAGTTGCTGGTCGATCGCACCAACTTCCGTGAAAACATCAAGATCGAAATCCTCAACGTCTCGAAAGAAGACCTGCTGGACGATTTCGAAGATTCGCCGGAAGTGATGCAGGCTGGCCTGTACAAGCACATCTACACCGCTGAATACGGTCAGTTCGGTGGTCAGCCGGTTGGCGCGATCATCGCTAACTACTACATGTCCCCAAGCTCGCCGGACGTGAAGCTGATGCAGTACGTGTCCAGCGTAGCCTGCATGTCCCACGCACCGTTCATTGCAGCTGCCGGCCCGAAATTTTTCGGCCTGGAAAGCTTCACCGGCCTGCCGGACCTGAAGGATCTGAAAGATCACTTCGAAGGCCCGCAATTCGCTAAATGGCAGAGCTTCCGTGAGTCGGAAGACTCCCGTTACGTTGGCCTGACCGTGCCGCGTTTCTTGCTGCGTAACCCGTACGACCCGGAAGAAAACCCGGTCAAATCGTTCGTGTACAAAGAAACCGTCGCCAACAGCCACGAGCACTACCTGTGGGGCAACACCGCCTACGCGTTCGGCACCAAGCTGACCGACAGCTTCGCCAAATTCCGCTGGTGCCCGAACATCATCGGCCCGCAAAGCGGTGGCGCGGTTGAAGACCTGCCGTTGCACCACTTCGAAAGCATGGGCGAAATCGAAACCAAGATTCCTACCGAGGTTCTGGTTTCCGACCGTCGTGAATACGAATTGGCCGAGGAAGGCTTCATCTCCCTGACCATGCGTAAAGGCTCCGACAACGCGGCGTTCTTCTCCGCAAGCTCGGTGCAGAAGCCGAAGTTCTTCGGCATCAGCGCAGAAGGCAAGGCAGCAGAGCTGAACTACAAGCTCGGCACCCAACTGCCGTACATGATGATCGTCAACCGCCTGGCTCACTACTTGAAAGTGCTGCAGCGCGAGCAACTCGGTTCGTGGAAAGAACGTACCGACCTCGAGCTGGAACTCAACAAGTGGATCCGCCAGTACGTGGCCGACCAGGAAAACCCAAGCGCCGAAGTCCGTGGCCGTCGTCCACTGCGCGCTGCCCAAATCATCGTCAGCGATGTTGAAGGCGAGCCTGGCTGGTACCGCGTGAGCCTGAACGTGCGTCCGCACTTCAAGTACATGGGTGCCGATTTCACCCTGTCGCTGGTTGGCAAGCTGGACAAAGAGTAAGCGGAGCTAATTCATGACTGGATACGGCAGCCTTTTCGAACGCCTGGGTGGCGACGCGGACAAACGCGTCGGCTGGAGCCGCGAGGTCTCCGCCATGGCGTCCGTGGCTGCCCATCTGGCCAAGATGCTCAGCACCCGTGCGGGCAGCGTGCAAACGCTGTCCGATTACGGGCTACCCGATCTCAATGACATGCGTCTGAGCCTGCACGACTCCCTGAGTCAGGCCCGTCTGGCCATCGAAAATTTTATCGAAGCCTACGAGCCGCGCCTGAGCAACGTGCGTGTCATTTCCCTGCCGCGTGATCACGATCAGCTTCGCCTGTCCTTCAGCATCGAAGGCCTGCTGGAAGTTGAGGGGGTCAAGCGTCAGGTCAGTTTCGCCGCGCGCCTGGATGGCAGCGGTCAAGTCAAGGTCAACTAAGGAGACTCGTATGTCCGGCAAACCCGCAGCACGCGTCACCGACCCTACCGCTTGCCCAGTCTCCGGCCACGGCACCAACCCGATCACCGCCGGATCCGGCGACGTCTTCTTCGACGGCCTCGCGGCCGCCCGCCAAGGCGATGCCTCGGCGTGTGGTGGTGCGATGTCGGGCGGGTTGGCGACGACCGTTTTGATTAACGGCAAACCGGCGGCGACGGTGGATTCCGTTGGGACCCATGGCAACAAGGTTGCGGCTGGGTCCGGGACGGTGATTATTGGGAATTCTCATTCGGCGGTGCCGTTTGTGGCGCTGTTGCCGATGCCTGGAATCTTCAACGATTTTTTTGTCTTGCGGGACGATGAAGGTAATCCAATTGCAAATTATGGCTATCGAATAGAGACAGCAAACGGCGAGATTCACGAAGGTGTGACTGACGCAACAGGACACACCAAGTGCGTTACCACAGGGCGGTCATCCCAGATGCTCAAAATTTCGCTAATTACACCGGGGGGCGTGGCTCATGCCTAATCAAGCCTTATTGGCCCAAGCTCCATCAACACCTTCTCATAGTAATGAGGGGCAAGTTGTAACGGTAAAATTGGCGAAACTGGCCACTTACGAAATCAATATTCGGTCTTTTCATCCGGGTAAGAACTTCGGGTTGTTTGGCTTTTTCTTTGAAGGTGATGCGAGGAGCTATTCTTTAAAGCCAAGTGGGCTGTCAGGGGTGGCAGGTACTGAAGTAACTTCGCGAATCTGGCATAAGTTTTTTCTTAACTCGGCTATTAACGAAGTTCTTTTTGTTCAAACTGAGTCTAACGATTCCGGTATGGCGGATGGTGAGCATGTACGTTATGACGGAGAACTCAAGCCGAGAGGGGGCGGTCCGCCCTCCGTTAAAACAGAGAAAGGTGCAGTCACTACAATAGTAATTGAAGGAAAGTATGCAGGGGAGAATCATGCTTTTTATGGTTCAAAACTGGCAAAAGCTCTGACTGGCAAGACTTTTGTTCCGAGTCTTGATGTCAGCTATAAGATCACGCTGACGATCGACCGCGTTTCTAAGTACATTGATATCGCTACTCACATTAAAGGTGATGGTTTTCCAAACTGCGAGGCGTTCATTTCTGACGCCTCTGGCAAGGCAGTGTTTCTCGGTGTTCATGTTCGAAAAGGCGGTGCTGCTTGGTCCTTGCCCGGTGAGGGTGCGTACCCAATGATTGAATCGGCGATTCGCTTGGAGATTGACGATAGCGGTAATTTCAGCGGTAACTTAGGTAATGAACTGCGTAGAAAAAAGTTGAACAAAAACCGTTTGGACATGCGACCAATAACGGAGTGGAACGACTTTTTCTTGAAGTTGAATCCGAACGACGAACGATGGAAATACATCTACTTAGAGTCATTGCCAGATGCCCAAAACGAGCCTGCTGTAAAATGAATTATTCAAGCTATTTCAAGTGGGCAGTATGGATGCCTGCAATATTATTGCCGCTGTTATTTGTTGTGGATACTCTATTACCTCCTGCAACACCCATCGGAGGGTGGAAGCAGTTTCTTCATATGTTTATATTGGCGTTTGGCGTGGGCGCCTATTTCATATTTGCATTTTGGGCATCGCGAGTCATTGATCGGAAAACCGAGCGTGAAGTTGTCCGGCTCGCGTGTTGGGCTCCGGTTATCTTTATACCCTTTTATGCCGCACCGTGGTTTTTGTACGGCGTGATTTATTTAGTCAGTGGCCACTTGGCTGGTCTTAGGCTAATGGTTGAATGGTTGGCATACATACCTTATTTGTTGGTTGCGGGGTATTTCTGTTCGATTGTCACCCTGGTTATTTATCAAGTTATAAAAAGATTTTTCCGCTGAGAACTGAAGTCAGGCTCAGCACCAGCGATCGGTAGACACGAAACAAGCGAACACACACACGAATCCAATACCAGGCAGCTAGAAATGTCCTTTTACCACCACCGCCGACTTACTTCGTCCCTTCGCGCACCGTTCAGACATCCTCTGATCAAAGGACTCGCTGTGGCTGTTTCGGTTTTCGCGGTGGCTCTGGCCTGGGTGACGCCGGCATTCTCCAACGCCCTGATGTTGCTGACGGACCGGGTGAGTTTCATCCCGCGTGAATCGTCGATCTGGACCTTCGAACCCTACGAAATCAACCAGGGCTCAAGTAACTACTGGCTCTATGGCGAGGACGCGCACCGCTATTACTACTTCGTCTACACCCCCGACGAGCCTTATCGGTCAATCGCCAAGCGCAATCAGTGTGCAGGCTTCGACAAGCGCGATGTTCGCACCTGGTGCGCGACATGACGCGTTGGATGGGGGTTTGGAAATGGCTCAATCACGTGCTGAGCGCCATCGGTGTGTTGGCGATCATCGCGCTGGTGACGCTGTTCATCTCGCTGCGTCCCTCCAACCCTTCAACGCCGGTGCTGCCCGGTCACCCCGATGGGGTATGGCGTGGCGCAGAGGATGGCGGCTACTTCATCGAGATCAGCCAATCCAATCCGCCGGATTACTTCGTGCAGGTTCGATACGAGAGCGGAGATATCCAAAGCGAGGGCTGGGTGCGGTTTCAGACCCCTGATGGAAAACCGTTGACGATGGCGCGGGTCAACAGCGCCGATGGCGAATTTCTCTCTGTCGATTCGTACCTGCCCATGACTCCAGACAAAGGAGGGGCACACCTATGAACCTTCGTCCATTCATAGCGTCTGTGTTGGCAGTGGATTGCCTGTTACTGGCCGGTTGCACGACTCAACTCAAGTACATCAACGAAATCGACTTGGTGAATACCTGCGGCGTGCCGCTGCAGGTCGAACCACAGAACGCCACCAATTGGTTACCGCCGATGGCAGCGCGCACCGTCGCTCCGGGCGAGCGGGTCGCAGTCGCCAGCTACCTGTCTTATGGCGAAGACGTCGATGTACAAGTCAGTTGCAACTACTCCCTGACCGTCAAAGGATCTGAACGCACGCGCCTCGTCAGTGCTGACGACATGCGCTACGCCCTGCTTGGCGTCAAACATGAGCGCGATAGCTCTCGGCGCAGCTGGACACTCAAGGATGGAGTCTTTTGCCCATGATTGACGTATCGGAAGAGATGCGCGGCTACCTGATGTACGTAGCTGACAGTGACCTGTTCGGCGGCCTCGCGATCGTGAGCCTGCTGCTGGTGATCTCTGCCATCAGTCAACGGCTGCGCCAGTCGCGGCTACATCGCGGGCTGACGTTAATGGTCCTGATTTCACTGGTCGCGATAGAAGTCGCCGGCACCTGTTACTCCTCGGTGCGCCCGGCATGATCACTCTTGGTCGCCGCATCTTTCTGATGGCCGCCCTCTGGGTGCCGATTGTCGTGCTCGTGGTTCTGATGATTCTCGATCGGGCAGATGGGTACTCGTCTGTATCCGACTGGAAGCAATTCCTGACGATCTACGTTCTCTGGTTCGGCATCCCGTCCTATCTCGCATTTGCCACGTGGGCTACGCGAGCGCTGAGCACATTAACCGAGCGCCAGATCCTGAAGAAAATCTGGTATGCGCCGCTGACGTTCATTCCGTTTTACGCCGCGCCATGGTTGATCGGCGGACTGGCGCTTTTGCTGCTGGGGAACCTTGGTGCGTTCTCGATGATGGTGGGTTGGCTGGCTTTTTTACCGTACCTGCTCATCGCCGGCTACGTGGTTTCCGGTCTGACAGTCGCGCTCTACAGGACAGTTTTTTCATGAGATTTCATACCAGGCAGGTAACCCGTGTCCTTTAACCACTACTACCAAAGCGAACTCACCGCACTTCGCCAGTTAGGTCGTCGATTCGCCGAGCGTAGCCCGGCGTTGGCGCCTTTCCTGGGTCAGGCCGGGCGGGATCCGGACGTGGAGCGGTTGCTTGAGGGCTTCGCTTTCCTGACCGGGCGCCTGCGCCAGAAGCTTGATGACGAGCTGCCGGAGCTCAGCCATTCGCTGATGCACCTGCTGTGGCCCAACTACATGCGGCCGCTGCCGGCGTTCAGCATTTTGCAGTTTGACCCGCTGAAACGTTCGGGTCCTGCGCTGATGGTTGAGCGTGACACGCCAGTGGAAAGCGTGCCGATCGATGACGTGCGTTGCCGCTTCCGCACCTGCTACCCGACCGAAGTCTTGCCGCTGGACCTGGCTGCGCTGACGTACTCGGTGAAGGGCGACGGTTCGTTGTTGAGCTTGCGTCTGGAGATGAGTGCTGACGGTCACCTCGGCGAACTGGAGCTGAGCCGCTTGCGCCTGCACTTCGCCGGCGAGCGCTACATCAGCCAGATGCTTTACCTGAGCCTGCTGCGCAACCTGGAAGGGATCGAACTGATCCCGCTGGACGGTGCCGGCAAGCCCATCAACGGCGCCAACGGCACGCCGATGGCATTCAAGATGCCGGGCGACCGCGTGCAGCCGGTGGGTTTTGCCGAAGAAGAAGCGTTGATCCCGTATCCGCTGAACACCTTCCGCGGCTATCGCTACCTGCAAGAGTATTTCGCCTTCCAGGACAAATTTCTGTTCGTCGATATCAACGGTCTGGACCTGCTCAAGGCGCTGCCGGAAGACACCCTCAAGCAAGTGCGCGGTCTGGAGTTGCGCTTCGATATTCGTAAAAGCGGCATCCAGCGCCTGCGTCCGACCCTGGACAACGTGAAGCTGTATTGCACGCCGATCGTCAACCTGTTCAAGCACGACGCGTTGCCGATTCGTCTCGACGGCAAGCAAGACGAATACCTGTTGTTGCCGGCCGAATTCGACCTGGAAAACTGTGGCGTGTTCTCCGTGGAAACCGTTACCGGCTGGAAGCCCGGTGGCCTCGGTTATCAGGAGTACGTGCCGTTCGAATCCTTCGAGCACGACCCGAGTTTCGACGTGCCCAACAGCCGTCCGCACTACAGCATTCGCCAGCGTTCATCCTCGTTGCACGACGGCCTCGACACGTATCTGAGCTTCGGCATCCGCCACACCGAAGCCCACGAAACCCTGTCGATCGAGCTGATGTGCACCAACCAGAACCTGCCGCGCAAGCTCAAGCTCGGCGACATCAGCCAAGCCTGCGAAGAGACGCCGGAGTTCCTGAGTTTCCGCAATATCACCCCGGCTACCCCGAGCTATGCGCCGCCGCTGAACCGTGACTTCCTCTGGAAGCTGATCAGCAACATGTCGCTTAACTATCTGTCCCTGGCCGACGTCAATGCGTTGAAGGTGATTCTCGAAACCTACGACCTGCCGCGCTACTACGACCAACACGCTGAAAAAGTCAGCAAACGCCTGCTGGGCGGGCTCAAGTCGATCAAGCACCAACACGTCGATCGACTGCACCGAGGGCTGCCGGTACGCGGGTTGCGCACCGAGCTGACCATCGACCCGGAAGGGTATATCGGCGAGGGCGACCTGTTCGTTTTCGCTTCTGTTCTTAACGAGTTTTTCGCGCTTTACGCCAGTCTCAATTCGTACCACGAGCTGCGGGTAAAAAGCACACAGGGAGAGGTGTACCAATGGACACCACGTATGGGCCTTCAGCCGCTGCTTTAAGCGGGCTGACCCGAGGAATACGCGAGTACTCGCTGTTTCAGGCCGTGCTGCTGGTGGTTGACCGGCTGCGCGAGGCCCACCCGCACCTGAGCCAAGACGATTTGTACGACCAGCTGGAATTCCAGGCCAACCCGAGCCTGGGTTTCCCTGGCAGTGACGTTGATCGCGTGGAGTTTTTCACCGAGCACGGCCACCTGCGCGCGCGCCTGCGTTTCAACCTGATTGGCCTGGTCGGCTCGGGCTCGCCGCTGCCGGCGTTCTACGGCGAACAAGCCCTGGGCGACAGCGAAGACGGCAACCCGACCCGCAACTTCCTCGACCTGTTTCACCATCGCCTGCAACGGCTGATGCTGCCGATCTGGCAGAAGTACCGCTACCGCGCGAGCTTCCAGAGCGGCGCCCTCGACCCGTTTTCCTCGCAGCTGTTTGCGCTGATCGGCCTGGGTGGTGAAGAGATCCGCCGTGCTCAGGAACTGAACTGGAAACGCTTGTTGCCGTACCTCGGCTTGCTCAGCTTGCGGGCGCACTCGGCAGCGCTGATCGAAGCGGTGCTGCGTTACTACTTCAAACACGCCGAACTGACCATCGAGCAGTGCATCGAGCGTCGCGTGGAAATTCTCGAGGAGCAGCGCAATCGCCTCGGTCGCGCCAACAGCATGCTCGGCGAAGACCTGGTGATGGGCGAACACGTTCGCGACCGCAGCGGCAAGTTCCGGATTCACATCCGCGAGCTTGACTGGTTGCGCTTTCACGAATTCCTGCCGATCGGTTTCGGCTACCAGCCGCTGTGCGCGCTGGTGCGGTTCACCCTGCGTGACCCGCTCGATTACGACATTCGCCTGGTCCTGCGCCAGGAAGAAATCCGCGAACTGCGAATCGGTGAGCAGAACGCCTGTCGCCTGGGGTGGACCAGTTGGCTCGGCCGCGAAAAAGCGGACGGCGTGGTGACCCTCGGCAGCAAAATTCATTAAGGACAGATGACCCATGATCAACGTAGACCTGCAACAACTGATTCAGGCGCTGGACGCCGAAACCCGTCGTGACCTGGAAAGTTCGGCCGAACGTTGCGTCGCCCGTGGCGGTAGCAAAATCCTCGTCGAAGACCTGCTGCTGGGCTTGCTGGAGCGCCCGCAAGGCTTGCTCGCACGCGCGCTGCAAGATGCCGAAGTAGATGCCGGTGAACTGAGCGCCGCGCTGCAATCGCGGGTTGAGCACAGCGCTTCGCGCAACCCGGTGTTCGCCCCGGAACTGGTGCAATGGCTGCAAGACGCCTTGTTGGTGGCCAACCTTGAACTGGGTCAGAGCCAGGTCGAGCAAGCCGCGCTGATCCTCGCGCTGCTGCGCAACCCGATGCGCTACGCCGGCAGTCGCTACCAGTCATTGCTGGCCAAGCTGAACATCGAGCGCCTGAAAGAATTCGCCCTGTCCCAGAAAGAACAACCGGCCACCGGCAAACCGGCTGTGCCGGGTGAATCGCTGTTGCAGCGCTTCACCCACAACCTGACTCAGCAGGCTCGTGACGGCAAACTCGACCCGGTGCTGTGCCGCGATGGCGCGATTCGCCAGATGGTCGACATCCTCGCCCGTCGCCGCAAAAACAACCCGATCGTGGTCGGTGAAGCCGGCGTCGGTAAAACCGCCATCGTCGAAGGCCTGGCCTCGCGCATCGCTGCCGGTGAAGTGCCGCAAGTACTGAAAGGCGTCGAATTGCTGTCGCTGGACATGGGCCTGTTGCAGGCTGGCGCCAGCGTCAAAGGTGAATTCGAACGTCGCCTCAAAGGCGTGATCGACGAAGTCAAAGCGTCGCCAAAACCGATCATCCTGTTCATCGATGAAGCCCACACCTTGATCGGCGCGGGCGGCAATGCCGGCGGTTCCGACGCGGCCAACCTGCTCAAGCCAGCCCTGGCCCGTGGCGAGTTGCGCACCATCGCTGCGACCACTTGGGCGGAGTACAAGAAATACTTCGAAAAAGACCCGGCCCTGGCCCGTCGTTTCCAACCAGTGCAACTGCACGAACCGACCGTCAGCGAAGCGGTGACCATCCTCCGTGGCCTGGCTCAGGTCTACGAGAAGAGCCATGGCATCTACCTGCGCGATGACGCAGTGGTCGCCGCGGCCGAATTGTCGGCGCGCTACCTCGCTGGCCGTCAACTGCCGGACAAAGCTGTCGACGTACTCGACACCGCCTGCGCCCGCGTCCGCATCAGCCTCGCCGCTGCCCCGGAAAGCCTGGAACGCCTGCGTGGCGAACTGGCTGAAGGTGGCCGTCAGCGTCAGGCCCTGCGTCGTGATGCCGAGGCTGGTCTGTTGATCGATCACGAAGCGCTGGACGCTTTGGAAGATCGTTTGGCCGAAGCCGAAGACGAAATGGTCGCGCTGGAAGCGCTGTGGACCGAACAGAAAGAACTCGCCGAGCGCCTGCTGGACCTGCGTCAGCAACTGGCCAAGGCTCGTGAGGCTGCCGCTGTCGAACCAACCGTCACGGTAGAAGAAGACGCCGAAGGCACCGTGATTGAAACCCTCGAAGTGCCGGTGGATGAAGCGCAAAGCGTTGAAACCCTGGAAGCCGCACTCAACGAAACGCACAAAGCCCTGACCGAGTTGCAAGTCAAAGAGCGGCTGGTGAGCTTCGAAGTGTGCCCGCGTCTGGTAGCCGAAGTGATCAGCGCCTGGACCGGTGTGCCATTGGCGCAACTGGCTCGTGAGCACAACGCCAAGGTTGCGAGCTTCGCCACCGACCTGCGCACCCGCATCCGGGGTCAGGAACAAGCGGTTCACGCGCTGGATCGCTCGATGCGCGCCACCGCCGCCGGCCTGAACAAACCTGATGCACCGGTTGGCGTGTTCCTGCTGGTCGGCCCGAGTGGCGTCGGCAAGACCGAAACCGCGCTGGCCCTCGCAGACCTGCTGTACGGCGGTGATCGTTTCATCACCACTATCAACATGTCCGAGTTCCAGGAGAAGCACACCGTGTCGCGCCTGATCGGTGCACCGCCAGGCTACGTTGGTTACGGCGAGGGCGGCATGCTCACCGAAGCCGTGCGGCAGAAACCGTACTCGGTGGTCTTGCTCGATGAAGTCGAAAAAGCCGATCCGGACGTGCTCAACCTGTTCTACCAAATCTTCGATAAAGGCGTGGCCAACGACGGGGAAGGGCGCGAGATCGACTTCCGCAACACGTTGATCCTGATGACTTCGAACCTGGGCAGCGACCGCATCGCCGAACTCTGCGAAAACGGTGCACGGCCATCGGCTGAAGTGCTCGAAGAAACCATTCGCCCGGTGTTGAGCAAGCACTTCAAACCGGCGCTGCTGGCGCGGATGCGTGTGGTGCCTTACTACCCGGTGGGTGGCCCGGTGCTGCGCGAGCTGATCGAAATAAAACTCGGCCGTTTGGGCGAGCGCCTGAACCGTCGTCAGCTCGACTTCTCGTACTGCCAGAACCTCGTCGATCACTTGGCCGAACGCTGCACCCAAAGCGACAGCGGCGCGCGCCTGATCGACCACTTGCTGGACCTGCACGTGCTGCCGCTGGTGGCCGACCGCTTGCTCGACGCGATGGCCACCGGCGAAAGCCTCAAGCGCGTTCACGCAACGCTCGACGGCAACGCCAGCGTGATCTGCGAGTTCGCCTGAGGTGGGTGTGATGTTCACTCGAGTGCCGCAACCACTGGTCTATGCCGAAGCCTTGCTGGCGCAGTTCGCCAGCCTGTCGCGGGCGGCGGACGGTGCTGCGTTGCTGGGTGACTTCGTGCGCGGTTTGGCCGAGCTCAGCGGTTGCGAGTTGACCCAGTTGTACCTGCTGGACGCGACTCACACGTGCCTGGGGATGAATGCCGAGTGCCTCAACGGCAGTCTGCAACCCCGGGAGTCGGCGAGCTTGTCGGCGGATTACAACGGTGAGCAATTATTGCAATTCGCCCTGTGCCAGAACCGCGTGGTCTGCCTCAGTGAATTGAGCGGCAGCCTGCACGAAACCTCGTTCCTGCCGAACCAGGCCACGCCATGGCAGTCGTTGCTGTGCGTGCCTTTGGTTAATCAGCAGAAGGCCGTTGAAGGTCTGCTGCTGTGCGCCAGTCACCGGGACATCGACCTGCACGGCTTTGCCGATTCTCTCGGGCAACTCGGTTCGTTCGTGCTGGGGCAACTGCACCTGTTGCAACGTTTGCGCCGGCCCATGAATGAAGTGCTGCCGAGCCCGGTTAGCGTTCCGAGCATCAGCGGCTACGGCTTGATCGGCAAGAGTGCGGCCATGCGTCAGACCTATTCGCTGATAGGCAAAGTCCTGCACAGCCCTTACACCGTGCTGCTGCGCGGTGAAACCGGCACTGGCAAGGAAGTCGTTGCCCGGGCGATTCACGATTGCGGGCCGCGCCGTTCCCAGGCGTTCATCGTGCAGAACTGCGCGGCGTTCCCTGAGAACCTGCTGGAAAGTGAACTGTTCGGCTACCGCAAAGGCGCGTTCACCGGTGCTGATCGTGACCGCGCCGGTCTGTTCGATGCGGCCAATGGCGGCACCTTGCTGCTCGATGAAATCGGCGACATGCCGTTGTCCCTGCAAGCCAAGTTGTTGCGCGTGTTGCAGGAAGGCGAAATCCGCCCGTTGGGTTCCAACGACACTCACAAGATCGACGTGCGCATCATTGCTGCGACTCACCGGGATTTGGCGGTGCTGGTCAGCGAAGGCAAATTCCGCGAGGACTTGTACTATCGCCTCGCGCAATTCCCTATCGAGTTACCGGCCTTGCGTCATCGCGAAGGCGACATTCTCGACCTGGCCCGGCACTTCGCCGACAAGGCTTGCTCGTTCTTGCAACGGGACGCGGTGCGTTGGTCCGAGGCGGCGCTGGATCACCTGTCCGGCTACGCCTTCCCGGGCAACGTGCGCGAACTTAAAGGTCTGGTCGAACGCGCCGTGTTGCTGTGCGAGGGCGGCGAGTTGCTGGCCGAGCATTTTTCCCTGCGCATGGAAGCGATGCCGGAAGACAACAGCGGCTTGAACCTGCGCGAACGTCTGGAGCAGGTTGAACGCAGTCTGCTGCTCGATTGCCTGCGAAAAAACGACGGCAACCAGACCCTCGCCGCCCGCGAATTAGGGCTGCCACGCCGCACGCTGCTCTACCGCCTCGGGCGCCTGAATATCAATTTGGGTGATTTCGATGGTTAACCCAACGGCCATTCCTGCGTTGAACGCGCTCCTTGTGGTGAGCGGATTCCCTGTGGCGAGGGGGTTTACCCCCGTTCGGCTGCGCAGCAGTCGCCATCCAGTAAATGCAGTTTGCCTGAATAAACTGGGTAGTCAGTTTTGGGGCCGCTTCGCGACCCAACGGGGGCAAGCCCCCTCGCCACAAAGGGTCACCTCAATACAGGTGTTCGGCTTAAAGCCATTGGCTAGAGCCTCCCAATCCACCTCATTCGCTTCCAACAGCGCCGCCCGAAAGGGTCGGCGCTTTGTACTTTGTCTACCCCTGGAGACCCTCTGATGTCTGTTCGTCACTGGCAAGCCGTCCTGCTGACCCTCGTCGTTCTATGCGGCCTCGGCGGCTGTAGCGGCAATTACAAATTCAACGACAACACCTATCGCCCATTGGGTGATCCGCAGGCGGTCAATCGCGGCAAGTGACCGCAAGGAGCATCATCATGGAACTGGTTTTCGAAATGCTGAACACCAAGCAATTCGTGCCCACGGATTTGTGCCAGAAGACCTTCAAACAGGCCGGCGGCGTGATTGGTCGGGGCGAGGATTGCGACTGGATCATTCCGGACCGCAAGCGTCACCTGTCCAACCATCACGCGTTGATCAGCTACCGCGAAGGCACGTTTTACCTGACCGATACCAGCAGCAACGGTATCCAGGACAGCGAAAGCGGGGCGCGCCTGCGCAAGGGCGAAGCCATGCGCATCGAGCACGGCAGCGTCTACGTGCTGGGTGATTTCGAGATCCGTGCGCGGCTGGTCCGCGACCCGGCGACCTTCGACGTGGAAGTCGGCCGTCCGCAGGCGGCGGGCAGCATCATTCCTGATGATGCGTTCCTCGACCTCGACCCGCTGAACGCCCTCGATCAGCAAGAGCGCGTGTACTCGGAAATCGACGAACTGATCTCCCCGCGCAACGCGCCCGAAGATACTCGTCAACGCGCCGACTACGCGCGTATCGACATGGAAAGCCTGATGGTCCCGGAGCTGATCGACGCCCCGGCCGAACCCGCGCCAGCCCCGGCGCCGATAGCGGCCCCGCGTCAGAGCGAAGGTTTCTGGGAGCACTTCGGTGCAGCGCTGGGCGTGGACCTCAAAGGCCTCGACCATGATGCCCGCGAAGCCCTGGCCCTGAACGCCGCGCGCCTGCTCAAGCAAAGCGTTGGTGGTTTGCAGCAGAGCCTGCGTACCCGCAGCGAGTTGAAAAACGAACTGCGCCTGGCCCAGACCATCGTCCAGGGCAACAACAAAAACCCGCTTAAATTCGCCGTTGATGCCGGTGAAGCGCTGGGCATTTTGTTGCAGCCGAACAAGCCGGGCCAGTTGCCGGCCGAGCAAGCGATCTCCCGTTCGTTCCGCGATTTGCAAGCGCACCAGGTGGCCTTGCTGACCGCCAGCCGAGCAGCGGTTCGCGGCACGCTGGAGCACTTCTCGCCCGAGCAGTTGACCTTGCGTTTTGAACGCGACAACAAACCGATCCTGGCCACTTCCGGCAGCCGCTGGAGAGCTTACGGGCGTTATCACCAGGCCCTGCGTCAGGACGATGACTGGAGCGAGCGCCTGCTGGCCCGCGACTTCGCCCAGGCCTACGAAGAGCAGATCCGCCTGATTTCCACCCTTCACACCGACCACCAAGGATGATGCGCATGTCTCGCTGCTCGACCGCTTTTTTCAAGACGCTGACAGCGCTGGCTGCCCTGGTGCTGCTGGCCGGCTGCTCGTCGCTGTCGCCGTATTCCACTGTGACCAAACTCAACCTGAAGCTGACCGCCAGCGATCAGTTGAACCCGGACCTTAACGGTCGTCCGTCGCCAATCGTCGTGCGCCTGTTTGAACTCAAGCATCCGGTCGCTTTCGAGAACGCGGACTTCTTCAGCCTGTACGAGCGCGCCAAGGAATCCCTGGCCCCGGACATGGTCGCCACCGAAGAGCTGGAACTGCGTCCGGGCGAAACCGTCGAGCTCAAGCTCAGCGTGGAAGAGGGCAGCCGCTACGTTGGCGTGCTCGCCGCCTACCGCGACCTGCCGGAAACCAAATGGCGCTACACGGTGCAAATCACCCCGGTGGCCCTCACCGAGGCTGATCTGACCCTCGACCAGTCCGGCATCCGCAACACCAATGAAACGCTCGCCAAGGCGGTTGACTGATCATGAACTCCCATAAAGTCATTTGGCAGGAAGGCATGCTGCTGCGGCCGCAGCACTTCCAGCACAACGATCGTTACTACGACCACCAGATGAAGACCCGCACCCAGTTGTTGGGCAGCTACACCTGGGGCTTCCTGAACCTGGACATCGACTTGCAGTTCCTCAACATGGGCAAACTGGTGATTAGCCAGGCCTCGGGGATTCTGCCGGACGGAAGCCTGTTCGAACTGGGTGGCAACACCGAACCGTTGGCCCTGGACGTGCCGCCGAACACCGGCAACACGCCGATCTACCTGGCGCTGCCGCTGGTCACCGGCAACCACATTGAGTCCCGTCGCCCGGAGCAATCCGATGTGCTGGCGCGCTACACCGCGTATGACGCGGAAGTGGCCGACTCCAACGCCGGCGACGACTCTGCCAGCCAAGTCAGTTGCGCCCGCCCGGATTTCAAGCTGTTGCTTGGCGAGCAGCAGAGCGACCAGGCCTACGTGAAGCTGAAGATCTGCGAAGTGCTCGACACCACGCCCGACGGCGTGATCAGCCTCGACCCGGACTTTGTGCCGACCTACATTCAGGCGCATTCCTCCAGCTACTTGCTGTCGTGCCTCAAAGAAGTCATCAGCATGCTCGGCCACCGGGGCGACACCATCGCCGACCGGATCCGCTCCAACGGCAAGGTCGGTGGCGCGGAAGTCGGCGACTTCATGATGCTGCAACTGATCAACCGCACCGAACTGCTGCTGCGCCACTATTTGGGCCTGGAGCAAGTTCACCCGGAAGAGTTGTACCGCACGCTGCTGACCATGCTCGGTGATCTGGCGACCTTCTCCAGCGACAGCAAACGCCCGCGCCTGGACAGCCGTTACCAGCACAGCGACCAGGGCGCGAGCTTCCGCAAGCTGATGGAAGCGATTCGTCAGGTGCTGTCGATGGTGCTCGAACAGCACGCCATCGAACTGGTGCTGCAAGCGCGTCAGTACGGGATCATCGTTTCGCCGTTGCACGACCACAAACTGCTGGGCTCGGCGTCGTTCGTGCTGGCAGCCAGTGCCAACTGCGATTCCGAAGAACTGCGCCATCGCTTGCCGGCGCACCTCAAGGTCGGCCCGGTGGAGCGTATTCGCCAACTGGTCAACCTGCATCTGCCAGGCATCAAGGTCAAACCGTTGCCGGTGGCCCCGCGGCAGATCGCGTTCCACTCCAACAAAACCTATTTCATCCTCGAACTCAGTTCCGAAGACCTGGCGCAACTCGAGCGCTCCGGCGGCTTCGCGTTCCACGTGTCCGGCGAATTTGCCGAGCTTGAACTGAAATTCTGGGCCATCAGGAACTGATCGATATGATTAAGGACATGGAACATAACCAGGACGATAAAACCGTCCTGCTCGACCGCCAGGGCCACGGCCCTGCTTCGAGTCCGCTGACTGACTTCGCTGCTCCGCCGCGTTTCGAGCAGTTGGAAGAACGGATGATCTACGCCGCGCGCCTGCGCCCGGCCGAAGCGTTCAACATCAGCCTCAACTCGCTGGTGGCCGCCGCGTCCGATCTGCTGTCGGAAGTGGTGCGCCTCAAGCACAGCGACACCCGCGAAGACATGTACGCGCTCAACGAGCGACTGACCTCTGCGCTGAAGCTGTTTGAAGTGCGCGCGCTGCACAACGGCGCCGAAAGCAGCCAGGTGATGGCCGCCCGTTACGTGCTCTGCACCGTGGTCGACGAAGCCGTCGTGACCACACCGTGGGGCAACGAAAGTGAATGGTCGCAGATGAGCCTGCTCAGCAGCTTCCACAACGAAACCTTCGGCGGCGAGAAGTTCTTCCAGCTGCTGGATCGCCTGTCGAAAAACCCGGTCAAGCACCTGCCGATGCTGGAACTGATGTACCTGTGCCTGTCCCTGGGCTTCGAAGGCAAGTACCGCGTGCAAGCCCGCGGCATGCTCGAGCTCGAAGGCATACGCGACGCTTTGTATCGCCAGATTCGCCAACTGCGCGGCGACGTGCCACGTGAGCTGTCGCCCCATTGGGAAGGCTTGAACGATCAACGCCGCAGCCTGGTGCGCATCGTGCCGGCGTGGATGGTGGTGCTGTTCACCGTGGTCTGCCTGGTGGTGATGTATTCGGGTTTTGCCTGGGTACTGGGCGAGCAACGCGAAACCGTTCTGCAACCTTATCAGCAGCTAGATCCGGCCGCGGTCCAGCCGCTGTCGAAGCCGTAAACAGGGACGTGTGATGAAAAAGTTTTTCAAGAAAGTCGGCGCATTCTTGCGCAAGACCTGGGTCTGGACCCTGCTGGTGGTGCTGTTCGTCGCGCTGCTGGTGTGGTTCGTCGGGCCGCTGCTGGCCGTCGATGACTACAAGTTCTGGGAAGGTTCGACCTCCCGCCTGCTGACCATCAGTGTGCTGTTCCTGATCTGGGGCCTGACCATGGTCTTCGTCAGCTGGCGCGCCGGTGTGCGTAAAAAGGCTGTCGAAGACACCGAAGACGGCCAGGATCGTATCCGCCGTGAAGAGCTGATCGACGAAGAGCAGAAAGAGTTGAAAGTGCGTTTCAAAGACGCGCTGAAAACCCTCAAGACCTCGAGCCTGTATCGCGGTCGCAGCGAGCGCTGGCGCAGTGATTTGCCTTGGTACTTGCTGATCGGTCCACAGGGCAGCGGCAAGACCAGTTTGCTGGACTTCTCGGGCCTTGAGTTTCCGATCAACAAGATCGACCGCAAACTGACCCGTGACACCCTCGGCACCCGTCATTGCGACTGGTACTTCGCCGACCACGGCGTGTTGATCGACACCGCTGGCCGTTACCTGACCCAGCCGGATGCCGAAGTCGATGGCAGCGCCTGGAGCACCTTGCTCGACCTGCTGCGCAAGCGTCGTCGTAACCGTCCGTTGAACGGCGTGCTGGTAACCATTCCAGTGGAAACCCTGCTCGGTGGCAGCGAGCAAGACCTCGACACCCTCGCGCGTCAGGTCCGTGCCCGCTTGCAAGACGTGCATCAAAAACTGCACGTCGACGTGCCGATTTACCTGGTATTGAGCAAGGCTGATCGCCTGCTCGGGTTCGACGAGTTCTTCGATCAACTGACCCGCGAAGAAAGCGATCAGGTACTCGGCACCAGCTTCCGCAAAGAGCAGAGCGGCACCGACGTCGCCGTCCTGCGCGCCGAGTTCGAAGAGCTGCTGCGTCGCCTGAACAGCCAAGTGATCATGCGCATGCACCAGGAGCGCGACACCCAGCGCCGTGGCCGCATCCTCGACTTCCCGCATCAACTGGGGCAGATCGGCGAGCGCCTGTGCCTGTTCGTCGACATGGCGTTCACCGGCAACCGCTACCAGCGTGTCAGCCAGCTGCGCGGTTTCTACCTGACCAGCGCACCGCACCTGACTCAAGAGATGGACCAGACCACCGCCGGCATCGGCGCCAATCTGGGCATGAACGCCGGCATGCTGCCAACCCTGCGCAGCGGCCGTTCGCGTTTCATCCACCATTTGCTCAGCCGCGTAATTTTCCCGGAGGCCGATCTGGCCGGTCTGGACAAGCGCGAACGCAGCCGCATCCACTGGGGCCAGCGTGCCTTGTACGTGGGCGCATTGGCGGCACTGGGCCTGTTCGGTCTGCTGTGGGCGGGCGGTTTCTCTGCCAACTATGAGCGTCTGGAAAACCTGCGTTCCCTGGCTCAAAACTGGACCCAATCGCGCTCGGCATTGACCGCCCGTGATGATTCCATGGGCGTGCTCAAGACCCTCGACACCAGCTACGCGGCGACCCAGGTCTTCCCGAAAAAAGGTGACGTGGGTTACCACGAGCGCGGCGGTCTGTACCAGGGCGAAGACACCAACCCGGTGGTCAAGGCTGCCTACGAGCGTGAGCTCGAAGCGCAACTGTTGCCACGGGTTGCGACGCTGCTCGAAGGGCAGATCCGCGCCAACATGCAGGACCGCGAACGCTTGCTCAACAGCCTGCGTGCGTACCTGATGCTGAACATGAAGGATCGCCGCGATGCGGGTTGGCTCAAGGATTGGGTCGCCACCGAGTGGTCCCAGCGCTACGCCGGCAACACCGCCGTGCAGAACGGCTTGAACACCCACTTCGAGCGTTTGCTCCAGCAGCCGTTTGTCTACCCGCTGAACGATCAACTGGTGGCCCAGGCACGTCAGGTCTTGCGTAGCGAGTCCCTGGCCAACGTGGTTTACCGGATGCTCCGTGAGCAGGCCCGCAACCTGCCGGACTATCGTTTGAGCCAACACCTGGGCCCACAGGGTTCGCTGTTTGTCGGCACCGATTACGTGATCCCGGGGTTCTACACCCAACAGGGTTATCAGCAGTACTTCTCGGTCCAGGGCGCTACGCTGGTCAGCGATATCCTGCGTGACAACTGGGTGCTGGGCGAAGGCTCGGGCATCAGCGGCATGGACTTGCGTCGCCTGATGGTCGAACTGGAGCAACTGTACTTCCGCGACTACGCCAACTTCTGGAGCGAAGCCGTGGGCCAGGTTGCATTGCCGGCGATCAGCGACTTCAGCGAAGGCGCCGAGCAACTGGCGGGCCTGACTTCGGCCAACTCCCCCGTGCTGCAACTGCTGGTGGAAGTGCGCGAGAACACCCGGTTCCCGGCAGACGCCGAACCGGCTGATCAAGCGGCTGATGCTGCTGGCGCACTGGCCGACCAGAAAGGCAAGTTGGGCAAACTCGGCAAACTGGCGGCGGCTGCCGCGGACAAAGCGTCGGACATGGCCGCAGCCAAGAACCTGCCGGACACCGCGAAGAAATCCCTGCAACGGCGCTTCGAACCGCTGCACCGTCTGCTGGATGACAACAACGGCCCGGCCGCTGATTTGACCCCAGCGCTGACCGCGCTCAACGACCTGCAATTGCAAGTCGCGAGCCTGGCCCGCGCCAGTTCGCCGGAACAAGCGGCGTTCGAAATGGCCAAGACCCGCATGGGCGGCCAGCGTGATGCGCTGAGCAACCTGCGCAATGCGTCCAACCGCTTGCCGCGTCCGGTCAGTGTCTGGTTCAACGTGTTGGCCGAAGACACCTGGCGTCTGGTGCTCAACGATTCCTACGCGTACTTGAACCAGCGCTACCAGAGCGAGCTGTACGGCTTCTATGGCAAGGCGATCAACAAGCGTTATCCGTTCAGCGCCCACAGCACCAGCGACGTGGCAATCAGCGACTTCCGCGAGTTCTTCAAGGCCCAGGGTATCGTCGATCGCTTCTTCGACACCTACATGCGTCCATTCGTCAGTGGCGATCCGGGTAACTACCGCATGCGCAGCGTCGACGGTCACAGCCTGCCGATCTCCAAGGTTTACCTCGACCAAATGGCCGCGGCACAAACCATTCGCCAGAGCTTCTTCGCCGAGAACCCGGCCGAGCCGCAAGTGCAGTTCAAACTCGAGCCGTACACCCTCGACCCGGCCGTCAGCCGTTCCGAGTTCAAGTTTGGCGACAAGACCATCGAATACCGTCACGGCCCAATCGTGCCGGTGTCGTTCAAATGGCCGACCGATGCTGAAGACGGTCGTACCAGCCTGGTCCTCGACAAAATGGCCGGCCGCCCGATCGGTATCGAAAAGAACACCGGCCCATGGTCGCTGTTCCGTCTGTTCGACCTGATGCAGACCGAGTACCTGAGCGGTCGCGACGTGCTGGTGCTCAAGGCTGACGTGGGTGGCCTGCGCGCTAACTACTTGCTGTCGAGCCAACGCACGCCGAACCCGTTCGACATGGGCGTGCTGCGCACCTTCCGTATGCCGGTGCAACTCTGATGCTGGTTGCCAGTCCCTGGCGCAGCGCTGCGCGTACCGATCCGGGCAAGGTTCGGGCGCGCAACGAAGATGCCTTTCTCGACTCTCCACAGCAGGGGCTGTGGGTGGTCGCGGACGGCATGGGCGGTCATCAGGGTGGCGACATCGCCAGCCAGTTGATCGTCGCCAGCCTGGCGGAATTGCCGGTGCAGGACGACTTCGACGAACGACTCAAAGGCATTCGCCAGTGCTTGCACTGGATCAATCGCCGCTTGGGCCAGGAGTTGACCGTCACTGCCGGGCGCCACGACAGCATCATGGGCAGCACCGTGGTGGCGCTGCTGGTAGAAGGCAGTCGCGCGGCCTGCATCTGGGCCGGCGACAGCCGTTGCTACCTGTGGCGTGGCCAGCGGTTGTATCAGCTGTCCAAGGATCATTCGCTGCAACAGCAACTGATCGACGAGCAAAACATGAGCGTCGAAGACGCCCGCGCCCATCCTTCGGCCCATGCCTTGACCCGTGCGGTCGGGGCAGCCGATGTGCTGACGCTGGACGTGCTCGAACTCGAGGTTTACCCCGGCGATACGTTCCTGTTGTGCAGCGACGGTTTGTACCAAGGGCTCAGCAGCGATGCCTTGGGCAACGCCCTGAGCCTGACCGCGCCGCACGTTGCGCTGGAGCGTCTGTTCGACGGCGCTCTGCGTGGCTCGGCACGGGACAACCTGACTGCCGTGGTGATCCGCCAATGACTGAACTCATGCGACCGATCGACGACCTGCTGGTGAGCGAAGAGCAGGACAACAACCTGACCTACTTTGCGTTCGCCAAGCCCAATCAGGCTTCACCTGCGCTGGCGCCGACCCGGGCCAGCGTCGGCGAATTGCCCGACGTGCTCGCAGGCCGTTACCGCATCGAGCGCCTGCTCGGTGCCGGTGGCATGGGCGCGGTTTACCGTGCCCGGGACCTGCTGAACGAACAGTTCGGCGATCCCGACCCTTACATCGCGCTGAAAATCCTCAGCGAAGAATTTGCCGAATCGCCGGACGCCAGTGCCTTGCTCTACAGCGAGTTCGCCCTGACCCGACGCCTGCGCCACGACAACGTGCTGCGCTTTCACACCTTTGAAGTCGACACCGACTGCCAGCGCGCCTTCATCACCATGGAACTCATGCGTGGGCTGACCCTGGACAAATTACTCTGCGAGCGGCCCCAGGGCATGCCGTGGAAAGAACTGCGCGACATCGCGCTGCCGCTGCTCGACGCGCTGGCCTACGCCCACGCTCGCGGCGTGCTGCACGGTGACATGAAACCGAGCAACGTCATGCTCAGCGAAGAAGGCGTGCGCCTGTTCGACTTCGGCCTCGGCCAGGCAGAAGAGGGCATCTTGCCCGGCCTGCCGCACTTGAGCCGCAGCCGCTTCAACGCCTGGACCCCCGGCTACGCCGCCCCCGAACTGCTCGAAGGCCAACCGCTGACCGCCAGCGCCGACGTCTACGGCGTGGCCTGCGTGCTCTACGAATTGGCGGGCGGCAAACACCCGTTCCGCCGCTTGCCCTCGACCCAGGCCCGCGACGAACGCCTGGAGCGCGAGCTGCATGCACCGAAGAATTTACCGAAACACTGTTGGCCAGCCCTGCGAAAAGCGCTGACCTTCAACGCGGCTGATCGAACGATCACTGCTGCCCAATTGCGTGACGCCTTGGGCGCCACTTCGTCTTTGCTGCAACGCCTGCGACGTCGGGCGTAACGGATGACTACCGAACAGGGAGCAAGCCATGTTCAACCCAGCTAACGAAACCCACTTCAGCCTCAAAGTCGAAGACTACGAAGGCGACCTGCAAGTGCTGTCGTTCACCGGCACCGAAGGCATCAGCCAGCCGTATCGCTTCGACATCGAACTGGTCAGCGAAAACCCGGACCTGGACCTGGAAAAACTCCTGCACAAACAGGCGTTCCTCGCGCTCGACCCACAGGGCAGCGGCGTCCACGGCCAGATCTACCGCGTCGCCCAAGGCGATGCCGGCAAACGCCTGACCCGCTACAAAATCTCCCTGGTGCCGCAACTGCAATACCTGCATCACCGCACCAACCAACGCATCTACCAGCAGATGTCGGCACCGAAAATCATCGCGCTGATCCTCGACGAACACGGCATCAAGGGCAACGCGTACAAATTCCAGTTGAGCGTGCCGTGCCCGGACCGCGATTACTGCGTGCAGTACGACGAAACCGACCTGCATTTCGTCCAGCGCCTGTGTGAAGAAGAAGGCATTCACTACCACTTCCAGCACAGCGAAAAAGCCCATCTGCTGGTGTTCGGCGACGACCAGACCGTGTTCCAGAAACTCGGCCAGCCCACTGCGTATGTGCAGGGCAGCGGCATGGTGGCCGATGAGCCGGTGATCAAAGGTTTCAAGCTGCGTTTGGAAACCCGCACCAGCCGTA
>Ga0209862_1000024_pt1 | contig 48987 bp, 37 predicted proteins | sample OrgsoiDNA_201061_FD_185809 | JGI IMG/M metagenome (GOLD analysis project Ga0209862, IMG submission 185809) | Permafrost soil microbial communities from the Arctic, to analyse light accelerated degradation of dissolved organic matter (DOM) -... | ecosystem: Environmental > Terrestrial > Soil >... | reverse complement strand
CGACAAGCGGGCGACGCCTCGGCGAGCCCTGCCACAGAAGGGCCGGAAAGACATTATGCGGATAAAACATAACCCAATGAATAAACGGCATTGGATTTGCGGCGGGGTTTGTTTCATGATTTGCCCATTCCCGCAAGAGCGGGGAAAAATTTCGAACTTCGCAGGAGCGAAAAATGGCGTCCCCGCAACAAGACAACCCTTCCCGGCCGGAACACGGCATCCCTTCATACCTCGACCACAAAGATCTCGGCCCTTGGGGCAATTACCTGATGCAAGTCGATCGCGTCGCCCCTTATCTGGGAGGATTGGAGCGCTGGATCGAAACCTTGAAGCGCCCCAAGCGGATTTTGATTGTCGACTGCCCCATAGAAATGGACAATGGCTCCGTCAAGCATTTCGAGGGTTACCGAGTCCAACACAACATGTCGCGCGGGCCGGGGAAAGGAGGCGTTCGGTTCCACCAAGACGTGACGCTTTCCGAAGTCATGGCGTTGTCCGCGTGGATGTCCGTCAAAAACGCCGCAGTCAACGTGCCATTTGGCGGAGCCAAGGGCGGCATTCGCGTCGACCCGCGCACGCTTTCGCGGGGGGAGTTGGAGCGTTTGACTCGTCGCTACACCAGCGAAATCGGGATCATCATTGGCCCCAACACCGACATTCCGGCTCCAGACGTTAACACCAACGAGCAAATCATGGCGTGGATGATGGACACCTACTCCATGAACCAAGGCCAAACGGCCACAGGAGTCGTGACCGGAAAGCCGATTTCCCTGGGCGGATCGCTCGGCCGGCGCGAAGCGACTGGGCGCGGCGTGTTCGTCGTGGCCCAAGAGGCCGCTCGTCGAATTGGCGTTGAAATCTCGGGCGCCCGCGTCGCGGTCCAGGGCTTCGGCAATGTGGGCGGAATCGCCGCGAAGCTGTTCCAGGAAGCCGGAGCGAAAATCGTCGCGGTCCAAGATCACACAGGCGCGCTTCACAACGCCAACGGCATTGACGCCGTGGCGCTCTCGGCGCACATCGCCAAAGTCGGCGGCATGCAGGGCTTCGCCGAAGCCGATTCGATCGGGCGCGAGGAATTCTGGTCCATCGAAAGCGACATCCTGATCCCCGCGGCCCTCGAAGGCCAAATCACGGAGAATAACGCCCCGAGCATCCGGACCAAAATTGTGGTGGAGGGCGCCAATGGCCCCACGACCATCGCGGCTGATGACATTTTGCGCGAGCGAGGCATCTTGGTGATCCCCGACGTGGTGGCCAACGCCGGCGGCGTCACGGTTTCCTATTTTGAGTGGGTCCAGGATTTTTCGAGCTTCTTCTGGACGGAAGACGAAATCAATCAGCGTTTGGAGCGCGTGATGCGCGAGGCGTTCTCCGCCGTTTGGGGCGTCGCCGAGCAGCACCAGGTTTCCGTGCGAACCGCGGCGTTCATCGTCGCTTGCACTCGAATTCTTCAAGCGCGCGAGATGCGCGGCCTGTACCCGTGATCCAAGAAGGATCGGCTTTTGGCTGAAGAGCCAAGGGCCTCCCGCCTTGGGAACCGCCGCGATCCCTTCGGTCAATCCGAGAATCCGCGACAAAACGGCGAACGGCGTCCATTTTGGGCGCCGTTTGCTCATCGCGCCACCGCTCGCGAGACTTTGAGCGCGCGGTGTTGTTTTTTGGTGCAAAGCGAGCGCGCAAAGACAGCGCCACGGCCCTTGCTCCATCCCAGGGCAGCTTTCGCGTTATAATGATGGCTCATATTCGGGGGCTTTCATGACTTCAAATCCACGACAAAAGAAATCCGCCGCGAAATCTCTCGCATCGGTGGAAGGCAAAGTGATCGCGGCATCTTCGCCGGCGATCGGCAAAGATGCGGGAAAAGAAATCCCCGCAGAAAACGCCCCCGGTTGGGAAGGTTGGCTCGTGCCCGGGCTTGGCAACGCCGCCGAGGCGCATGAGCGAAAAGCGCGAGCGGCGCCTCAGCGTCCAGAAGCTCCAAGCGGCGACGCCGCCGCCGTGGAAAAAGCTCGCGCGGAGTTGATGACCGCCGTTTCCAGAAAAAATTTCACAGCGCTCTCGGCCCTTATGGAACGCGGGATCGATCCAAACTTCATCATCAACAAATATGGCTCATGGCAAAGCCCGTTGGGGTTCGCCGTCATGAGCGACTGGCTCGATGGCGTGCTGGCCTTGACGCGCGCCGGCGCGGTCGAGTCCGTTGCCCGCGAGCGCCACAAATCTGAAGACCAAGCTTCGGCGGCAGAGCGGCGCGATCGAGAATACAAGATGTCGAGATGGAAACACATCCGTTCGTGGCAAATCTTTGAGAGCTTGATTCGGTCTGAAGAAGACGCCGAGCAACTCGAATATGTGGTTCAAAGCGCGACCCATGACCCGCGGAAGGCCTTGGTGTTGCTGATTGAGGGCAAACACGGCTTGTTGGCGGGCGCGCAATGGAGCGCGTTGGAGCGAGTCGCGTTGACGGACTTGAGCACGCGACAGGTGGCGGAAGGCAACGTATCCTTGGTTTTGTTGGATCATTTGTGGAATACAATGCCTGAGCGCCTTGCCGCGAGCTCGGATATCCGTTGGGAGGTCGCCATTCGTTCCGACAAGCCTCGCCTGATCGCGACGTTGGCGAAAAATGGATCTCCCGCGCCAAAAAACTGGTCCGGCTATGCGCGGAGCGCGGATTTTCCGGATATTGCCCGACTGGGCGGCATCGCCCAACTGACGCGAATGACAAAGGCCTCAGCCGAGGGCGCCGCGTTGGAATCCGGTGAAAAAGAGACAAAAAAAATCCGTGCGCCGTTGTGGACGCTGGCCGCGTTGCGGGGGGCGACCGAGGCGCTGTCGGTGCTCGGCGAAATCCCCGCCATCCGCGAGGCCGCGCTGGCGGATCCGCGCACGCCGGTTTTCATGGCGTTTGTGGGGCGCGCCGAGGTGTTGAAAGAGCTCGCGCGTCAGGGCCTGGACTTGCAGTCCTGCGTCTCCGCGAATCATGAAACCCCGATGCACACAGCCTGCGCGGGCTACAATCCATCAAAAACTCATCTGATGGACATGGCCAGGCTTTGCCCGGATTGGCTGACGGTGAAAAACTCTCGAGGATTGACGCCCTTGGAGCTTTTGGTGAAAACCGCGGATGGGAGATTGCACAGTTCGAAAACGATGAAGATTGTGGCGGACATCGAGCGCGCGACGCTCAAAAAAGACTTGCGTGAGGCCAAAGCCACGGCCTCCATTGAAAAGAAGGCGGCCAAAGCGCGAGGAGAGAGCGCGCCGACCGTTCCGGCGGCCAAAAAGCCGGTGTCCAGAAGGCTTTGAAGGAGCGCAAAGGCCGTTGTTTTTGGGGCGAAAAATAGCTCAAAAAAACTGTAAAAAATCGACCAAACCCAATGCCAGAAAGGGTTTGGTGATATAATGGAGTCTTCTTCAAAGGAGCCTCCATGAGCCAATTCGACGCATCCACGCCACTTTTGGAAACGATTTGCGCCCCTGGCGTGACGGGCAATGAGCAACCGTTGGGGGGCGCGTTTGCGGATGAAGCGTGCGTTTTGGCGGCGTTGGCGGAGCAAGCGGATATCGTCGTAAACGAAAAGAAGGTCAAAAAAGCGCGTCCGTCAGCGAAGGCCGGCATTTCCGCCGAAGCCAAGCAGCGCGCCGAGTTGGCGACCGCGATGGCCCGCGGCAACATGATCGGCGCGGAGTCTTTGTTGGACGATGGTTGCGATCCAAATTTTTTGATACTGCGCACGGGAGTTCTGGCGAGCCCTCTGGCTTTGGCTTGCCGAAACCATTGGGTTGAGGGCGTGGCGCTTTTGATCGAGCGCGGCGCGCAGGAGTCGTTGGCGCAAGCGCAATACGCCGAGGAGTCGGGGAAATCGAAGGAAGAGTTGCGGGAGATTATGCAGCAACAGTCCGAACAGTGGAAAGTTGTTCACGATCGGCAAATTTTCGAAGCGTTGATGACGTCGGAAACGGACGAGAATCAATTGAAAGTTCTCGCGCAATCCATTTCTCGGGATTCGGGAAAGGCGTTGTTTGTCCTCAATAACAAGCAAGAGCATTTGCCGACCCAAAAAGCGTGGGAAGACGTTGAAAAACTTGCCTGGGGACAGCTCCAGCACCAGGCGATGTTGGCGCGCCCTTTGTCGCCGCCTGCCGTCATGCTCCGTTTTTTGTGGGCGAGATTCCCGGAAATATTGAGGAAAGACAATGATGACCGCTGGGCGGCCATCGTTCGAGGAAATCGAGCCGAATTGCTGTCCTTTTTGGCGAAAAGCGGAGCGGGCGCGCCGCAAGATTGGGCGGCGAACGCCGTGGCGGCAGATTTTGACATGTCAAACGGATATGCGCCCGAATCTCTTGTCCGTCGCCTCGTGGACGCGGCAGGGCGTGAAAAGATTATTTTTGAGCCCAACGCCACAATAAAGATTGGTTTGTTGACGTTGGCGGTTTTGGCGGGATCGGCTGATTGCGTCGCCATCCTCGGCCGCTGCGAGCCCTTGCTGCGCCGCGCGCAGCAAGATCCAGACGCCGCGCGTTGGATGGCCAGCGGAGCGATGTCATCGAAAAAGCTGCCAATGTTGCGCGAAGCGCAAAAAGCGGGCTTGGATTTGGCGACGTTCGTGAACGGCAAGGGGGAAACGCCGTTGCATGGCTTGTGCCGGCATTACAAGGTGTCGAAAACGGCGTTCTTTGAAATGGCGCGGGTTTGTCCCGCGTGGATGAGCAAAAAGGGCAGCGACGGACAGACGCCGGTGGAGCTGTTGACGCAAAAGCATGGCCGCGGAGACCATCACAGCATTCAAAAAGCCGTGGCGCAGATCGAGGCTTTGTGGATGCGAAAGGACATGCGCGAAGTGAAAGCGGAAATTCGGGAAGAAATAAAGGCAGCGAAGAAAGCCGCTCCAAAAAACCGCAAGAAATCCGCAGAGGTCGCCGTTGACGCGCCGGTGGCCAAGCCGGCGGAAAAAAGGCCAAGCCGGCGCCTGTGATTGAGCGAGCGCTCGCTCCTTTTGGCGTGTTCGTTTGAAGGGGGTGGTGAGCCGCGAGCGAAAAAGGGCTCGCGCCATCGACGCGAGGGCGTTTGGACGTCAAATTAGTGTTACAATGCAATGTTGCGATTCGCATTCGAGTTCGCTTTTTGGAGACCCGCGCATGACGCACAACACGACGCCTTTGGAGACGCAGATTGACGCCGCAGAGGGCGCGCCAACCCTTTCAAGACAGTTGGCGGCCGCGGCGAACGAGACGATCGCCAGCGAAAAAGGCTTCTCCGCGCGCGTGGCCAGCGCCAACACCAGCAAGGCGCGCATGGAGATGCTGCGCGCGGTGTCCGCGAAAAAAAGCGTGGATGTACGCGCAGCGCTCGCCCGAGGGACGGATCCGAATTTCCTGATGGAGCGCGGAGGGGAATTGCAAAGTCCTTTGCGGCTCGCCGCTCGTGAAAATTGGATTGACGGCGTGATGATTTTGCTTGAAAACAGCGCCGTGGAAAGCTTCGCGCACGCTCAATACAGAACCGAGCACCCAGACGCCGCAAGTCGGTCGGAGGTGGACAAAGCTTTGCGCCACCAAGCGGGGCCTTGGCATTACGTGACCGAGCCCAAGGTTTTTGCTCTTTTCATGCAGACCGAGCCGGACGCCGAGTTCCGCGCGCGATGCGCCCGAACAGCCGCAAAAAACGCAGCCAACTGCCTATGGTTGATTTCTGAGGGGTTGTTGTCTCTGGTGGAAGAGTGGACTAAAATCGAGATGGACACAATCGGGCAGCTGCGAGCGGTGGCGGCCAAGGAGCACGTCGACAGCGTCCAAGCGAAAATGATTCGGGCATTGTGGAAGGCCGCGCCCGAGCGACTGCAAGCCAATGTCGAAGCAAGATGGGGGGCGATTGTCGAGGCTGACGCTTTGGAGTTGATGGCGGAGTTGGCTCGCGCGGACGCGCCGGAGCCCGCCGATTGGTCCGCCATCAGCGCTCGCAAGGGGATGGGGCCTCGGGCTTTGCCTTTGTGGACCCTCGCTTTGGCGTCGTCGTCGTTGCGCGTGGCGCACGCGTTGGGAAAGGTGGAGCCTTTGCGTCAAATGGGGTTGGCGCACGCAAAGACTCATCAGGCCTTGAGCGGGTTGGAGAGCGCGCCGGCGCTGCGAGAAGCCGCGCGCCAAGGCGTGGATTTGGCGCGCGTTGTCGACGCGGAAGGCAATTCTCCATTGCATTTGGCGTGCGCGAGCCGCAATCCATCAAAGACCACGACGGTTGATCTGGTCAAGGTCTTCCCCGCGTGGATGGACAGGAAAAACAATCACGGCCAGGATCCATCTCTGTTGCTCATGAAAGGCGCCGGCAGCTGGGTGCGCGACAAGCGCGAGAAGTTGGTGGCGGAGCTTCAAAGCGTCTCGATGAACAGGGATTTGTCGCAAATCAAAAAGACGCAAAAAACGCAGGATCGGGAGGCTGCGAAAAAACAGCCCAAAAAGAAAAACCCAGAAGCCGTCGCGGACGGCGCGGAGGAATCCATCGGCGAGGTCGGCCACAAGACGGAGCCCGAAAAGAGAGGCGCGCGGCGGCTGTGAAAGCTCCCGCGAAAAACACTTTTGCCGCGACGCGCCGCCCTGGCGCGAGCTCGATTCGCATTCCGCGAATGCTCAACTCGCGCGCAGGGCGGCCAACAGAGCCGCTGACAAAGGAGCCAGGATGACAGGATTAACGCAGAAAAAGGACGCGGGAGAAAGCGCGGACTTCGTTCCTTGGATGAGCGCGGCGCTCAACGGCGACACCGAGCGGTTGCGTGAGATCGCGCCGCGCATCAATCCGGCCGTTCAAGGGCCCGATGGCGTCAACGCTTTGATGAAGGCGGCGAAGTTCGGCTCGGCGGACAGCGTGGCGTTTTTGTCCGGCCTCTATTCCAGGGAGGAGATCAATGCCGCAGACTACGCGGAGCGCACCGCTTTGCACTACGCTGCGGAATCGAGCATGGAAGGGGCCGAGAAAACGCGCGCGCTTTTGAGCGTTGGAGCCGACCCCTTGCGGGTGGACAAGGGCCTCATGACGCCGCTGATGTGCGCGGCGGCCTCCGAGGAGCCTGTTGCGCTCACCCCCGCGAATCCGGTCGGGGCCTTAAAGGCGCTGTTGCCCGTCAGTGATTTTGACGCCTGGAATCAGGATGGAAAAACGGCGTTGGTGATGGCGGTCGAGCGGCTGAACATGGCGGCGTTTGAGGAAATGGCGTTGTTTTCGCCCGACAACGAAAATGTGGTGGCGATGTTCGCGAAATTGAAATCTCAAAACATCGAAGGGTGGGCCCAGCACGCGGTGCCGCGATTCGCGGCGTTCAAGGAGCGGCAGGAGCTTGTGGCGGCGACGCGCGAAGGGGAGGCGAAAAACATTGAATGCGCCGAGAGCGATCCAGACGCAACGCAAGGCGCAAACAATGAGTCTAACGCCGTGCCCTCGAGCCATTCAGAAAAGGAGCCGCGCCTCCCGGGGCCCATGCGGCTGTGAGCGAGACCCGCGGCGGAAAAAGAAGCCGCGAAGGCCAGAGCGCGTCCTGGCAGCGGTCTTCGCTGTTTGGGGCTCTTGCGCGCCGGCGGCATGCGGGCGAGCTTGAGTCTCTGGATGTGGGCGCGAAAATCCGCTGGAAAAAGAAAGGCCGCTTGCGCGGCCAGTCTGTTATTGATTGCGATCGCTCAAATAGTTTCGCCTCTCTGAGATCAACCCCTCAAAACTGATGCTTTGCGACGCGCGTCGCTGCGTTCGAAGCGGGCGCGAGCTGCGCGGCTTGCGCGGCCTGGTGCGCCGCAGCCAAGGATAGCTGCTGCTCGACGGCGTGGTCAACCGCGGCCAGAAGCGCCTTGAGCCCTTCAAGCTCTGAGCCCGTCAAGGGCGACGCCAAAGGCGTCTGTCCCCAATCGCCATACAACAGGGCGACGGGTTTTCCGCGAACGGCGACGGGGGCCAGGATCAGGCTTTGCGCGCCGGGACGGCTCGCTTGATGCCATTGCGGCAGCCGCGAGATCATCCGCGGGTCTTGCGCTTTTTCCAGGAAAAGAGGACGCCCGTTGCTCAGCGGCAAGTGAAAGACGTCCGGCACGAAGGCTTCGGCGAAAGACAGGTTCGAGAGCTGCGCCGTCGCGTCGGGGCCCAGCACCGCGCGAGCGTTGAACTGCCGCGTTTTTGAGTTTCTCGCGAAGGCCACGCCGGCCGACAAACCGAGGGCTGTCGCCATGTGCTCCAAGGCCGTTTGCAAAACCGTCTGAAAATCCATTTGGCCGCCGGCTTGGCGGATTTCTTCGGCGCCCAAACGCAGGCGCTTGTCCGCGTCCAACGGCTTGCCCAAAAGGGCTTTTCGGATTGGCGTGGCGGGCTCAATGGTCGCGATGGCGGTCGCGGCGCGGTCGCTCAAATCCGCGGCCGAAAGCCCCAAAGCCACGGCGTGGCGCTCAGAGACGGCGTTCATTTGGGCGCGAGAATGAGCGTTTTCAGACAGTTCAGAGGCTTCTTCGGCGAAGTGGGCCAAAGCCGCAAGCCAGTCTTCATGGGTCGCCGCGGCGCCTTCGGACGACGCGAGCGGGTCCGCGCAATGCATCAGCTCCGTCGGCAGCATCCATTTGCGCGCGGCTTCACGGAATAGCTCCATGGGCGTCGCCCCAATAGCGGCGCGACATGCGTCGTTTTCCTTCACGCTGTGCTGCTGGATCATTTCCTGCGCATTGCTCCACTCCTCCGGGAAATAAAAAGCCGCTAGCAACCGCCCCGTCTGGCGCATCAAAGCGAACACACGGGCTTTTTCGGCGCTCTGCGGAGCTTGAAAATCAGCCACCTCCCCCGCGATGGCGCTGGCGCGAGCCGCGCGAGCAAGCAGGCGCTCGCCGTCAGGCATGCGCGTGGCCAAGTCGCCGAAGGCGTCCAGAACGCCCAAGCTGATGGCCAGGTGGCTCACCGCGTTCGAGCCTAGAATCATGATCGCGCGCGAAACGGTGCTGACATTCTGTCCATAGGGCGAATACATGGCCGAGTTGGCCAAACGCAGGACCTTTTGCGTCAGGGCGAAGTCGGAGAGCACGGCGTTGGCGAGCTCGCCGTTTTGAGCCAATTCATCATCCATCGCGGTGTTGATGGAATCGAGAGCGTGGCGCAGGGCGGGAAACTCGCCGCGTTGCTGAACGCGTTCCCAGAGGGTATTGAGCGCTTTTTGAAGTTTTTCAGAGTCCACGGCGAGTCCTAGAAGGCTTGAATTTTGAGAGAGAGGAAAGCGGGCGCAAAAAGGACCTAAATGAGGCATGCCGCCAAAGGTCGCAATAAGGCGCGATAAACGTATTTTAAAGCGACGAGGCGAAAAGAGCAAAGCATTTCGCGGCCCTCGCTGCGCAATCAGTGGTCTCCTCGCAACACAAAAGGGCTGCCCGCGCGCGTGGAGCGCGGCCTTCGATGAACAAAAAGAAAGCCCCTTTGCTTTGGCGCGGCATATCGGCTCGCGCCGCGCGCATGCAGAATCCGGACGCGAAAAATCAAGCGGTCCGCATCAGCCCGCAAAGTGAGCGGGTTGCTGATCCGCGGACGCGGAGGGGCTTTCCTCGGCCAGATGCGACTGCCGATCGCGCACGTCTTGCGCAAGGCTCGCGGCGGCCGCGAAAAGCTGGGGATCTTCTGGCAAATTGTCCAGCCAGGCCTCGAATCGCGCCCTCAATCCGGCGGGGCTGAACGCCATCGGGTCGGGGCTTGTCAGAAGCATGTCCGAAAAATACGGGGGCTTTCCCGGGCTGAATTTCATGCGCCGCAAACGAAGGCCTTCGACTCCCGGTTTCGCGAGCAGCAAGGAGCTCATGGAGAGCGGCAGCGCCAAATCGCGCAGCTTCGGAGGGTGGAGAACGACACCGGCGACCACGGTGTCAGAGGAGGGGGCGGAAGGGGCCGCTTTCGCGCTTTCCGGACGCGCAAGCAGCGCGGCAAGCGACGGAATGCCGTTTGGATTCGCGCGCGCGCTCGCGGTCGTCGCGTGGGCGCCGCCCTGCCCCATGGGCAGCGCGGTGGTGGCGGATTCAGAGAGCGCGGCGCCCATCAAGCGCGCCTTGGCCAGGGCCGCGGAGCTCACCGGCGCGTCTTGTCCGGTTTTTTCAAGGGAGGCTGCGGGTTTGGCTTCGCTGACGGTTGGACGCTCGCGTTTCATGAGGGTGATCGCGCTGTCCAGGGCATTGCACGGCAAAGGCGCGGGCAGCGAGGTTTTTCGGGACGCCGGCGGCTGCAACGCCAAAAAGGCGCAAGCGAGGGCGCTGGCTGAAAGCGGATCCGGCATGCCGATCGAGCCTTGCGGGAAGGAAAGCTTCGCCGCATGAGCCAAGGGCCAGGCGCGTTGGTTGCTGTCGACATAGAAAACGCGTGGCCAGTGCGAAAGCGACTCGCGGCCAGACCAGGAGGTTTTGCCCCATTGGGAGAAAAAGAGCAACACGGCTCCTTGAAGCCAGTGCGCGTCAGCGCGGCCGCTGCCTGCGCGCGGGCCAACCGATTGGCGTTGGCGGGAGAATTCACGCAAAAATGCGCGCGCGTCTTGGTCAAATTGCTCTTGGGCGTCCATGCGAAGCCTATGTGTGCAAAAGGGTGGAAACAAAAGTAGAACAAGGGCGAGCGCGCGTTCGCGAAAATCAGGCGCAAGGCGCGCGCGAGCGGCCCAGCGTTGCGGCCAAACGCAATGTTACTCTTGTTTTGCCCGACCATTCAGCTTTTTTTGCCCGCCGGCGCCCCGCGGGAGCGGGCGGAGAGCCTTTTGCGCGCCAGAGCGCGGCTTCGCTCGATTGCCAAGGCGCGTGGCGCCCTCTAATATATATAGAGACAGAAAAAAAAACCAAAAACAACGATTCAGTGCCTCCCGCAGCCTGATTGGGATGCGGGTCATCAAAATTGGGCGATTTTCTTCGCGCTAAAGAGCGCGATCCGAAAACGGCCACAAACGGCCCCACAAGAGACATTCATGCAGAAAGATTCCCCGGCGACTGAGGCAGGAGCCGCGACAACCAAAAGCTCCGCGACATCCGCGACGACGGACAACGCGGCCGAGACGTGGCCTCTGGAGGCGAATGCCCGAGACACCGGCCTTTACGCGGAGCGCCAATCCAAGCTGCCGCCCGCAGAAGAGCTCGCGCGGGCGCTTGCGGGGCATGAGCGCCGCCCCGGGGCGGAATGGGCCAAAGCCGGAGATTTGATTGGCTCGCGGCTGAATCTGAACATTCTCCGCTCCACGGGCGTCGCGGCCCAAACGCTGCATCAAGGCAACGCCTCGGGCGGACACCAGCGCAACAAGGGCTTTTGGAAGGGTCGGGGGTTGGGCGTGTGCGGAGCCGTGGAGCTTTCAAACGCTTTTTTCAACGTGAATCAAATCGCTCGCGAAGAAATCGCTTCGGGCGAAAAGCACAAAACGCCCATGGCGTCGGTCGACGGCCGCTTCGTGACAGACGCGCCGCAGAAGTTTGATGGCGTCGAGGTGTCCTTCAATCCCAAGAAAAGTCATTTGTTCACCGATTCGCTGGGCCGCGCGATTCGATTCGCCGAATTGGCGGTGGTTTGCGGACATCGCGTGTTCGTGAGCGGACGCTTGGTCTGGCACGACGAGGCTTCGGCCCCGAAGCGCGCCGGCGACTTCCCAAGCTCAGCGCGCGTGCGCCCCGGACGCGACAGCGAGTCCTTGGGCGCGTTTGACGCGCCGGCTTTGGAAAAAATGATGGCCGAGCGCCAACCGCAGGAATCGAGCTTGGCCGATGCGGACGCCAGCGGCTCCGGCGTTCTTGCGAAAAAACGACAAGCCAAAAAAGGTTGATCAGGTCGCGCGTCAAACCTCGGCTCCTAGGGCGGGGAGACGTTCACTTGGCAGAGGGTCATGGCGCGTGGGGGCTTAATTTGGGATGACGTCCCTGAATATGGGACAGCGGCCCTTGCAAATTTTGCAAAAATCACAAAAAAAGCTCCTTCGGGGGCTTTTTTGCTCCGGAAGGGCTTCCCTTTTTGTGTTTTCCGCGCCAAATTGCGTTCGGAAAGCCGCGTCTGTTCGGCTATGCTCAAAAATCGGAACTGTGAACAAATGCCCCAAAATCAAGAAACAATCGCAATTCAGCGCGCGGGAGCTCTCTCGGGTTTTCGTTGGTTCAAGCATGGCGCGCGCCAGGCGCTGTCGAATCGGTGGAAAACGTTCATTTTGTTTTGCTCGTGGATTATTTTGATGTATCCGGTCGCGGGCTTGTTCGCCAAAGCGGGCGGTGGTTGGCGCGAGATAGGCCTCGCGGCTTATTTTTCCTTGTGGCCTTTGTGGGCCGTTTCTGGCGCTCACGCCTATGAGGCCGCGCGAGTTGGTCGGTGGACAAAATGGCGTGATTTTTTCTGGGGATTCACTCCGGCCGGCGGCGTCCTGGGAAACTGGGGGTTGGGGGTGTTGTCTCTTCTCATTGCGATTGCTTTGCAAATTCCGGCGGTGGCGCTTCTGACGGTTTACCAAGGAATGGCGTTGCGGTCGAGGCCAGGCGAAACGATGGGCCAATTTCAGCAAGAGCATCTGGGGGTCTTGCTGGGCATTGTCGGATTGGTCGTTTTGGGCGTGATTTTCACGTGGATGCTGTTGTGGATGGCGCCGGCTCTTCGCGCGCAAAAGATGAGCGCGTGGAGCTCGGTGAAACTTTCAGCCAAGGCGGGGCTGATAAACGCCTTGCCTTCGCTCGCGCTGGGCTTGTCGATTGTGATCGCTCTCGCGATTTTATTTGGGGCCATGGGAGGGGTGGTCTCCTTCTCCCTTTATTTGGTGGAGCGCATGAGGGTCGAAGGACCGACGTGGCAAATTTCTTTGGGCGCCGTTTTCGCGTTGTTTGTCCAATTGGCGTTATTCGTGTGTTGCGTGCAAATGATTGGCTTGTTGTGCTCCGCGGCGGTCAAGGCGCGTCGTGAGGCGTTCACCGGCTTTTTGGCCGATGAGGCCGCCGAGCGAGCCGCCGACGTCGCGTTCGAGACTCCTGCCCGGGTGGGCGTGCCGACGCCCGCGAGCGGAGGCGAGCGCATGAGCCGCGGCGAGCGGCGGCGCGCGGAGCGCCAAGGCCGCAAAGAGGTGGCCCAAGCCAAAGCCGAGGAGGCCGCGCTGGCAGCCCGGCAAGCCGCGGAAATGGACGCCATGCTGGCGGACGAGCCCAACCCCACCGTGAGCCAAGACGAATTGGATCGCGCGGAGGCGCAAGCTGCGGCGAAGCGGAATTGAACCCCCCCCCTGCGGGAAACGCGGAGCGCAGGATGGAAAACCGCGCAGTTGGGCGGTTTTTTTTCGTTTGAATTCACGCGCGCCCTCGGTCTCCGTTGGCGCGTCGGGCCAGGAGCAATCGCCGGAGACGGATCCGCCGATCGAAAGGCTGGATTTTGCCCGTGAGTGGATTTTTTCGCGCGTTCTCGCAAACGAGCCGTTTTGACGAACGCCGCCAAGGCGCGGGTTTTCGAGGGTTTTTAAGCCTTTTGGCGAGCGGCCAGGGAAACCCGCCTTCCGGGGAGTTCTGGGCGGTGAACGGAGAGCGCTTGCTTGCGAACGGCTCGGTGGGAGGGGCCGCCGGCGCGTGGGGCGGGCAAGCCCATTTGCGTCCGCTCCCGAGGCGTGTTTGGATGGGGCGTGATCTCTTTTTGGCCGCAGCCAACCGTCATGCGGCGTGCGTTGCGCTCAAAAGAAAAAGGACGCAGGCGATGGCGATCGACCATCCGGCGAAAAGCAAGAGAGCGCAGCACCGCAGTGCCGAAGCGCCATGTTTTGGCGCCGCAAGGCTGGGCGCAATGGCCCTCAGAAGAGGTGAACAGAAGCGCGGAAAGGGCGAGCCGCTCGTTCCGGTAGGTGAGAAAGCGCAAAAGAGGAAAGGCCGCAACGTCAGAGGCGATCGCTTCGCCTCTGGCCCCGCGAGGGGGAGCGCCCAGCGGTTAAACCATTTGGACAGGAGAATCGCCATGGCTGATCGAATCGAATCAAACCCGTTGGATTTAGACCAAATCGAACCGCGGCAGCAACGCTCAGCCTTTGACCCATTGGGGCCGGAGGCCATTCGGAATCCCTTGATCAATCCTCGCGCAGCCCAAGCCGCGGCGGGCCAAGGCGTTGAGCCCCCGGTCAACGATTGGCTGGGCGAGGCGCCTCCCGCGATGCGAGGCGGGGTGGCCAATCAACGCCCATTGGCGCGCGAAGAAGGCGGCGTGGGAAGCGTCGGGAGTTTAAGCGACGCGGATCTCGGGCAGAACGCAGCGAACGCCCGTCGGGATCGACTGGGCGGAGCCGCTAGATCCCCCATGGCCGATGCGCCGGGCGCGGCGCGAGCCACGACGCGCTCGGCGTTGATGGGCCCGACGGGCTTGCCAGTCGACAGAGAAGGCATTGAGCTGCTGAATCGAGCGATCGCGACCGAAGTCGTTTGCGCCTTGCGCTACACGCGCTGCGCGGTGGCGGCCAAAGGCATTAACTCGAAGGCCGTGGCCGCGGAGTTTTATGAGCACGCGGAGGAGGAGTGGAAGCACATGCAGTGGCTCGCTGAGCGCGTGGGCCAAATGGGGGGCGACCCGAACCTGGAGCCTGCGGGGCTCGACCAGCGAAGCCATTGCGGATATCGCGCGGGCGACACCCTGCACCACATGATAGAGGCAAACTTGACGGCTGAGCGCCAAGCGGTCGCGATGTATCGCGGCATGATTGCCCGGTTTGGGGACGATCCAACCACGCGCCGGTTGCTGGAAAAGATTTTGGCGGAGGAGGAAGAGCACGCGGACGATCTGAGCGCGTTGATTGAAGGGTGATCTGCGATCATGCCTCCGAAAGCCAACGAAGAACGAATCCGCAAGCCTTTCTTGCGGATTCGTTTTTCTGAGACACCGATTGCGCAAGGTGTATACTGAGCCCAACGCGCAAGCGGCGAGTCCTGCCGCTTTTGCCCCGCGCGCCCCAAACCCGAATGACCGGCGTCTTCTCACGCGAAAACCATCATGAGCAAAACAATCGCAATCCATGTCGACGCCGCGTTTGAGCGAGAGTTGTTGGCGAAAATGGGCCCAGGCGCCACAATGGAGTTTGCGCTTCAAGAGGCGTTTCGCTTTTTCGTCTGGGCGGTGTCTGAGCACGCCGACGGGCGAATCGTGCTCACGACAGACGCCGCGGGCAACAACGCCGCGCTCCTGTCCATGCCAGCCCTGGCGCGCGCGGCCTCCTTGGGGAAAAAGAAAGCCGCGGGCCGCGACGCGAAAAAAAGAGCGATGCGAGCGCCGGCCGATCTGTTCAAAGGATTGTTTCCCCGCTGAGCGCCCTGCAAGCGCTGTCGCCGTTGAGGAGCGTTCGCGCGCCGCTTGGCTTCTAGTGAAAAACCCTGCCAGGGCTTCAAAAGGAAAAAACGACCGCTCGTGCGGCTGGTTTTGGGAAAAGCCTTGACGCAGTCAGGGGCTTGGGCGATTCTGCATGGATCATAACGGACGATCCATGCGGAGCGCTCGAAGAGCCATGAGAAACCTGAGCAGGACAGATTGGAGCTTGGAAGCGAAAAACAGCGCCGAATCACGCGCTTGGCGCGACAAGGCCTGGGCCACGTTCTTTGAGACATTGGCCGCAGCGGCTCCAAATGAACGCCCTTCGCCCGAAAAGGCATGGGCGGCTGCGGCTGAGGCCCTTCAAGCCAGCGCGGCCCAAGAATGGTCGCTGGGCGACGCGATGCGAGAAACGCCGCGCGAAGAGCAAACCCTCACAGGATTCAGTTCCATTTTGGCCGAAAGCCACGCCTGGCTCGTCCGCGGGCTGGCCATGGCCACCGAAAACGCCGAAGCGTTCAGCTCTGATTGTGGATCTTGCGGCGCAAAAAAAACCCTGAGCGAGACCGCGAGCGCCTCCGCGCCATCCGCTCCGGTCGGCCTCACGAGGGCTTCGACTCAGAAGCCGAATTCCGGGCGCCCAGAGACCGTCGGTTGGATGAGGGAGTGTTGGCGCGCGGCGATGTCGGATCAAGAAGCATTTCACGCATTGTTCGGCGAGGGGTCCACGGGCCCTCAACGTGGATTGGCCGCGCAGGCCCTGGCAAAGCTTGCTGGCGTCTGGGCCAAGTCGCCCGAGAACGCCGGCATGGCTCGAGAATTGCTCGCTCGAGTTCCTCTCGACGCGCGCGAATCACAAGCGATCGCGGGATTTTATGGCGCTGTTTGCGAGGAAAATCACGCCGCGGTTCTGTTTTATCTGAACGAGTGGGCCCTCCTGGGCTGGGATTGGCGCGAGCATCGCTGGGCGAACGGACATTGTCTGTCGCCATTCTCTTGTGTCGCGAGCCTGCCGATGGCGCGCTGGATGATTGAGCAAGGAATGGACGCCCGGTGGACCGACCCCAAAACCGGCCGCGGAGCATTGTGGTCCGCCAGTTATTGGGATTGCATCCAAGTGCTGCTGGTCTTGGGAAACAACCCCAACGAAAAAGACGCTCAGGGCGTCACGCCCTTCATGGCTTTCGCGGCGTTGGAGTGGCTGGAAAAAGGAACGGAAGTCCAAAACCCGCAAGGGCTTCTGGCTGGATTGGAAAAAACCGCTCGCGGGTATTTGGCAGCGGGAGCTGACGCGGACACGAAAGATCGCGAGGGGCGCTCAATCGCGCAAATTCTGCAACAAAACGCCTCCTCGATCAACGCCGGGCTTCGAGGCGGAAAAAACGACGTTTCTGGCGCCGCCCAGGCGAGAGCCCAGTTTGCTCAAATGTGGGTCGCTCGTTTGGAGGCGTTGTTGATTGAAGCGACCCTGCAGAAGCGGCCCAAAGCCCTGGTTTTCGAAATCACGCAATCGGCCGGAAGGGCGACGGCTCCCCGGCAAGCCAACGAACGCGAGGCTCTTCGGGAAAGCGCATGGACGCCGTGGTGATTCATCTGTGGCAGGGAGAGAATGCGGATGGGTTCATGAAGCCGCGCGGTTTGCGATCACCGAAGGGCGGCGCGGCAGCCGTTCGAAAATAAGAGAGAAGAATCAAAAAAATCGGCCAAGCAGGCCGATTTTTTTGATTTTGAAAACGCAACTAACGGTTTGGATCAGCGCACGAGGCAGGCTTCAAGGCGGGGGCGCGCGATCGACTCGTCGGGCTCGAGGCCCAGAGCCACGAGCGCTTCTTGGATGTCGACGTAGTTTTTGTTTTTGGCTTGAAAATAAGCCATTTGCATGAAGGTTTTGTCGTGTTCGCTCGGGCGCCAGCCATAGGAGCCCAGCTTAGCCCAAAATTCCGCGTCGCCGGCGCGCGGAAAATCAAGGGCGAAACAGGCGCAGGCGCTCCGGATCGCGCACTGGCTGGCGGTGCCGCGCGTGAGCTTGTGGCTGATTATTTGCCAATCAAGCCAGCCCAAACGGGCCTCGCGGCGAAGCTTGCCTTGCATGTCTTCGAGCGTGCAGCTTTCTTTGGGGAGTCCGCCGAAGCGGCCGTCGAATGCGGGAGTGCTGGGATTGGCGCCGATTTTGAGCAGGGCGTCGAGCGCCTCTTTGTTTTTTCCGAGGAGAGCTTGGAGAATCGGATGGGCTGCGAGGGTGTTGATCGAGGGATCTGCGCCTTGGACCGCGAGCCATTCAATGGCTTCGACCCAATTATGGCTGGCGGCCAGGGCGTAGAGGCTGCCTTCGACGCGCATGTCGTGCCAGCGGGCCATCGGATCGACGACAGCGTGCGGCGAGAAAATCCCGACGAGCGCCTTGAAGTCTGAAAAATTTTTGCGTTTGAGCGTTTCACGCAGCAGCGGCAGCTCTTCGGGGCCCACGCGCGGCCCGTCTAGATAGGCATCCTTTTGCGCAATGGGGCCCGTGGCGCGCGAGGCGACACCGTTGAGCGTGGCCGGAGTGGTCGATGTTTGTTGGTGCAGGGGAAATGCGGGCGCCGGGGCTGCTGCCGGGCGTAGGGTTGAAAGTTGCAAAGCGCTCATTTTGGCCTGTCTCCGTTGCGGTGCTGGGAATTCGCCGAAGCGAAAAATCGAGGAATACACAAAGGGTACCCCTTTACGCCTTGACAAGTCAACGAAAATTAACGGTTGGATGATCGCGGGAAGGCCTCCAATTTCCCGATCACTTGAGAAAATGGATGAGATGCGATGCGCGCGGCGGTAACCAGCGCGGGTTTTGGGCGTTAAAGGGTTGTTGAAAAAAGGCGCTCCAAAAAGGCGTGCTTTTTTTTCGGCCCCTGTTGCTAAAAACGCACAGTCCAGTTCAGCCCGAGCGGAGCGGGCAAATTTTGCGGCATGGCAAAAAAATGTCCGGCGGCGTAACCCCGAATCGGTGGAAACCCTCGTCTTAAAATCCGACGGCGCGCTCAAAAAAACAAAACGACGCGCCAGAAGATCTCCCCGTGCGTCCCAGTATAGGAGGAAAATTTGGGGCGCATGAAGTTTATTTGGCGTGCCCTGTAAAAACATGCTTCCTGCGAACGGTCAAAATTGCCCCTTGGATTGTATTCTGCGCCCAAAAGCGAAAGCAGCTCTGGCTAAAGGGAGCGTTGGCGAGGTCTTTTTCGACAGGCCGCGACAAATGGTCTGTTTGGAGTTGTTTAGGGTGGGGTTTGGGCAGTGTCTGTGAAGGGAGGGGGGGCGAGAAACGGAAGAGGAGCCGCCTGGGCGCTGAATGAGCCCTTCAGGCGGGTTGTTAGGCTGTTTCGCGCGCTCATTCGTTCCTTTTGGAGCACCCTGCTGTAGCGTTTCCAATCCAGCAGAAGCTCTTCAGGAGAGCCGCCAACGAGAACGGCGCTGTTTGGCGCGCCTCGCGAGTTAGCTTTCCCGTCGGATCAAAAAAAAGAACGCGCCATCCTGGCGCCTTCGCTCGCCGCTTCGCCGGCCTTCTGGCGCATCCCTCAAACGCATCCCCAACGCCTCATTTCCACAAGGAGCCATCATGAAAGACAAAATCGCGATCATCACCGGCGGCAGCCGAGGGCTGGGCAAAGACACCGCCCTGAAACTGGCGGCGCAAGGCGCCGGCATCATTTTGACCTATTTGAGCAAAGAGGCCGAGGCGCAAGCCGTGGTCAAAGAAATCGAGGCCGGCGGCGGAAAAGCCGTGGCGTTGAAGCTGGATGTCTCGGAGTCGGAGCACTTCAAGGACTTCGCTGCGGAAGTGTCCGGGGCTTTGCGTCGGGTGTTTGACAAGCAGAAGTTCGATTTTTTGGTCAACAACGCAGGAACGGGCGCGCACGCCTTGTTCGAGAAGACCACGCCCAAGCAGTTTGACCAAATGGTCAACATCCATTTGAAGGGGCCTTTTTTCCTCACGCAAGCGCTGTTGCCACTGATGGCGCATGGCGGACGGATCGTCAACATATCCAGCGGGCTGACGCGCTTCTCCATGCCAGGCTACGCGGCCTATGCGGCCATGAAGGGCGGCATTGAGGTGCTCACGCGCTATCAAGCGAAGGAGTTGGGATCACGCCAAATCGCGGTCAACACCATCGCGCCGGGCGCGATTGAGACGGATTTCGGCGGCGGAGCCGTCCGGGACAACGAGCAAATCAACAAGCAGATTTCGAGCATCACGGATCTTGGGCGCGTGGGATTGCCGGAGGACATTGGCGGCGCGATCGCGAGCTTGCTCTCCGAAGGCAGCCGTTGGGTCAACGCTCAGCGAATCGAGGTGTCGGGCGGCATGCAAAGCTAGCAATCCAGGAGCGCTCGGCAACGCCGCGTTTCAAAGACAGCCGCTCCGTTTCCGAGCTGCTGTCTAGGGCGTTTTTCTGCAACCGCGTTTCGCGCGGTGGCCGGCGTGTGATTTGGCTTGCGATCAGCGCGGCGTCTGGCGTAGAATGAGTGTCCCATTCTCGCCGCCAAAGACCCTCATGACCGACTGGACAACCACGCCTGATAGCGCTTTGGCCGTTTGCTTGCCGCCGATGGCGCTGCCCTCGCGCCTGGCGGTCGCGCCCTCCCCAGACTCTGACATTTTGGCTTTTCTCCCTGTGTTCGCGCAGGGCATGGCGGAGTGCTTCAAAAACAACCCCACGCTGTATCCGGGCGATGGCGCGCGCCGGCTGCAAGACGCCATGGCTCGCAAAGACGTCAAAGCCGTCCGCTCGTTGACGGCAAGCAAGGAGGGCCAAATTTTTTTGCTCGGCGTGCAGAGGCACTCGATGGCCGCGGCGCACGAAGCAGCGCGTCCAATGTGGTTGGTGGGGCCGCGCGAGAGCGAAGATGGTTCATTTTTCTTTGACGCGGCCCAGGCTCGCGCGGCGTTGCAGGCTTGGCGAGCGATGCGGTTTTCCGCGCCGGGCCGCGCGGCGTATGGAACGATCATCAGCGAGTTGTTCGTCCAAGACATTCAAGGCGCCCTGCTCGATTCCATGCGGCACGAGGCGCATGAGCGCGGCGTGGCTTCGCAAGAAAGCGCGTTCGCGTCAATGGGAAATGGAGGCGGACCGGTAGATTTTATGGAGGGCGCGCCCTCGCGCCGCGTGATGGTGACGGAGCTCGCGCCTCTGGCGCGGGCGCAAGAAGAGCCCTGGCGCTCGATGTGGAGCACCATGGCCTTGTGCGAAGCGATTCAGGCGGAGATGGAGGGCCAAGGAAATTCGTGGAGATCTTTCCCGTATCACGATTTGGAGAACATCGCGGGGATGAACCCTGCGGTGTCGCCCGAGCAAATGGTGCGCCATGCGATGGAGGCCGCGTTGGCCGCAGGAGAGGCCGAGCAGCTGCGCCGCGTGATCGCGCAAGCCGGGGCGGGCAATCCAACAGAGAGGGCTCCGGCAGAGAGCGGCGTTCGTTTGGAGAGGGAGTCTTCCGTGGCGACCTCCCGGCGGTCTCGTCGGATTTGAGGTAAAAGGGCGGGCCGTCGGCGAGTCGTTTCATGCCCATTCCGAGAAAAGGGGCAGCCTCGCGTCGCCAAATCCGTTAAAACCAACCGCCGCGCGTCCGGACATCGCGCTAAAATATAGGCGTTTGGAGTGATTTGTGATAAATATTTAAAAATACAGAGTCAATAGCGAGGCCGACGCGGGAGGCGCGTTTGCGCGCGCATTTGAGCAGGAGAAAATCGGTGGAAAATTGGATGCGGACACGGCTGGACCCCTCGCCCGAGCAGTTGAATAATCGACCGACAGAGCCCACGGTGGTCTTCGTCCCTGGTTTTTTCACGGAGGCCGAATCCAAAGAAATTTTTGAGGGGCTTCACGCGGAGCTCTCGTTCGCGGCCGACCCGGTTCAAATCAATGGGCAGATTGTCCACTCCAAGCGCCAGAGCGATTACCGGGGGGACCCGGGCGCGCAATACGCTTACAGTGGCGTCGACCGCGACCCAAAGCCCTGGACGCCCACGCTGCGCGCGGTGAAAGACCGGTTGGAGGCGCGCTTGGCGCTGCGAGACGACGTGGAGCCCTCTGCGGAGCCGCATTCGCTGTCGCAGGAAAACACGTCGGCGATGGCTCCAAAAGCGGCATTCAACGCCGTGCTGTGCAATTACTACGAAGACGGAAGCGCCGGCATGGGCTGGCACGCGGACAAAGAGGCTGATTTGGGACCCAGGCCGTTGATTGCGTCTTTGTCGTTCGGCGCGGCGCGGCCCTTCAAGTTCCGATTCAAAAAGCATTTGCGTCGCGTGGGCGTGGAGGCGGACGAAACGGTGTGGGAATGGGTGTTGAAGCCGGGCGATTTGTTGCTGATGCAGGGCGAGACGCAAATATGGTTTGAGCATCATTTGCCTCCACGCGCGGGCGTGAAAGAGCCTCGCATCAATTTGACGTTTCGCAAAGTGGTGATTGGAGCCGCGCGGGTGGATGACGCTTTGGCGGGAGAGGCTTGGCGGCAAAGCCAGGCGTTGAAAGAGCGTCGATCGTTGGCCGAGGAGCCCGCGGCAAAGGCGCCAGCAGGAGTGGGCCTGGGCGGCTCGGATGGCGCGCCTCCGGGCGGGGACTCCTCCGCCCCCGCGAGGCCCGCCGGGCGATTCATGCCCAATTTTGGGGCGCGTCGGCCTGTGGCGCCGTCTGAGGCGGGAAGCTGCGCGGGAAAACCGCCACACCGATTGATCGTCGGCGCGGGCGCCGCGGCGCGCAACGCGCTGGACGAAACAATCGAATGGGGCGGGCAAAAGCGGACGAATGAAACCTTCGATTGACCAACGCCCAAAGAGCGGCTTGCGAAAAAGCGAGGAACGAAAAATTCGGACCCGCCAACCGACTAAAAATCCGTATCGCCAGAGGCCATGAAGGCCTTGAAAAATTGAGCTCTGTGCGCATTGAGAGAAAAAAGAGGCCGCAGTCAAACGGAACATCATTTCAAAATACCTGGAATCCCTTGTCTGGCAAAGGACGCAATAGAGCCTCGATTTAGTGGGCAAAAAGAGCCGTGAGATTTTTTTTGGAGAGCTCAGGCAGGGCGACCGACGTCAAATTGCGAAAAAAACCGTATCAAGAGAATAATAACCGACAAGCGGATTACGCATTGATACGAAAAACAGCCAAAAGCGTGGCGAAAAGGCAACAAAAAGGCACGAAAAAACACGGTTTCAAACGCAATGCTACGAAAAGCGCCAAAGCCAAGCTGGCAAAGGCTTTGGCGGGGAGAAAGGAGCGCGAAAGAGCGTTGAAAGAGTGGTTTTGCGCAATCCGAGGCGCAAAAGTTGCTTGTTTTGATGCATTTTCGGCTCGAAAAGGTCGGAATAAATCCGTTTTCATGTTGCGCGCAAAATGCCCTTGTGACACAATAGCGCCTTGAGTGCTCCCCGCGAGCCAGGAAGCGACCAGCCGCCCGTGGCGCCGCTTCATTTTTTTGCCAAAAAACGAAACAAAAAGGAAAACCATGACGAAGCACGAGAGCGAAACGGCAAACGTTGTCGCAGCGGAGCGAGGCGGCCTGGATGAGGCGCAAACTTCCCGCGCGAAACCAGCGAGCTATCCGGCGGTGTCTTTGTCGCTATGCCTGAAAAAGGCGCGGAGCATCATCGAAGCACAAGGCGCGGACGCGGCCGGCGAATTCCAAAGCCCGGCGGTCATCGCGTCTTTGGCTGGTTATAAGGGTTATGAGAGCAATAGCGCGCCGAAAGGCTTCCTCGCGGCGCTCGGCCATTTCGGATTGCTGGAAAAAGATCCGGCTTCGCGCCAGGCTCGGCTCGCTCGCGAATTGCGTGAATTGGATTGGACGCGCGAAGGCGAAATTTCCGCGCTCGTTTCGCGCGCGTTGCGTCGCCCGGCGATCCATCAAGCGACGCTGCGTGAATTTGGCTCGGCCCGGGTTCCGGATCGAGAAGCCCTGCGCTCGTTTTTGGAGCGCCGCGGCCTTTCAGCGCGTCCGGCGGGCGTTCTCGCCGCGTGCATGCTCGACGACTGGGCGATGGCGATTGGCTGCGGCGCAGGCCGCAAGCTTGATGGATTTCCGCAAGGCGCGGTCATGGATGGCGCGCCGGTGGGGCAGGAGCGCGCATGGATCGAAGCGCGCCATGTGTCGCTGCCTTCTGGCAACCACGCTCGCATCATTTTCGACCTCCCGCCGAGCGAAGACGACTGGCGTGGCGTGAAGGGCAGCATTCGGGACTGACGAAAGAGGCTGGCGAAAAAAAAGTTGGTTGATCATAAAAAAGCCCTTTCGCGAGGGCTTTTTTGTTTCTGTCGGAGCCAACCCGTTGGCCGCGCCGTTCGACTCTCGCGTCCCCGCTCCGATTTATTCCTCGCCGCGAAGAGCCTCTCACGAAGAGGGCCCGCGTCAACGATCCCTCGCTGGGGCTCGCCGTCAGGACGTTTTTTGCGCGCGAGGAGCCGCAACCTCATGTTCGGCGCAGGAAACGCTCGCTCAAGCAGATGCAGCTCTGACGCCAACAAGAAGGCGTCCGCCAAAGACTTGGTGTCCGAGGGATCGAACTCGGGAAATTGAGAAACAACGGCCCGCGCTCGCTCAAGAAGGGCCTCTTGCGTCCAGTTCAGAAGGGCGCGAGCTTGATTGGCGTCAATCATGTCAGCGATCATTTTGATGCGCGAGCCGTGTTCGGGCACCGAATGCGTCGGCGAGTTCGCTGGTTGCGGAGGATTGGGCATAAGGGAGCCTGAGTGAGTGATTGAGTGAAAGGGCCGAGAATGAGCCGCGCGTCGAATAGTATTGATGGTTTTTTCGCTCTGAGCCAATTTTGCGCCGGGGCGCCACGGCCATTCGGCGGCGAAAAAGGATTGCGCGAGGAAAAACGCAATCAAACGCCTGGGCGTCCTTGCGCTGGCCACTCGCCGCCTTAGAATATAAGGAGGCGCTGAATACAGCAAAAGCGAGCGCCTTTTCCATCGTCGAACATTAATCCTCGCCGCAATCATGTCAAATTTCAATTTCGCGAAACTGTCAAACGCTTCACGTTTCGTCGCTTTCGCGAGCGGCGAGGGCCTTCGGCTCGAAGAATGCAGATCCGCGGCGGGAGAGCCGTCGGCCCTGGCGATCACCCAGTCGTCGGCCGCGCCAAATTCGGCCGCTCAAAACGCGGAAAGAACAAAGCCAAGGTGGCTGCGCAAATCGGTTCAGTGGGCCACCGCCGGAAGCCTTGGCCTTGTCGTGGCGTTGGCGGCCGCAAGCCCCGTTCATGCGCAAAGCGCCGGCGCGCCGGACGCGACGCCGGGCGACCAAGCTGCGGCCGCGCCAGCCTCCGGGGAATACGCGTCCGTTTTGGCGGCGGCGAAAACCCAGTGGGCGTGGGCGCATGACCACGGATTTTACAAGGCTGAGTATTTGCCAAAAATCGCCGATCTTGGATATCACGAAGCGCCGGGCGCCGGCGAAGGGCCCGCAGAGGCCTTGCAGAGCGTGACGCGGCCCTCCTTCATGCACCCGATGCGTTTAGTGGCCAACATTCAGGTTTCGCCGACTGCCGCGAGTTTGGGGCTGAGTTCAGACATCCCAGAGATCCAAATGCAGCACATCATTTTGCATGAAGGATATCACGCGGAGGCCTTCATGATGCCCGAGCTCACCCAATTTCGCTCCTCGTTGCTGCATGGGGACGCCGCGGATTTGATGAAGGGCGTGGTGTGGGCTCAGTCGGTGCTGTCGTACGCGAACAAAGATATCGCCGCGAACCATCCTGCGGACTTTGAGTCCATGAAGAAATTCAGCGGCTCAAACCCCTCGGCCATGTATGAAGAGTCGGCCGCCGATTCCTTCGCTTACATTGTTTTGTCTCACGAAATATCCAAAGAGGACTGGAACGCGCGGTTGCTGAGGCTTGAAAGCGTTCGCGCCTATGAGATGCTGTCGGGAGACCCCTCGGCGGATCCGCATGAGACGCAAGAGTCCCTGCAGATTCTGGCTGCGATCGGGCACGACCGCTTGGCCGCTCTCACGCCGGAGCAAAGCCGCGCGCTGGCGGATGCCGTGGCCGCCGACGGCGTTGTCTTGGCCGCCGAAAAGCAGGGTTGGCTGTCTCAGGTCGTCGAACTGGCTCCTGTGGCGAGCAACGCCCTGGGATGGGGCAAGGACATGTCGGAAGCCAACAAATTCATGAGCGAGCGCCTGTTTTCGGCGTTGAAGCCCTCCGCGGAGCGCCTCTCCCATTTCTCTGCCGCGCAACGACAAGCCGCGGCCCAAGGCTTGGCCAAAGAGGCGGGAGCGTGGGAAACTGGCGCGCAATTGGATTATGGCTTCATCGCCGAGGGCCTGAGCGCAAAATTGTCCGCGCGCCCCGCGGGGGCGGGTTACGAGAGGCCGGCGAGCCAAACAGACTACGCCGCGCAGGCGATCAAAAGCAGAGCAAGCCTGGAAGAAGTTCGCCAAACAGCGATGAGCCTGGGCGAAGTGGATTCAAGCAAGTTGGCGGGCGACAAAATCATTGACTGGATGTCGCAAGAAATTCCGGCCCCGGAGCGCGCGAAAATGGAGCAGGACGCCTTTTGGGCGCCCGCTTTGAGCGGCTTTGAGGGGCGATTGGCGAAATTGCGCTCGCAGCAGGCCGTGGCTTCGGCGGCCGCTCCTTCCGCAGGCGGCGACAAACCCCGCATGTGAGCGAACGGAGCGCTCGGGCGGGGCAAGCGAAATCGAAAAGGCTATCGAACGTCTCGGCCCAAAAGGCTTTTGGCGTCGGATTGGCTTCCGATCCAAGCCAAGCGAGCCTTGGCGTGCTCGCGCCGAGCCGCTTGGTCCGCGTCGCTGCCCGTGGCGTTCGAGTCGTCATACATTTCGCGAGGAAAAGCGGCCGCTTGCTGGCCGGGCCAATAGAGCGGGGCGGGGGCCGCGGCGTTCAAGCTCGCCGTGGCCGCGTCTGCCGCGGCGTCGGGGTTCGACAGGTCGGGAAGCGTCCATGGCTTGGCGGGAGCGCGACGAGCGCGGGGCTGCGGCAGCGCTTGCGCCGTGGTTTGGGAACTGAGCGCGCCGGGGGGCGCTGTCGATTGGAGCGCGAGGGCTTTGGGCGTCTCAATGGCCGAAGCGGGCTGAACGGCCGGTGTTTGCGCGGACGCGTCATTGACGGCCACCGACTGCTGCTCGGCGAGCATGGGAGACATCATGGACACAAAGAAGGGGAGGCCTAAAAATGCGGCTGCGGCAAGAATGTGTTGAATGGGCAAAGCCTCGCCGTTTTGGGTCGCTTCAATGCATTTGTAAATCGCCAAGGCAGTCGCGCCCAAGCCCACCAGCCACCCGAAAGTGGAGATGAGATGAAACACCTCCCCCAATTGGCTCTGCGCTTGGTTCGCCGCTTCGGCTAAATTCTGGGCTTGAGCGCGCGCGATTGGCGCGAGGGCAAAGCCGAAAAGGGTCGAGGCCATTCGGAGAAAATGGCCGCGTTGCCGCGAAGAGGGACGGATGAATGAAAGATTGGTCATAAAAAGGCTCTCACTGGGTGGACGGCGGAGCGACGCGTTTCCTGTCGCTCGCGGCTTGGGGCGCGACTATTTGGGCTGGTTGGCTGCGTTGTTGAAGGGATTGCCTGCGGACGTTTGCCCTTGCTGGCTCATCCAGCGTTGGCGCGCCAGCGCATGCGCGATTCGTTGGCGCTTGTCGTCCGGGCTGTCGGTGGCGATCAAGTCGTCATACAAGGCTTGCGGGAAGGCCGCCGCGGCTTTGCCTGGCCAATACAAGGGCGGCGGAGCGTCGGTTTGGCGCGCCAGCTGGTCGCTCGAAACGGCGGACGATGCGCGCGCCATCCAGGATGGGTTTGCGGCGACTTCGAGCGGGCGGGGCGGGGCGGGATGGGCGGCGACTGGCTGCTGAGCGGCCGCGATGGCTGGGGCGGGCGCAGATGGGGCGCTGGCGGCGGCCACGGTTGGCGCGGGGCGATTGGGCGTCGAAACGGGCGTTTTTTGCGTTTGTTGATCTGAGGGCGTCGGCGAATTGGGCCCTGCGGCCACGGGCGACGCGGGCGCCAAGCCGAGCTGCGGCAAAAGGCTCTTGGCGGTGTCTTCTGAAAGCCATCCTTTCGCGAATGCGATTTGCCCGCGAGCGCGAGACCGAGCCGCCATTTGCGCGGTTTGCATGGGACTCAAAGACCAATGCGCGTCTGAGGGCGTCGCTCCGGCGCTGTCGAAAGAATGCGGAACCAGAGCGGGATCATCCAATAAGCCAGACGGAAATGCGGCCGCCAGGGGCGTGCCGGGAAGAATCGGCGCCAAAACGCGCGTCAAAACGATTTGCCCCATGGGGCCTAACTTTGAGGCATCCGGCTCGGGCAACGAAGACTGCGCGGGCACGGTCAGCAGCGGCTGCGGCAACGGGGGCGGGGGCTCTGGCGCTTGCTTGTCGCGCAATTTAGCGAGGGCGGCGTCCAGCGCGGTCATTTGCGCGGACACGTTGATTGGGTTGGCCGCGCCAGGCTCGGCGGGCGTCGCGTCAGGATTTTTCGCCGCGATGGTGATCGGGCGCTTGACCTCTGCTTGGCGATTGGCGTCGACCACCGCCATGACGATGCCGGCGGCCTGCGGGCTCAAATACCCGTGCGTCAATGCCCACTGGGCGCGAGCGCGCGCTTTGGATTCGCTTTGGGCGCGCTCCATGACGCTCAGTTTTCCGGGAATGGCGGCCTGCGCGGCTACGTGGGAGTCGTCCAAATAGCCTGGCGGAAAATTGCCCGCCAGTGGATTGTTGGAGGCCATGGGCGCGACAATTTCCCGCAGCAGGGCCCGCCCTTCGGGCGTGAGGCTTGACGAATCGACAGCCGCATTGACGCTGGCGGGCGGCGAGGGCGTTGGCGCTTGAGGCGAGGCCTGCGCAGAAGGGGGCCGCGAATCCAAAGACGGCGCCGGCTGCGCACGGCGTCCTGGCGGCTGGCCGCCGGCGAACCCTGGCCCGCGCGCGAGCTGGGCGAAGGCTGCGTCTGCGGGGGACGAGGGCGAGGAGGGAGTCGCCGCAGAGGCGCTGGCCGCAACATCAACCGTTTGGGGCAAAAGCTGGGGCAAAAGCGCCCAGGATGGAACGCTGAACGCCAGTGCCGCGAGCGCGACAGAGGCCGTCGCGGCGCGCGGGCGAAAAAGGCCTTTGTTCACGGATGGATCGGCAAAGGGCCGAACGCGCGCGGCGCGATGAAAATTCAGGGACATGCTCAGTGTGCTCCTTTTGGCGACGCGGCGGCAAGAGCCGAACGCTGAATCGGCGCGACCCCAGCGGTTTGAAAGCGAATCCAGCGCAGGCGGGCCGCCGAGTGCTCGATGCGTCGAGCTTTGTCTTGCGGGCTGGCTCCCGCGGCTTCGTCGTCATACAGCTCGCGAGGGAAAGCCGCGGCCATTTGGCCCGGCCAAAAGAGAGGGGGAGGGGCCGCGTCAAGGTTGTCTGCGCCAACCGCCGCGCCACTGCTCGGACGAGGAAGGAAAAGCAACGCGTTGTCCGAGCCGCGCGAACGCGCCGAGGAGGTTTGCGAACCCACGCTCATTGACGCGGGGCTGTTGGCGGCGCGCGCGGCGAGAGCCTTCTTTGGCTCCAAAAAGCGCGCTGAGGCGAGGCTTTCGCGCGTCGGCCCGTTGTTCGAAAAAGTCGCGGCCGGGTCATACGCGTTCAGCGGGCGAGAGGGTCGCGCAGGCCCCGCGGGGGCATTGTCGCGAGCGATGCCGCGCGCGCGATCAAGGCGTTTTTGCTCTTGGGCCTGCGCTTGCTGTTTGAGGTCGGCCGCGCGCTCGGCGTCCGCTTCTCGTTGCGCGGCGGCGGCTTCTGGCGAAAGCGCGAAGCGGGCGGAGGGGGCGCTTTTTGGAGCGGGCTTGGAATAATCGGCCGCGGGCTGGTAAGCATTCAGCGGGCGCGAAGGATGCGCGGCGGGAGCGATGAGGACAAAACGTTGATGCTGGCCCGCGGGCATGGGCAAGTTTCCGCTGGCCATTTCCCAAACGATGCCGAGCGCCACGGGCAAAAGGGCGCACAACAAAATGCCTTGTGCGTTTTTTCGCAGGCCGGCCTTCAGCCTTGCGGGACGCCCATGGGCGTTCGCCGAGGTGAGAGCGGCCCAGGCTCGATCCAAATCGCGTTGGGCCGCCTTGACGTTGTCAAGCAGCGGCGTCAATATCGGGCCGCTCCCCGCCCATGCCGCTGACGATCGGATCCATTGCCGGCTGCCGGCTGCCCCGTCGACCGCGAGCTTCGCGCGCGCCGCGGCCAACTCGGCCTCCCCCACAGCAAGCATGGCTTGCGCGACGGCCACGCGGCGGCGAGCCGCGTCCGCTCGCGGCTGTCGGATGCCTGAGGCGAGAGCGGCCGCCGCGCAGGCCTGCTCGTTGGCTTGGGCCGTGGCCAATTTTGTGCGCGCTTTTGCCGTGTCCAGTTGGGCGTGGGCTAATTTGGCGCTCAATTGGGCGTGAGCCGCGATGTTGACCCCGCGCTGGCTGGGAGCCGTGGGCCAGGCGGTGGAGTGCGGTTGGGCTGGGGCGACCATGGGTCAGCGCTCCTTGCGTCCGGCTTGGCCGGGCGCGTGGGTGAGTGGGTTGGGGCCGGCCGTCGCCCTGGCGCTTTCGCTGAGGGCAGCGTCGGCGAGCGAGTGGGGGGCCGCGGAATACGCCGCCTGGCCCGAAGCGCCCAGGTCGTCAAACGCCGCGAAAAGCGTGGTCGGGGCGTCAAGCGAGCAGACGACAGGATCGCCGTCGCCCGAGACGGTGTCGAGCGTTTCGTCAACGCGGGCCACTCGGGCCGGAGAGCTCGCTTGCAGGGCCGCCATCACCGCTTGGCAAGAGCGCGGGGGAATCGTCGCCTGCACGCCCCATCCAAAAGCGGGCAAATGCCGCAAAGCGAAGGACGAGCCGGAAATGGCGCTCAAAGAAACCGTGGCGGTCTTTGGGGAAACGCGGCGAGCGGGTGGCGACGCTTCGTCGAAAGCCGCGGGCGCCAATGAGGGGCGCGCGCCGGACAAGGGCGAGAGGGGCGGGCGAGCCAGCGGAGAAAAACGCAAAGAAAAGGGTTTTTGGAATTGAGCGAGAAGCGCGGGGAGAGCCGCCGGGTCGCTGGGATCAAGGGTCGAGGCGGGGGGCGCGATCAAGCCATGCGTTTTCAGAGCCGAAATCCACTCTTGGCCGATGCTGGAGGCATCCCAATGGCCGTCGGCGGGCCCCCATGATTTTTCGGCTTCGCGGCTGGCCGCGAACAACGCAGGCAGGGCGCGCCAATCGGGCGATTGAGCATGATCGCCCGAAATTTCCAAGACGGGCGCGAAGGCCGCGGGGGTCGCCACGGGAGGCCAAGCATGGTCGCGTTGAGCCAAAAGCGCTTCGGAGTCCAAGGGGCCGCGGTGGTTGCGAATCGTGTCCGCGGGGTCGATGGGCGTTGTGTCCAGAGCGTCGCCGGGGCCCGCGGGCACTCGGTCCATCGGAACGCCGATGGTGGGGATGGAGCGGGCGTCTTCCGCGGCGAAGGAGACGAAGATCTCAGCCGGGGCGGCGCCGGAGGACACCGAGCAGAGCGTCGAGCCGTCCACCGCTCGCGAGTGCCGCGCGAAGGCGGGCATTTGGGCGATGGCGCCTTGGCCGATTTGGCACTGAGCGGCGGAGGCCCATTGGATTTGCAGGCCCCAACCCACGCGCGCGGCGCGAGCGACGACGAACGCCGAGCCGGGGGCCCAAGAGGGCGCAAGAAGAACCGGGTTGCCAAGCGAGGGGCCGGAGAAGCCGCTCAGGGCGGGCGATGAGGACAAGGCTTGGCGCTCCCACTCGGCGAGCTCGCCTTGCGTGAGGTTTTGCCCATTGGCGGGCTGCGCGATCGAGAAGGCGTTCAAGGCTCCCGAGAGGGCGCTTGCGGCCAGGTTGGCGTCAACGATGTAGGCGAGCGGGTTAGGCCGCGAATAGTCTCGCAAATTGACAGGCAGGCGTTCATCCGCCAGAGCTTGCGTCTCCACCGAGCGGGTGGGGCGCAGGGTCATTCCCGCGCGCGAAGCCGGCGCGATGGGGGCCTTGGCGCCCATGGCGTCCGCAACGGCGGCCAACGGCGGCCGCTCGGCCACGCGGCTTGGGTCTTTCGCGAATTGAGCTTGCGCGCGCGCGTCATGCGCCACGGCTGACGAGCCTGCGTCGGCGGCCTCGAAACCCAGGTGAAGAACGGCCTCGCCGGCAAAAAAAGCGAGAAAGGCCGCGCCCGCGATGACGGGCTTCCAAAAAGAGCGCGTTTTGGCCGGAGCCGAAACGGCTTGGGCCGACGCGTCGGAGCCTTGCGGCGCGAGCGGCGGGTTTGAAGCTTGAAGGCCGCCCGGGACGTCAGAGTCGATCATTTGAGCCCCGGGAACAGAGCGCCTGCGGATCCTCCGCCGTTTTTAGCCATCCACGCCATCCGTTGCTGAGCGTGGCGCGAGCGAACGGCCTGGTCGCTGTCGGAGTCCGAGGCGTTGTGATCGTCATACAGTTCGCGCGGAAAAGCCGCGGCTTGCTGGCCGGGCCAGTAAAGGGGGGCTGGAGCCGGGCCCATGGACGGCGCGAAGCTGGGCACGCCTTGCGGGAGTTTCAACGCGGAGCCTTTGGAGGGCGCCGCGACCGCGGTCGCTGATTCGGCGACCTGGAGCGCCACGGGAGCCAGTGTCGCGCTGGGCGCGGCCATGGCGATTTGCGTCGCGGCCGAGGCGGTCTTTTGGGCGGTCGCCACAGCCACTGATGGCTTTGTCGCGGCCGGAGCCGACACGACGGGGTCGGCCCCGCCATTCATGGATTTAAGGGTGGCGAGCTCGGAGAGGGCTTTGGCGTTGCCCGCGTTTGAGGTCTGCGCGGAGGCGAAACCGGACGCGATGGCAGACGCCAAGGCTCGCGCTCCGGCGGCCCTTGTGTCTTGCGGAGGAACACTCTTCGGGGTCGGCAGATCGACAACTGGCGTTTGTTGCGTCGGATTCTGTTGCGCGGCGCCGGCGAGCGTGATTCCGCGGCCTGTGGCGAAGGGCACGAACACCCACGTCACGGCGGCCTTGCCGCACCGGGGCTCGCCCGCCAGACTGGATCCGTCCACCACTTTGGAGCCGGAAACATTGTTCAACGCGGCCAGAATCGGCGCGCAGTCTTGGCGGTTGGCCTCAATTTGCGCGCCCCAACCGAGCTCAGGCGAGCGGCGCAGGCGAACGGTGGCGTTCGGGAAGGCGGTGAAGCGGAAGGCCGCGACCGTGGGGGTTGTGGCCTGGAAGGGCGAATCCACGGAACCCGCGAGACCCACGCTGGTGAGAGCCGCGCCCCACAAGCGCGCGAGTTCGGGTTCGGGCAAATTGGCGCTGAAATTCACGCTGGCGATGGAGCTGGCCCACAGGAACGGCCCCAGGGCCGCCGTGGCGGCGGGCTGCGCCGTTTGCGCCGCGGGGAGGGCCGCGATCGCGGGCGCTTTCGAAATGTCAGCGGGCCAAGGCGCCGAGGGCGACGACAACGAAGCGTTTTGGACGCCGGGCGCGGCCGCGGGGTTGTCTTGCGCGCGGGCCGCTTGATTCAGCTGGGCAAGCGATTGCGCGGGGACGGAGCCTTGCGATTGCGCCAGGGCGTTTTTCGCCGCGGCGCTAGCCGGGGACGAGGGGTCGAGCGCCGCGAGGGCCGCGGGCGTCGCGGTCATCAAGGGAATGGAGACCACGCTCATGGGTTGGACCGCGCGGCGCGCCGGTTGCGGCAGCCCCCAGGATTGAGCGGCGTCCGCCAAAGCGTCCAGGTTGGGCGTGGAGCGATTTTCGGCGCTCCAAATCCTCAGCGTCCAGACCCCGTCAGACAACTCCACGCGCGCGGAGAGGCCCATGGAGCTTTTCGGCCAGTCGATGAAGAACTTGCTCGGGGCGACGGTTCCCATGGAGAGATCGGCCCCGCGAGCTTGATAAAGCGCGCGGCTTTCCCAGGCGCCCAGGTCGTTGGCCGCCAAGCTTTGCGGCTCTTGCTTTTTGAGGCTCATGACCAGGGAGCTGACCACGGAGTGAACCGGCGCCCACTGGCCATAGCTGGCGGCCGCATTGTTTTCGGAGTTGGTTGCTGCGATTGCCGTTGGGTTGGACGCCGTGGCGACAGCGGCCGAAGCGGCTTGGGCCAAAGCGGGCGGAGTCAGCGTCGCGGCCGAGGCGGTTTGGCTGCCGTCGGGCGCGGGCGTGCCCAGCAAACGCGCAATGGTCGCCGGCGTGGCGTTTGCGATCGGAAGCTCCAAGCTGGGCGTGTCGCCGTCAAAGAAACGGGCGTGGCCCGCGAGGTTAAACCGAGACGACGCGACCGAGAAGTCGGACAGGGTCGAGCCCTGGCCCTCTCGGGCGCCCCAAAGGCGAAGCACCCATTGGCCTGCGGTGAAGTCCACCCGGGCCTTGACGGCTTGGCCGTCGGAGGCGCCGGATTGGTCGGGCAGCCGCAAGAAAAAAGCGCTGGGCAAGGGCGAGGCGTCCGCGGGGTTCGTCGCGCTGTAAGTGGTGCCCGGAACGTGGGAGGCGACAACCGCGGCGCGCGTCCATTTCCCAAGGTCAGCGGGCAGCGAGCTTTGGGGCTCTTGAGCCTTGATTTGCTTTTGCAATCCAGCGACGAGGGCCGCCAAAAGCTCCGTGCGAGCGGTTGATCGAGCTTGGGCGGCCGCAGCGGCCGCCACGGCTTGCGCGTCGCGTTGCGTGTGAAGCGAGCCCGCGCTTGGGGCTTTCGCCGCCGGAGGATTCAAGGGCGCGCTGGCCGGATTCGTGAGCAAGGGCGATTTCGCGCCAGCGGCCATCGCCGCCGCGGGAGTTTGCGCCGCGTTTCGCGAATAGGCCGGAGGAGGGGGCGCGGGCGTGAGCAGGCTGCCAATCGAGGGCTCGGCCTGCGGATGCGTCGGCTTGAAGGATGAGGCGTCTTGCCCGTAAGCCAAGAGGCTCGCGCCGCCAATCGACAAAACGGCGACAGCGATGGACGTGAGGGAGAATGTGCGGAATGGGGTCAAAGGAAACGCTCCAAAAGCTTGTGCGGTTGGCGGGCGCGGCGGGCGCGATTTCGCCAATATGGAATAGGTTTCGCGATTCTACCCGAAAAAATTCGGCAGAAACATAAAAATCGCGCGCGTTTCAGAAAAGGCGGGCTGGGCGCGCGCCGAAAGCGAGAACGGAAGCCCCTGGCGGTGTTGTTTTTTAAACACAAACAGCGGCTTTTTTTTAATCGAAAAACGAGAAAAGCATTCCCAAATCCAAGAGCCGAAGGTAATATAGAAGTGAGCCCACGGTTCGTTTCCTGCTGCTGAAAGCGCTCTACCGCCGCTGGACGCGTTCGCAACGATTCGTGCAGGCTCTCCAATTGGAACCCCCTGGCTGGGCGATGGCGCCTGTTGAGCGTTCAGGGTTTTGTGTTTGAAAGCGCCAATGCGCGAGAAAAAGCCGCTGTCCCTTGGGGGAGGCGGCTTTTTTTATTGCGCCCGCGCCGCTCACGGCAGCCGTTTCAAAGCGGACAAGGCTTTTTCCGTCCAGCCAGAAAAAAGAAAGACGCTCAAGGGCTCGGAGCGGCGGGAGCCTGCGAGAGTGTTTGCTGCTGCGCTTCAGCCTGGGCCAACTGCGCCACCGTGGCGCGCCGGCGCTCATTCAAGCGCGTGGCGAGCGTGGTTTCGCCCGCGGCCCAAAAGGCGTCTTGGCGCATGGCGGACAGGCCCGCGGTGTCGACGAGCTTGGAGAGCGCGTTGAATTCGCGCGTGCCGGTGATTTTTGAGCCATCGGATTCGCCCGCGAGCATCGCGGTCTCGCGCCACTCTTTCAAGGCTCCGCGGCTTTGGCGAGCGAGAATGGCGTCAACTTGCGAGTCGGTGAGTTTCGCGCGCGGAGTGTCCAAGCCCGTCGCGGCGTCCAGGCGGGCTTGCGACTCGTAGCTGACGGCTTCGGCGTGCGGCAAGACTCGGCCGCGCAGCCCTGGGGCGACAAAACCATAGTCCAAAGCGGCTCCTTGCGTCCAAGCCTGGGCGGCTGCCTTCCATTGAGCGACGACCGCTTCGCGCTGAGACTGCGAGCGCGCGGCCCAAGCCACAGCGGCGGGCTTCAATCCGGGCAGCAAGTTGTGCAATTCCCAGGCATCAATCGGCGAAAGCGATTTTTCGCTCCAACGCGCGACCGAGGGCGCCAACAAGGCCGCTGTGCCCAATTCGCGAATCCAGCCCTGTTTGCCCGCGGCCAGGAACACGCCATCGGCCGCCACGGCGTCCGCGAGACGAAGCGATTGCTCGGGCGTCAGAGCGGCCAGTTTTTCATGCCCGATGGAGGCGAGAATTTGCAGGGATTCTTGCGTTTCGTGCGGGTCGGCAGAAGGATCCGCCGCGAGCATGTTGAGCGCGCGATAGCCTTCGGCCTTCAAAAGGCGAGCAGTCCAGTCGTCTTGGGAGAGTTGGTGAGCCAGGACGATGAAGGCGAAGGAGTCTGCGCCCGCTTCCTTGAAAATCGTGGAGACGTCGGGAGCCAGATGCTCCATGGAAAAAACGTCTTGGCCATAAACGGCTCGCGCGCCATGGATGTTGGTCGTGGCGGACTGGGCCCAAACCGCGGCCTGCCACATTTGGCCCAGGTCACCCTGGGCCAATGCGCCCGCGAATCGGTTCGCTTGCGGGTTCAGGAAGCTCTCGGCGTGGTAGCCCTCGTGCAGCATGATCGCTTGGATGTCGTCCAGAGGGATCGCTGAGCTGAATCCGACGGATTTCGCGGTTTCTGAGATTTCAATGACGGCGGATGGGGTGATTTGCGCGCCAAAATTTTCGTAGTGAAGGGTGGGGGAGGCGGACGCAGGCCCTTCGGAGCCCATGGCTTGAGCGGCGGGGGCCACGCGAATCGCAGGGGCTTGCGCGGATTGGAAAAAGCCATGCTCGCGAGCCCAATTCCACTGGGCGCAGGCGGCCTGCGCCACGGCCTGGGCTTGCGCGGGGCACTGGGCCAGGGGGAGAGCGGGTGAGGGCGAGAGTGTGTTTTGGGCTTGGGCAGGGAAGGCCGCGAAAAGCCCAACGCCGGCTGCGATCGTCCCGCCCACGGCCCACCGAAAGGCCTTGCGGCTCCACTGGGCGCTCGGAGAGGATTTTGGGAGAGCCCGCGCGCGAGCCGTGGCCGGGTCGATGGCCAACGGCGTGATCTCCCCGGACACGGCATGGACGGATTCCAGGCGCAGCGCGCCGCCATTGGCCAACAGGGCGGAGAAGAGAGAACAGGGTTGCGAAGATTGTGAGGCCATAAAAACCTTGAATGCGAGACGAGCGCGACGCGCCGACAAAATGAGGCCGTTTTGAGGCCGCTTGGGCTTGGAGCCGTTGTGATTCGGCCTCCTTGAGTGTAACGGCGGCGCGGCGTTGAGGGAAGCCCGTTCCGCGGGATTCCCTGAATGATGCGGCTTGCGTCGCGAGCGCTGGGCGCTGTTTCGTTCCCTGACAAGCGGAGAGCCGCGCCGGCTCCTTTTGTTCGAGCTTGTGAGAGAATGGACGCCTGGTCGACGCGACACAAAATGGAACCCTGATGAAAAAAGACGCACAGCGCAATGCCGTCCTAAACCCAGAATTAAAAAACGGCCCCGACGCCTTCAAGTCGGTCTTGGTTCGCTGGGGCACGGAGGTGCCCGGCGAGATGATGGGCGAGACGCTGGTTCGGCAAGTGAACGCGCCAAAAAAAGAGGAGCTTCTGATCGCGTTCAGCGCGAAAGAGCTCGCGGCGTGCGGCTTGGCGGATCCGACGGCGTTTGACGTGGCGTTGCGCCAAACGCTAGAAAGCCTGGGCGTCAAGCGCAAAGACTTCACGGTGCGGTTGGGGCCCGGCGCAAACGCAGAATCCGCGCCAAAAAAGAGCCGTGGCATTTTTGGCTGGTTGATGGGCGGCTCAGGCCCCATGGGAGAGCAACAACGGTTTTCTGCTCGCCTGGGGGACCCAGCGAACACGCCTGCGCAAGGCGCTCAGCAGGCGCCTCTCGCGCAAATTGAAATTTTGTGGGACAGCTCGCGGAAAGCTCCGGCCGTCGCGCAAAGCACGGCTCCAGACGCTCGATGGGCGGGTCGGTCGCTGACGGATTTGTGCTCTCTGGTTTCCGAGCGCCTGAACCGCAAAGCCGAGCGAGAAGTGGCGTCCCCATTGCCCGCTCCTTTGGCGTCGGGGCTCTCGGGAAGCGGCGCGACGCGCGCCTGGATGGATGCCAAAGAGTTGCGAGCCCTTTCGAAAATGAGCTCAATCGGGGCCGCGATAGGCACCCCCGCCTCAGAAAACGCAGAAAAACCAACGACAAAAGGCCGCCGCCTTTGATTTTTCAGGTAAAATGGGGGAATCGCCGGCGTCAAAAGGCGAAGAGCGTTCGCCGCTTCGCGTTCGCCGGCGGCGCCAGGAATTTCGGCGATGTCCTCAATTTTCTCAAAAATCCTTTCATGCGCAACGACTCAAAGTGCACGCTGGCGGCTAAAGCGAAAGACAAGAAAAACGTCCTGTTCGAGGGAACGCGGGTCGAGGCGCTCGCGAAGCGCGCGGGCTTGCCGCAATCGTGGGGAAAGAAGCTCCCCGCGGCTGAGTGGAGCGCCAGAGCTCCGCGCGTGGTTTTTGGCGCGCAATTGCTTGATCCGCGCGTTTGGGAGGGCGAGCCGGGAGTGTTCGCGGGCGTCGTGATCGACATGCAGGAGAGCCCGGCGTTTCACGCGTTGCGGGCAGCCATGCCTGAGTGGGCGCCAGACGTCTGCGCTCAAACGATATTCGAGAAGCGTTTTTGGACGCGCGACTTGTCGCTTGCGGCCGCGTTGTGCTGGGCTGGCGCAGCCGGGGTTTTGCCTGAACGCGGAGTCCGCGAGTCGATCGCGGACGACAGCGCTCAACGCGAAGAACCCCAAAACGGCGAAGACGACGACGATGAAGAAGACGGCCTTTGGGAATGCGGCTCAGAAGAGGTTCACAGTCGCTTCCTGGCTGCGCAAGAATTGGGGCTCATGCGAATCAGCCATTACTCGAAAGAGAGCGAGATCGACTCGAATGGCGTGGTCCGCGAAAGCGTGATTGGGCGCGATTCCGGCGATTTGTCGCTGGCGGTGCGGTTTCCCGATGAAGCGAGTTTCTTCTGGCCCGCGACCGAAGATCGTGACGCCGAGTATCTGGCCTTGACGCGAGAAATCGCATTGAAAATGGCCCCCGGCCTGGTTGAGGCTTTCACCGCCATGGCGATCGATATGACGGGCGTCAGCGCGGTCGCCCTGTCCGGGGTCTGCGAAACGATGGATGCCTTTGTGGCAATGATGAACGCCCAGAGCGAGCGCTCAATCCTCGCCGCCGAAGCCAAGATTGGGGAGTCCACGACAGGAATGAAGCCTCGGCAATCAAAAGCCTTGTGAGCGTCGCGGGCAATGCATCGCGGATGCCTTTCGCGAGCATCGCCAATCCAAACGATCCAGGCTTGTTTCCCAGAACAGGCTGGTCTCCCAGAAGGGCAAAGGGAGTGGGCGGGGGACGCATACAAGGCTGAGAAACGGGTTTTTGTTTTTATTTTTTCATTCGGGTTTCTTATGACAAAAGACGGCGGCGCCACAGACAGTTTTCCCTCGGAGGCGCAAGTGCCATTCGCCGGCCCGCGCGTGGAGGCCCTGGCCAAGCGCGTTGGGTGGTCTGAATCTTGGAGCAAAAGCGCGAGGCCCGTGGGCGACGCGCCGCGAGTGTTCTTTGGCATCCAACTGCTCGAGCGGTGCCGCGGGCAGGAGCCAGAGGCGCCGGTCATGGCGGTGGCGGGCATCGACATGGCGGCGAGCCCTGCTTTCAAAGCGTTGCGCGCGACGATGCCCGCGTGGACAGCCAAGAAGTGCGCCGAGGCCATCTTTGAAAACGCGACATTCGCGACAGGGCTCGCGCGGGCGACCCTTCTGTGCTGGGCCGACGCCATCGGATTGCTGGACAAAGCCCTGTTTGACGATCTGGCCTCGGAGGAGACCGTGGAAAGCTGGCGTTTCGCGAAATTGGCAGAGGCGTTCCACCGCGGGGCGCGCGTGAGCCTCATGCCGGGAAAGGCGGAGAACGTCATCGAAGTCGACCAAAACGGCGTTCTGCGCAAAAGCACGCGGTTTCACGAAACCAGCGACTTGTGCTTGAACATTGAGCTGCCGGACACCGGGGCGTTTCCGTGGAGTGAGACGGAGGGGGTGGATTTGACCAAATCCGAAATGACGCCGGAAATTGCGTTGAAAATGGCTCCGTTTGTGTTGGAGGCCTTGGAGGCGGTGGCGCAAAGGCTGGTCGGGCGAGAGGCGATTGTGGTTTCGGCGGTTTGCGAGACCTTGGAGGATTGCCGAAGTTTGATGGACGCTCAACAAGAGCGCTTGGCGCTGCAAGATGAAATCAGAACCGTGGAAAACGACGCCGCGGACAGCGCGAAGCCCCGCCGCCCCAAGTCCCTGTAGCGCCGGGTGCGTCGCCATTGTCGCGTTGGGCCTCTCGATTTTGGGCGCCACAATCGGCAGCCGACCGGTCTGAGAGCGCGCGCGAAGGGGCGCAAGAAGCCGCAAGAGCGTGGAGATCATGTTTTTTCACTTGCTTTTGATGGCTCGAACATTGCATAATCGGGGTGGGGGCGCCTTGGGCGTTCCACGGACGCCACCGGGTCAGGTCGGGAACGAAGCAGCCCAGCGTTCGTGCGCCGCGCCAAGCCACGCCCCCACTTTCCTTTGGTTGCCCGGGCGACTCTTGCGTCGCCGGCGTGTTCGCCCTCCGAGCTCGTGGCTAGCCCCTTCGCTTCGAATGCGCCATTTGCCATCCTGGGCCGGTCCGTTGGCAGGATCCGTGGCCGCATTTTTTGGCTTTCCACGTTCCATTGCATTTGTGATTTGCGAAGCCTTCTGTCCGCGAATGACGCGGAATGTCCACAAAATAGCCAAAAAGCACAACAAGCGACCCAAAAGAGAAAAAACGGCGCTAAAATCAATCCAAGATCAAATTCTTGCGCGCGGGCGAAGTCTCGCGGCGAAACGGGTGGAGCGTGAAATGACGAAGTGGGAATCATTCAAATTGAAGTTGAAGCTGCGCGCGTCGCGGTTGAGGGCAAAGGCGAAAGGCATGGTTTTCGCCATCGCGCCGAGCCGGGCGTCGGATGACGAGGCCGAGGCGCCTCCCGCCGCGCATATCGTTTATTTGAACGCGGGCGTGGCCGAGTCGCATTTGGATCAATTGGGCGTGGGGCCGAGCCCGGAAGAGGAGCGTCGGTCCGAAGCCTTGAAGGCCGCTTTGGAAGCCCGCGCCAAAAAAGACAAAAAAATGGGCGTGACGCAGTCGGTGCCTTGGGCCGGAGCCAATTCTGCGAAAAGCAACGCTTTGCGCGCGGGATTGGGCCTTCCCGCCATTGAAATTCCGAAGCGCGCGGCCGGATCCCAGATTCGGACCGTGCCGGGCGGATTCTCCGCTGATATCTTGCAAAAAGCCGCGGGCGTGCCGCCGCAGGCGCAAGAGCCGTCTTTGGAAGACGTTTCCGCAAGCGGCGCGGACGACGCGGCGGGGGATTCGAACCCCCTCGAAGACGCAAAGCCCGCGACGGGTCCGGTGTGGAGCCCTGTTCCGAAACGGATTGGCGGCGCGTGATTGGACGCCGCGAGCGCTAAGGCCGGGCGTCGGGAGCCTTCGGCGCTTCGCGAGAGGAAGCGTCCAAAAATGAAAGGCTGCCAGCGGGCAGCCTTTTTCACGTCAAAACCGGAGCTATCTTTTTCGGAATTCCCTCTTTTCCCTCTTTCCTCCGGGCGGCGTGGCTCCCGCCAGACGGGCGTGATAAATTGAAGACCGGCCTTTTCGAATCGGGCCGGTTGGGGCGCAGCAAAGAAAGCCCCTTTGATTTCAACGAACCGAAAAAATGGATATCTCGATGAGCGCTGGCGTGTTGCCCCTGGCGGGCGTGGAAGAGTTGGCGAGGCTCGCGGGCCGGCCGGTGGTCATTTTGGACTTGGAGTCAACGGGCTTCACCAACGCGAAGAATTTCGGCATCACCGAAGTCGCCTACTGGAAAGTTGGCCCGGACGGCTCGCAGTCGTCCTTTGAGACTCTGATCAATCCGGAGAATTATTTCCCGGAGGACATCCAGATTCTGACAGGGATTCGCGAGCACGAAGTGCTGGACAAGCGCAGCTTCGCGCAGTGGGCGCAGCATATGCGCCTGGTGATGGAGGAGTGCCTCTTCGTGGGCTTCAACACGCGCACGAGCGACATTCCGGGGCTGTGCTCGCAAATGATTCGTTATGGGTTCCCGCTGCCCAAGCCCGCGCAAGCCCTGGACTTGCGCGACGCCTGGCGTGGGATACAAAAGCCCGAGCGCGGCCGCGGAAAGTTGATCGACGTGGCCACGCACTACGGGTGCCCCTTTTCCGGCGCGCACCGCGCGATGGCGGACGTGAAGGGCACGGCCATGGCGTTGAACGCGATGATCCGGGCGCATGGGGCGCAAGCGATCCACGAATATGCGACGGCCACGCATTTGAACGGCAAAGCAAGCGACGCGCCAGCGGCGCTCACGCGAGCCCAAAAAGAAGCCGCGGCCGCGAAGAAGCCCGCACGGGCTCCACGCGCCACAAGCCTCGCCAGCGAGTCCGTTTCGTCAAGCGAACGAGCCGCCAGGGCTCCGCGCGCGCCTCGCGTGGGCGGAGGGGGCGCAAGTCGCGCCAACCAAAAGCAAGTGGCTCGCGAAGCGGTCTTGAAGGTGCTGGGCGCGGGCGCTTGGGATGAGCAGAAAGCGCTGGCGCACGGGGCGGAAAGCGCCGCGGCGCTGAGCTTCGCGATCGCCGACCTGCTCAACGAAGGATTGGTGCATCCGGCGCAGATGGCGAATCAAGCGGCGCAACGCTGGCTGCATGAGCGCTGGGACGCCGTGTCCGCGGACGCCAATGGCTACTTGAAGCCCATGCTGCAAAAAGCCCAAGAGTTGGGGTGCGCCGCGCACGTGGACTACATTCAGCTGCGCGTGGCGATTCTGACGCGAGCGGGCGCGACGCACGCCCCGCAAGCCGGAGCGACGCCCGCAAACGCGGCGCGGCCACCGTCAACCTTGGCGTTTAGGCCTCCGCTGCCTGGCCGCGGCTGACCGTCGCGAGCAAAGAGGCCGAAGCCAGCGACAGTCTCAATAGTCGCCGATGGCCTCGTCACCGAGGTCCAGATTGGGCGGCGGGGGCGGCGTCAAATCTGGCGCCGCTTGCAGGGGCAGGAAGAAGTAGAAGCGCGCGCCGCCCGCGGGGTTGGGCTGATAGCCCAATGAGCCCTGATGCAAGCGCGCGATTTCCTGGGCAATGGCCAATCCAAGCCCCGAGCCGCCTTCGTCAGAGGTGTCCGCGCGGAAGAAGCGCTGAAAAAGCTGGCTCTGCGCTTCCGCGGGGACGCCCTGGCCATTGTCCTCGATGACGCCGACGGCCCATCCAAAGGGAGCCAAGGGGACGGGCGTTGGCGGCAAAGAGTCTTGCCCGTCCATGGTGCGGACCGCGCGCAGGCTCGCGGCCCACTCCGGCAGCGAAGGCTCGCGCCGATGGCTCAGGCGCAGGGAAACCGAAGGATTGGCGGTGAAGTGCGAGTGTTTGAGCGCGTTGTCGATCAAGTTAGAGAGCGACTCGCGGGCAAGGGTTTCGTCGCCCACGCAGGGCAACGCGGGGGGCGCCGCGTCAGGGTTTTCAAATCCGGGGATGTCGATCTCGAAGCCAAAGTCGACGCCCTGGGCGAGCGCGCGCGGCGCCCATTCGGCGCCCAATTCGAAAAACAGCGCAGATGCGTCAAAAGCGTTTTTCTTGGCGGGGGCGCCCCCTGGTTCCGCGCGGGCCAGGGACAAAAGCTGATTGGACAAGCGAGCGGCGCGCGCCGCGGCGTCCCGGACCTCCAAAATGGCGGCTTGAGCGGCCTTTGGGTCTTGCGTGGTGGCGGCGCGATCGGCGTGCAATTTGATGGCGGTCAAGGGCGTGCGCAGTTGGTGCGCGGCGTCCGCTATGAATCGGCGCTGCGCGTCGCTCGCTCGCCCCAAACGGGTGATCAAGCCATTGAGAGCCCGCACAAGAGGCTGGATTTCCTCGGGGGCGAGCGACTCGTCCACGGCTTCGAGCGAGCGATGGGTCTGTTTGTTGAGGGCGTCGGCCAAAAGAGACAATGGTTTGATTTGCTGATTCACCACGCGCCAGGAGATGGCCAGGGCGAACGCCAAAAGGAGGAAGGCTGGCAGCATCACGGCGGCCAAGAAGCGAATGGCCAGGCCGCTCGCGCGCTCACGGCGAATGCCCACGTCCACCCAAATGGGGCCGCTGGGGGTTGACGCCAAGGCCTGGGCCACTCGATAGGGCGTGCCATCCACTTCGCTGTCAAAGAGCCATGCGGAATCAAGTTGTTGGGCATCGGAGTAAGCGTGCAGGGGCATTTGCAGGTCGTTGAGGCCGTTGGTTCGCCCATCGGGGAACTGCAATCGGTAAGCCAGGTCGTGCGAGTCGCCATTTTCCAGCATGGCGCGCGCCAAGGCCGGCAACACGAACGGCGAGTCATTGCCCGCGGAGCGCGCCTGCTCGGAGAGCGAAATCGCCAACGTGGCGATCGTCCGATCCGTTTGCCGCTCGGCGTATTGCAGGCACAACCAATAGGCGAACAGCGCGCTGCCCAGGGCCAGCGCAGTCAATGGCACCGCAAGGCGACGCAAAAGCTCGCGCCGCAAAGACGTCGAACGCCGCGGGCGGGGCTCCGTCGCTCGCGCATGAAGGCGAGCCAGGGAGCCCCGAGCTTTGCTCCATGTCGCTTTTAGGCGTGCGGGCATATATAAATGCGGGGCGCCGCAAAGCGACCTCCGCGAATCGGGGGATAAAGGGGGATTATAGCGGGGAAATAGGCGTTGTGAAGACAAATTCACGCTGCCGTCGGGGGGAAGCCGAGAAAGCCCGATTTTTTGCGGGTTTTTGCGAGAAAAACAGTCCATCGGGTCCGGGCAAACGGCAGGCGGCGATAAAAAGCCGAGAAGGCCGAGAAGGACAAAATTGACAAAAAGCAAATCGCTTTGGGCGCTCAGTCAGCCCAGCCCACTCCAAGAGCGCGATTTCTTGCGCCGTTTGGCCGGCGGAGAACACAAAACTCGCGGGGGCCCTGGCGTCCCGGAGAATACCGCCTTAAAATGTCGGCCAGCCGAAACCGCCAGGCGGACGAAGCGCCCAGCCCGTCGTCGTTCGCTGTTTTTCGTTCTGTTCATTGCGCCATGCCCCGATCCATGCCAACGCCCGAAGATCTCTTCAAGTTTCCCCGAAGCGCCTCCGAATTCGCGGGAAGCGCCATTGGCGCGCAGCTCTTCAAGGGCGCGGGGCTCGACGGATCCGACCAGACATTGTGGGTGGAGCAAGACGGAGCGGAGTGGACGATCGCTTGGTTCGTGCGCGATGAGCCCGAGCTGGCCTGCGTTTGGAAAAAGGACAAGCGCGGGGGGTTGGGAGCGTTGGCCGCGGTCTGGGGCGGCCCCTTGGCCGAGGGCCTAACCCGAAGCCAACGCGCCGACAGCGCCGCGCGCTCGGAAACCTTGTTCCTGACCCTGCGCATGCATGCGGAGGCCTTGGTTTGCGCGGACATGCTGACTTACAAGCAGTGGCGCCCGGCGTTGGCGTTCAAGCTGGCGGCGCAGTGGCCTGACAGCGGTTTCACGCTGAGCGAGGAGGAAGAGGCCGCGATTGAGGCAATCGACGAATTGCTTCTGAAGCGCCCGGAGCTGAAAAGGCCCGAGACGCGCAGAGCGCGAGCGATGGACGCGCGCGATGGGCAAGCGACGGCCTGATTTTTGTTCAATAGCGGCGTTTTAATCACCACAACGCAGTGGCGAGGGCCGCTCGGCGGCAAGCCGCCAATCAGCGGGCGTCCATCAACAACGGTCGTCGGCTGTCGTCAGTCAGTCAGTCAGTCAGTCAGTCAGCGACGGCGGCCCGTTCGTTGAGCGTCACTCCGCGGACGTCCAATCCGATTCGATCCAGGTCGCCTGGAATTTCCGTTGCGCGCCAATTGGGCTTCGACGGCTGATTTCGGGGGAATAGGAAAAACCGGCCTGACGCTCACCGTCGCGCACCCAGGCGAAGACATCGCCGTCTTGGGTCGCTTGCAGGTAAACGTCATTGCGGGGGCCTCCAAGACAGGGCTCGGAGAAGCAGGCGATGGAACCGGGTTCGGCTCGCGAGAGGTCAATGGCTGGCCGATCGTAGGTGCCCGCGGCGTCCGAGACGGTTTTGACGCATGCCCCTTTGGCGACGCATTGGCCAATTTGCGATTGAATGGCTTCGCGTTGGGCGTCGACGGCCGCGAGCAACGGGCGCAGCGCGTAGCGCGGCATGGGGACGGGCCCCGCCACGCAGGCGAGATAGAAGAAGGTGGCCGCAAGGACCACAAAGCCTGTGGGCGCGCGTTTGGCCGCTGGCAAGGCGGGCGCCACGGAGCTCAAAATGGGGGCGCGGGCGGCGGGGGTGAAGGCCGAGGGTTGCGCGTCGGTGGGGTGGAGGCGTTGCTCTGTGGTCATAGGGGGCGTGTCCGCTGCGCTAAAAGTGGAAAAAACGGAGCTAAACGCCTCTCTGTTTGTTGGGGGCGGTAACTCCTACGTGGATTGTAACCGAAATTTCACGAAAGCTACGTTTTTTGACGCACAAAAAGAGGCGGGGAAGAAAAAAGGAAACTGCGTTGAAAATTCAAAAAAAGAAAGGAATTTGCGCCGCAGACCGCTCGGAACGTGGCAGAATGGGCTCACGGCGAGATCGGTGGCGTTTTCCGGGGCGACGATCTGCTCAGAGCCCGCGAGGGGAGCTCCGAAAAACAAACAAACGAACAGGCGAGAGGAACATGGGAAAGCGCAAACACGGCCGGGACGCAAAGAGGCTCAACGAGGCCCTGGCTCGCGCGTTGCTCGACCGGAGCCCGGAAGCCACGCGCAAAGCTTTGGCGTTGGGGGCTGATCCTGACGCCGAAGTTGCGTTTTTCGTCGATGAGAGCTGGGTCGCTCACGGCGATTACGCGGACGAAAAGATCAAGATCAGCGCGCCAGGCCTGGCTTGGTGCCTTGTGTGGCACGAGCGCCAGCACGAGCGAGCGCCAAACGCCGGCGACCGCGAATTGCTGCTGGAGTGCGCCTTGGAGCTCGCTCGCGCGGGCGCTGACGGGCTTCTCAGGTTCACGGACAAAAAAAACGATTTTGGCCCGGCTCGCAAGAAGGCCATTTTGACCGCAGCCGCCGAGCGCGCTTCTTTGTCGTTGGGGATGGCGTTGCTGGAAAAATCGGCGACAAAAAGCGGGCGAAAGAGCCTCGCCTCGGCAAAGGCTGCCCAAACAGCGCTCAACGAAGCGTTGTCCGCGGCGATTCGCGGCGGCACCGAGCAAGCCGCCTGGATTCCGTGGTTGGTGGATTTGGGCGCGAATCCCGCGCATGGCGGCGCCGAATGCGCGCTTTGCGAAGCGGCGCGGATGGCAAATCCGGAGCTTTTGCGAGAGTTGCTGGCTCCATGGGCCGAGCGCGAAGCGGATGAAGGCTCGGTGAGGGTCGAGCTGGCGTCGTCCAAAGCCGATATTAAGGCCCTGTCTCGCGCGGTGGACGCGGAGAACGAGGCTCGCTTGGGCAACGACGCCGCATTGTGGCCAATGGCGCTGGGGCTTGCGTGGATCAGCGCTGAAAAAGAGATGCTTAATTTGGGGACGCCTGAGCGCGCATACAGTTTCAACAGCATGTTGGCATGCACGGGGCACCCGAATTTCATCACGCCGGTTTATCCGTTCAACACGCACACCATTCAGTTGGAAGGAAACGGGAACAAGACAAAAAAGAAAAAACCGGCTCGTCAGCATGAGCCGATTGAACCCTTGGAGCCCTTTGGCGCCAGCCCAAAAGGAACCGCTTTCGATTGGCTCAGCCGCGCAGGATTGGCGCCGTTAGGCACCCGGCCCGCCGACAGCGCGATTATTCACGAGGCGTTGGCGAAAGCGGCGCCGATTTCATTTCAGCGCGCTCGGAGCCCTGCGCAAAGAAAAATCCGAGAAGCCCAAATTTGGGAATGCTGGAAGCAATTGTCGCGACTGGTGTCCATGAATTTCCCCGTGAAAACATTCGCCAGTTGGACACAGCACGCCGCGGGCCTGCTCGCGCACAAGCAATTCCAGGGCGTCGGGGGGTTGCATGCCGGCAAGGGCGGCGCGAGTCAAACGCTCGCCGAGCACGCCGCGGAGAGGCTGGGGCGCGACACCGTGGGCCGATTGCGGGCGGAAATGGAGGCGGAGGACATCGCGCAAGCGGCAGAGGGGCTTGGCCAAAGGCGTTGGGCCGGCGCGGCTCGCGGAAATTTGCGAATTTAATCGCGAAAAAATCGTTCAACGCGGCGCAAACAGAAAAAAAAGGGTGTTCCACCGCCAGCCTTGAACGGCCGTTCAGGGGCCTTTGCGCGCTGATTTTTTCGAGGAAGGCTTGGCGGGGCTTGCGGTGGCTGCGGTGGGCATGGCCCCAAGGGGCGGCGCGGACTCAATCGATGTCGCCGGTGTCGTCGAATGCGCCATTTGCTCCGCGGAGGCGGGGAGGAACGGAATGCGGAAAATGGTTTCCGCGGCAGCGCCTTCCTCAAAAAAGAGAACGGCGTCTGTGGGGCCGGTGTCGGACTGCTCCAACATGTCGCGAGCCACGGCAAGCGTGCGCGCGGTGATCGACGGCGGCAACCCCGCTTGCTGCGAAAAGAGCCAATTGCAGTGAGCGGCGTGCAAACGCAAAATGGCGTCGTCAGAAGGCTCTTGGGCAACAGGCGCAAAGGGCAAAGCGGACGCCGTGATCAACTCCATCGGGCTATACACCATGCCGTCTGGCGAGCCGGGGCGCGTCGCGTTTTGGAAAATCAGGCCAAACGACTCTCCGTCGGTCACCAAAGCGACGCGGTAGCGGCGTTCGCCCGCATAGTGAAAATGCGGCGCGCTGAAATTCGGAGCGCAAATGAACGCAAGGGAGTAGGCGACGACGGGATGCTTGACAATATTTTGCATCATTTCCGTGTGAAGCGCTCCATTCGCATAATCCGCTTTCAGCGCCGTTTTTTGCTTAGCCGTCAACGGCACGATCGACAGCGTGCGACGCGGTTCGTGTGATGAAGAGAGAGCATGCGCAGCCATGAAAATCCTTTGTCGGTGGCGGGTCGCCAAAGCATGGCGACCAAAACAGGAAAATCGAGAAGAAACAAAGAAACAAAAGACCAAAAACGCAAACAAAAGCAAAAAATCAGCGCCAAGCGCGCAGAATAAGCGCCGGATTCAGGGGCTTTTGGGTTTGCGCGCTTTGGGTTTCGCTTGGGAGCTGGGCGCGGCTTGCGCCTTCGCCGAAGGTTGTGCTTTGTCGGCCGTCGGGGCGGCCAGGGCGACCGGCAGGACAAAAGGAATGTTCATGGCGGTCTCAGCGGGGGCTCCGTCGTCAAACAGCAAAACGGCTGCGGCCGGGCCCGCCTCGCTGTGCTCGCACATGATTCGGGCAAGGCCGCGATCCTTGGCCGCGGCCTGCGCGTCCATGCCTTCGCGCCCCGCGAGCAACCAATTGACGTGCGCGGCGTAAAAGCGAAGAATCGCTTCCTTTCTGGGCTTTCGCGAAACGAGGGCAAATGGCAACGCCGACGCCGTGATCACTTCAAGGCGCGTGGGCGACTGCCCCTTGCCCGCTTTGGAGAGGCCGTCGGCTTCCTGGCTCAAAAGGCCAAAAGACTCGCCATCCGTCACCAGCACATTGCGGTATCGCCGGTTGCCCGTGAAATGGAAATGAGGCTCCAAAGCGGGCACC
>Ga0209862_1000021_pt1 | contig 50469 bp, 38 predicted proteins | sample OrgsoiDNA_201061_FD_185809 | JGI IMG/M metagenome (GOLD analysis project Ga0209862, IMG submission 185809) | Permafrost soil microbial communities from the Arctic, to analyse light accelerated degradation of dissolved organic matter (DOM) -... | ecosystem: Environmental > Terrestrial > Soil >... | reverse complement strand
CGCGAGTTCGCCAAGGTCGACAGCTCGATTGCCCATGTCTTCGGTTTCCATCACCTGATGCTCGCCACCGTGCGCCTGTTCGCCAAACCCGAACAGTGGCAACCGTGGTTCGAACAAACCGCGCGCAAGAACTGGTTCTGGGGCAACGCCCTCAATCCGCTGGACACCCGCACCGTGGTGAAGAACCTCGGCGGCTGGCGCGAGTTTTCCGGCAAGAAGAGTTTCTGCTCCGGCGCCAGCGATTCACAAATGCTGATCGCCTCGGCGGTCGATGAAAGCGCTGGCGGCAAGCTGTTGATCGCCGCGATCCCCAGCGGTCGCAGCGGTATCACCCTGCACAACGACTGGAACAACATGGGCCAGCGCCAGACCGACAGCGGCAGCGCGACGTTCGAACGGGTGCGGGTCGAGGAATCGGAACTGCTGCTCGATCCGGGTCCGTTGAGCACACCGTTCGCGTGCCTGCGGCCATTGATTGCTCAACTGACGTTCACCCACATGTTCCTTGGCATTGCCGAAGGGGCGTTCGAAGAAGCGCGGCAATACACCCTCACCGAAACCCGCCCCTGGCATAAATCCAGCGCCCAGGATGTGCGTGAAGATCCCTACGTACTCGGCCATTACGGCGAATTCTGGGTCGCTCTCGAAGGGGTTCGATTGCTGGTGGAACGCGCCGCCGAACTGCTCGACAAGGCCTGGGCCAAAGGCCCGAATCTCAGCGCCGAAGAACGCGGGCATCTGGCGACAGCGATTGCCACGGCCAAGGTCGCTGCCACCCGCAATGGCCTGGAACTCTGTAGCCGCTTGTTCGAAGTGACCGGCGCGCGCTCGACCCACGCCTCGCTGCGACTGGACCGCCACTGGCGCAACCTGCGCACGCAAACCCTGCACGACCCGGTGGATTACAAACTCCATGAACTGGGTGATTGGGCGTTGAACCAGTCCCTGCCGATTCCGACTTTCTATTCCTGATCTTCTCTTCATGGAGCCTGCCATGCAACTGCTGACCCTACCGCCCTCGCCCGCCCTCGCTACGTCGATCCGCGCCACCGCGCAGGTGTTCGAAGATCCGAAATCCCAGGCCTTGCTCGCGCATTTGCAACAGGTCGCCCCGAGTGAAGCCAGCGTGCTGATCATCGGTGAAACCGGCACCGGCAAGGAGTTGGTGGCGCGGCACATCCACAACCTCAGCGCCCGGCGTAACCGGCCGTTCGTGGCGGTGAACTGCGGCGCGTTCTCCGAATCCCTGGTCGAAGCCGAGCTGTTCGGCCATGAAAAAGGCGCCTTCACTGGCGCCCTCAGCGCCAAGGCCGGGTGGTTTGAAGAGGCGGATGGCGGCACCTTGTTCCTCGATGAAATCGGCGATTTGCCGATGGCGATTCAGGTCAAGTTGTTGCGGGTGTTGCAGGAGCGTGAAGTGGTGCGACTCGGTTCGCGCAAGAGCATTCCCATCGACGTACGGGTGCTGGCGGCGACCAATGTGCAACTGGAGAAAGCCATCAACGCCGGGCACTTTCGCGAGGATCTGTATTACCGCCTCGACGTGGTCAGCCTGGAGCTGAGCCCGTTGCGCGACCGTCCCGGCGACATCCTGCCGCTGACCCGGCACTTCGTCGAAGCCTACAGCCAGCGCCTCGGCTACGGCACGATCACCATCAGCAAAGAAGCCGAACTGAAACTGCGCAGCTACAGTTGGCCGGGCAACATCCGCGAACTGGAAAACGTGATTCACCACACCCTGCTGATCTGCCGTAACGGCGTGATCGAACGCGATGACTTGCGCCTGTCGAACATGCGCATCGAGCGTCAGGACGATCACCACGGCAACGTCGACGACTCACCGGAAGCCTTGCTCGACCGAGCCTTTCAAAAGCTCTTCGAGGAACAGGCCGGGGCGCTGCACGAAAAAGTCGAAGACGCGTTGTTGCGCGCGGCTTACCGCTTCAGCCATTACAACCAGGTGCACACCGCCGCATTGCTGGGCTTGAGCCGCAACGTGACCCGCACGCGGTTGATCAAGATCGGCGAACTGGCAGTGAACAAACGCCGCCCGACGGAAAACGTGCAAGGCGAGCGCTTGATGCAGTTGTCGATCTAGGCGCTTACCGGGAATGCACCAAATTGCAGTGCAGCGCGTTGTCGTGACTGCGCTCCAGGCTGTGCAGCACCTGGAAGGAGCCGAACGTTACGGCTTTCGCCTTGTGGGCGCGGATCAGTTGCCAGAAATCCTGCTCGCCGCTTTCAAAGTGCTGGAATGCGGCTTCCCCGGCCTCGCGGGATTGCCATTGCAGGTAATTGAGCACCCGCCGACCATCGTCGCTGGCCTGGATGCTCGCACTCAGAAACCCGCTGAAATCCTGGGCCAGACGCTCGGTCTGGACAGACAGCGCCGACACTAGAGCCGGTTGCTGATGCGGTTCAATCTCGAATTCGATCAATTGGGTGAAACTGCGGTTTTTCTCTGACATCGGCATAAAGACTCCCCACTCACCGGTTAACCGGACCTTGCGATCCGAAGGCTTGCAGGGTAAAACCTCGAGTTAACTAGAGGTCAAGGAGTTTTTCCAATGATCACCGCGCAGAACCTGCACAAAGAACTCACCGTCGGCGAGGTTGCCACCCGCAGCGGCGTGGCCGTGACCGCCCTGCACTTCTATGAAACCAAGGGCTTGATCAAGAGCCATCGCAATCAGGGCAACCAGCGCCGTTATCCGCGGGAAGTGTTGCGCCGGGTGGCGCTGATCAAGGTCGCGCAACGGCTAGGGGTTCCGTTGGCGGAGATTGGGGACGCGTTGAAGAACTTACCGGACAACCGCGCACCGACGGCGGCGGACTGGAAAGTGATGTCGGCGCAGTGGAGCCAGGATCTGGATCAGCGGATCAAGCAGTTGACCCTGATGCGGGACCGGTTGAATGGCTGCATCGGGTGTGGGTGTTTGTCGATGGAAGCGTGTCCGTTGCGCAATTTTGGCGATGTGCTCGGGGAGCGTGGACCGGGGGCGCAGTTGCTCGAGTGATCGTTCCCACCCTGTGGCGAGGGGGCTTGCCCCCGTTGGGTCGCGAAGCGGCCCTGAAACCAGCGAATTAGGTTCTTCAGACAGACCGCGCGCTGGTTTTACGACTGCTGCGCAGCCGAACGGGGGCAAGCCCCCTCGCCACAATGAGATCATCATTTGCAGGGCCTGCACCAGGATCAGCAGCAACATCACGGTGACCACCATCACGTCAGTCTGAAAACGCTGATAGCCGTAGCGGATCGCCAGGTCGCCCAGCCCTCCGCCACCAATCACCCCGGCCATCGCCGTGTAATCCACCAGCACAATCGCGGTCACCGTGACCGCCGCCAACAACCCTCCCCGGGCTTCGGGCAACAAGGTGTGGCGGATGATTTGCCAGGTGGTTCCGCCCATCGCCTGCGTCGCTTCCACCACCCCGCGATCGACCTCGCGCAACGCGGTTTCCACCAGCCGCGCGAAGAACGGCGTGCAACCGACCACCAGCGGCGGAATCGTCCCCGGCACCCCGAGCGAGGTGCCGACCAGCAGCGTGGTCAAGGGAATCAGCACGATCAGCAAAATGATGAACGGCAGCGAACGCAGCATATTCACGATCACCGACAACACCCGGTAAACCCCGACAGCCTCATGCAACTGGCGCTTGCCGGTGAGGAACAGCACCACTCCCAGTGGCAGCCCCAGCAACACGGTAAAACCGAGGGCCGCACCCAGCATGCTCAGGGTGTCGAGGCAGGCCTGGGCGATGTCCGCCCAATAGATGTGTTTCAGTAACTCGGCCATGGTCAGGACCAATCGTGGCGCGGCGGCTTCACGCCGTTGAGCAGCCAGTTGCCGACCACGTGGTACTTCCAGCGCACCGGGTCGTGCAGGGTGTGGACCCGAGCGTTGCGCCAGTGACGGTCGAAGTTGTGCTTCTTCAGAGTCGAGCGGGTGCCGCCGAGCTCGAAGAGTTTGTTGCTGGCCTCAATCGCAATTTCGGTGGTCAGCACTTTGGCCTTCGCGACGGCCAGCGAGGCGCGGGCGACGTTGTCTTCATCGGGTGCCGGACGTGCTGCGTCCAGCGCCCAACCGGCCCGTTCGAGTAAGGCTTCGGCGGCTTCCAGGCGAATTTCCAGGCCACCGACCTGGATGATGGTCAGTGGGTCTTCGCTGGCCTTTTCCACACCGGCGTCGATCCATGGCCGGGCGAATTGCTGGACGAAGGCGATGGTGTCACGCAGGGCCGCGCGGGCGATGCCGGCGTCGATGGCGGCGGTGGTCAGTTGCGCGAACGGGCCGGCCAAGGTTGGGCTTTCATAGGAACGCCAGGTCGGGAACACATTGAACGCTGGCACGTGCAGGTCCTCGGCCAACACCGTGCCGCTGGAGGTGGTGCGCTGGCCGATGCTGTCCCAATCGTCGACGATCACCAGCCCGGTTGTGCCGCGCTCGACGAACGACAACTGGCCCTTCTGCTCTTCATCCAGCGCCAGCACCGCCAGCCAATGTGCGTAGAGCGAACCGGTGCAGTACCCCTTGCGCCCGTTGATCACATGACCGTCGCCAAAACGGCGAATGGTCGCCTGGATGTCCTGCACGTTCTTGCCGCCAGTTTCCGACAGCGCGTTGGCGAACCGATGACCTTGCAGCGCGAGGCCAAAGAAATGCGCCTGTTGCTCGGGCGTGCCTTGCAGGCGAATGTCTTCCAGCAGGCAATAGTGGTTTTGCGGGATCTGCCCGAGGGATGGATCCGCGGCCGAAATGATCGCGATCACCTGCGCCAGTACCGCGTAGGACACCTGCGCACCGCCGAATTCCCGCGGCACGCTGACGCCCCACAGACCGCTGTTGGAATAGAGGTCGACAATCTCCGGCGGGCACCTGGCGACTGCGGTCACGCTCGGCGTCTTGTTCCAACAAAACGGCGGCCACGCGTTCGGCGACGCGCAGGGCTTCGGTTTCGTCGACGATCCGATGGGCGGCCGGCGGGTTGATCGGATAAACGGCAGATTCAGGCATGCAAGACTCTCGACAACAGTGTTTTGAGGAGGTCATTGCAGCTTCTGTGCCGACTGTATCACCCAATGTTTTCGGGGGTTTTACCGGGTTTCCTGGTGACAAACCCGAGCAATCTGCTGCTTCACTGTTGATGGCTGAACAGTGGCGTTTTTGCGCCCAACACCTGTAGGAACTGCCGAAGGCTGCGATCTTTTGATCTTGATCTTTGGTGGTTTCGGCATTGAGAAGATCAAGAACCAGGTCAAAAGATCGCAGCCTTCGGCAGCTCCTACTATATTTGTCCGCTCGTAATACTTTTGACCCATAACAAAAAACAGGGAGAACCGTCATGAGCGTCAAACCCATTCCAGAGGGTTATCACAGCATCACCCCGTACCTGGGCATTCAGAAAGCCGCTGAAGCCATCGAGTTCTACAAAAAAGCCTTTGGCGCCATTGAAGTCATGCGCCTGTCCATGCCCGACGGCGGTATCGGCCACGCTGAACTGCGCATCGGCGACTGCCCGATCATGCTCGGCACGCCGTGCGATCAAGGACCGTTGAGCAACCCAGACAAGTCACCGTCCGTGGGGTTGCACCTGTATGTGACCGATGTCGACAAGTCCTATGCCAAGGCAATTGCTGCCGGTGGCACGGTGGTGTCCGAGGTCAAGGATCAGTTTTATGGCGACCGCTCGGGGACCTTGAAGGATCCCTACGGGCATTTGTGGTTCCTGGCGACACGCAAGGAAGACCTGACGCAGGAGCAGATTGAGCAGAGGGCGAAGGAGATGTTTAGTCAGGGTTGAGTCTTCAGTGCCTGACCGGGCCTCTTCGCGAGCAAGCCCGCTCCCACAGGGGATCGGTGTGGATCACATATTTTGTGTACACAGCCGATCTACTGTGGGAGCGGGCTTGCTCGCGAAGGCGGCATTCCAGACAGCGCATATTCCTCGAACACACTTCATGAACAAACGCCCCACGCTTTGCGCCTTGCCCTAACGCGCCAACAATTTCAGGATGCAGGCAACTACAACAAGGAGTCACTCCCCATGTTCGCCGGATTCCTGAAAGACCAGCGCCACGTCAACGGCGTGGACATCGCCTACCGCATCGGCGGCATCGGGCCGGGCCTGCTGTTGTTGCACGGTCACCCGCAGACTCACGTCATCTGGCACAAAATCGCCGAACAACTGGCCGAGCATTTCACCGTGGTCGCCGCCGACCTGCGCGGTTACGGCGACAGCGCGAAACCGCTGGCCAACGATCAGCACACCCACTACTCCAAACGCGAAATGGCCAAGGACGGTGTGGCGCTGATGCAGTCCTTGGGCTTCGAGCGGTTCTCGGTGCTGGCCCATGACCGTGGCGCCCGGGTCGCCCATCGTCTGGCGCTGGATCATCCCGATGCCGTGCAACGCATGGTCCTGCTCGATATCGCCCCGACCCTGTCGATGTACGCGCAAACCAACGAAGCGTTCGCCCGCGCCTACTGGCACTGGTTCTTCCTGATCCGCCCGGCACCGTTGCCGGAAACCCTGATCGAGGCCGATCCCGAAGCGTACCTGCGCAGTGTGATGGGCAGCCGCAGCGCCGGGCTCAAGCCGTTCACCGCCGAGGCGTTTGGCGAATACCTGCGTTGCCTGAAACTGCCCGGCACCGCGCGCGGGATCTGCGAGGACTACCGCGCCAGCGCCAGCATTGATCTGGACCACGACCGCGCCGACATCGACGCCGGCCATCAGTTGAATCTTCCCCTGCTGGTGTTGTGGGGCGCCGAAGGCACGGTCGGCCGCTGCTTCGAGCCGCTCAAGGAGTGGCAACTCGTGGCCACCGACGTGCGTGGCAAAGCGCTGCCCGCCGGCCATTACATCGCCGAAGAAGCCCCCGAACTGCTGCTCGCCGAAGTCCTGGATTTCCTGCGCTGATAGCCGCGCCTTACTGACCTGAACCCGCCGCTCGTCGCGGGCCGTCACTGGCCCGTGCGGGATCGGCATGCCCAAAAAACCTCTGGAGATAATAAAAATGACAATCAGAAAACTGCTGGGAACCCTCTATGTGCAGGTGCTGATCGCCATCGCCCTGGGCATTGTGATCGGGCATTACTGGCCGCAGGTCGGCATCGATCTCAAGCCGTTGGGCGACGGCTTCATCAAGCTGATCAAGATGATCATCGGCCCGATCATCTTCTGCACCGTGGTCTCCGGGATCACCAGCATGCATGACGTAAAACAGGTGGGCCGGGTCGGTGGCAAGGCGTTGCTGTATTTCGAAGTGGTCTCCAGCATCGCGCTGTTGATCGGGTTGCTGGCCGCTCATGCACTGCATCCGGGCGCGGGTTTCAATATCGACGTGAAGACCCTCGACACGTCGGCCATCGCCGGTTTCGTCGGCCAGGCCCAACATGGCGAAGGCGTCACCGGGTTTCTGTTGCACGTGATTCCGACGACGTTTTTCGAGGCGTTCTCACAGGGCGAAATTTTGCCGGTGCTGTTTGTTTCGGTGCTATTCGGGATTGCACTGGTGATGGTCGGGGAAAAGGGTCGCCCGCTAGTGGGCATCATCAACCAGGCCAGCGAGGTGTTTTTCCGCATTGTCGGGATCATCAGCCGCGTGGCGCCGATCGGGGCGTTCGGCGCGATTGCCTTCACCATCGGCAAGTACGGTCTCGGTTCGCTGTTGCCGCTGCTGAAGTTGATCGGCACGTTCTACCTGACGGCGTTTATCTTCGTCGCTTGCGTGCTGGGCAGCATTGCCCGCTATGCCGGGTTCAGCATTTTCAAACTGCTGGCGTACATCAAGGCTGAACTGTTGATCGTGCTCGGCACCAGCTCTTCGGAATCGGCACTGCCGCAGTTGATCCAGAAGCTGGAAAGCCTCGGCGCGTCGAAAGGAGTGGTCGGCATCGTGGTGCCGACCGGCTATACGTTTAACCTGGATGGCACCAACATCTATATGACCCTGGCGGTGTTGTTCCTGGCCCAGGCGACCAACATTGACCTGACGCTGGAGCAGCAATTGACGCTGCTGGCAGTGGCGATGCTGACTTCAAAAGGCGCGGGCGCGGTGGTCGGTGCAGGCTTTGTCGCTTTGGCGGCGAGCCTCGCGGTGGTGCCGACGGTTCCGGTGGCAGCGATGGTATTGATCCTCGGGGTCGACCGGTTCATGGCGGAATGCCGGTCCCTGACCAACATCATTGGTAACGCGGTGGCAGCCTTGGTGGTGGCCGCTTGGGAAGGTGAACTGGACCGCAGCAAAATGGCGCCGATTGCCCTCAAGCGCGGACGTCATGCACGGGCCGCTGCCAAGCTTTCCGCTGAATAGAAAGCCCACACACCGATGCTATGCTGGCGGCTCATGCCGCCAGTGCTCGTTCTGTCATGACCACCAAGAAAGACACCGTGCCCCTACCCGAAGACCTGCGTGTTTTACTCACCGTCATCCGCAAAAGCGGTTTCGCCGCAGCTGCCGATGAGCTGGGGCTGTCCCCCGCCTACGTCAGCAAACGCATCCAGATTCTCGAGACCACCCTCGGCACTCGCCTGCTGCATCGCACCAGCCGCCGCATCGCGCTGACCGAGGATGGCGAGCGGGTGCAGCGCTGGGCCTTGCGCATTCTCGATGATTTTCAGCAACTGCACGACGAACTCTCCGACGCCCACGACAGCCCTCGCGGGCGTCTGCATTTGTGCAGCAGTTTCGGTTTCGGGCGTAACCATGTGGCGCCGGCCGTGTCGCTGTTGGCCGAGCGTTATCCGGAGCTGGAGATTCGCCTGGACCTGTTTGATCGAGTGGTGGACATCGTCAGCGAAGGCTTTGACCTGGAGATCCGCGTGGGCGATGACATTCCCGGCCAGCACATCGGTCGGCGGCTGGTGAGTAACCGTCGTGTTTTATGTGCGGCGCCCGGTTACCTGGAACGTCACGGTACGCCGCAGACGCTGGCGGACCTGGAACAGCATCATTGCCTGGTGATCAAGGAACGCGACAACGCGTTCGGCATCTGGAACCTGGAGCGCGATGGGGTTCAGGAGAGCGTGCGGGTCAGCGGGCCGCTGTCGTCCAATAACGGCGAGATTGTCTTGCAGTGGGCACTGGATGGGCGCGGCGTGCTGCTGCGCTCATTGTGGGACGTGAAGCCGTTGCTGGAACAAGGGCGGTTGGTGCAGGTGCTGGCGGATTACACCCAGAGCGCGAATGTCTGGGCGGTGTACCCGACGCGGTTGGCGTATTCCGGGAAGTTACGGGCGTGTGTGGAGTTTTTGCAGGAGCATTTCAAGGGGTTGTCGGTTTGAGGTGTGTTGTCTGTGCGGGCCTCTTCGCGGGCAAGCCTCGCTCCTACAGGTACAGTGTTGTTCGCGAATAATGCGCGATCCTGTAGGAGCGAGGCTTGCCCGCGAAAGCGATTTCAGCCCAACCAGGGATTCGCGGCCAGATGCTCGCGCTCGAAGGCTTTGATCTGCTCGCGGCGCTGAAGGGTGCTGCCGATGGCATCCAGCCCGAGCAGTAAGGCGGTTTTACGCAAGGTGTCGATCTCGAACGGGATGACCTGGCCATCGCTCAGGCGAATCTGTTGCGACTCCAGATCAACGCTGATTTCAGCGCTGTCCGGTTGGCTGACCATCTGCCCAAGCCGCTGCAACACCGCCTCTTCCAGCGTGATCAACAACACCCCATTCCGTTGGCAGTTGTCATAAAAGATCCCGGCGAAACTGCTGCCAATCAACGCTCGAATCCCCATCTGTTTCAAACCCCACACCGCATGTTCCCGGCTCGACCCGCAGCCAAAATTCGGCCCGACCACCATGAAACTCGCACCCTGCCACGCGGGTTGATTGAGCACGAACTCAGGATTGAGCGAACCGTCCGGCAAAAACCGCAGATCGAAAAACAATCCACGATCCAGCCCAGCGCGGTCAATGCCCTTGAGGAATTGCTTGGGCATGATCACGTCGGTGTCGATGTTGGCCGCCAGCATCGGCGCAGCTTTACCGCTGACTTGAGTGAAGGGTTGCAGGCTCATGCGCGGTCTCCAAAGTGGCGAATGTCGGTCAGGCGGCCGGTGATCGCGGCCGCAGCCACCATCGCCGGGCTCATCAGATGGGTGCGGGCACCGGCGCCCTGGCGGCCTTCGAAATTGCGGTTGGTGCTGGAAGCGCAGCGGTCGCCTGGGGCCAGCACATCGTCATTCATTGCCAGGCACATCGAGCAGCCGGACTGGCGCCATTCGAACCCGGCATCGATAAAGATCGCCGCCAGGCCTTCGGCTTCGGCCTGATCGCGCACTTCGGTGGAGCCCGGCACGATCATCGCCCGCACATGGCTGGCGACATGTTTGCCGCGCACCACGCTGGCGGCATCGCGCAGGTCTTCGATGCGGGCGTTGGTGCAGGAACCGATAAACGCATGGCTGATAACGATCTCGCTCAGCGGCATGCCCGCCTCCAGGCCCATGTAGTTGAGGGCGCGGCGCATGTCCTGGCGCAGGATCAGGTCGCTGACGGCTTGCGGGTCCGGGACGCGCGCGCCGATGGGCGAGGCCTGGTCCGGGCTGGTGCCCCAAGTGACCATCGGTTCCAGAGTGCTGGCATCCAGTTCCACTTCGCAGTCGAACTGCGCGCCCGCATCCGTGTGCAAGGTGCGCCATTTCTCCACCGCGCGATCCCAGACCTGACCTTTGGGCGCCCGGGGTTTGTCCTTGAGGTAGGCGAAGACTTTCTCGTCCGGCGCCATGAAGGCGCCGCGGGCACCGGCCTCAACGGCCATGTTGCAGATGGTCATGCGCGCTTCGACGCTTAAGGCATCGATGGTCGAACCGCGAAATTCGATGGCATACCCGGTGGCGCCCGATGCGCCGATCTGGCCGATCAGCGCCATGATCACGTCCTTGGAAGTCAGCCCGGTGGCCAGTTCGCCGTTCACGGTCACGCGCATGCTTTTCAGGCGTTTGTAGACCAGGGTCTGAGACGCCAGCAGGTGTTCGATCTCCGAGGTACCGATGCCGAAACCGAAGGCCCCGAGGGCGCCGTAAGTGGTGGTGTGACTGTCGCCCGCGGCGATCACCATGCCCGGCAGGATGAAACCCTGTTCCGGGGCGATTACATGTTCGATGCCTTGGCGCTTGTCGAGGATGTCGAGCAGTTCGATGCCGAAGTCCCGGCAGTTTTCCGCCAGGTACGACACTTGCCGCGCACCGCCGGCATCCGGCATCGCGGCGATACGCACCGGCGCCGTCGGGTTGACGTGATCGACCACCGCCAGTGCGGTTTCCGGGCGCCAGACATTGCGTTTGGCCTCGCGCAGACCGCTGAAGGCTTGAGGGCTGGTGTATTCGTTGATGACCTGGCGATCGATATACAACAGGACATGGCCCTGGTCATCGAGGCGACACACCGTGTGGGCATCGATGTGTTTGTCGTAGAGGGTTTTGGCTGAGGTCATGGAGGTGCTCGCTCGGGCGTGTGAGTTCCATCTTAGAGAGCGAGGGTTGGGCATCAATGGCCTGAGAGTGATCCCGTAAACCATGTTTCGTGTTGGATCTCGATCCAAAGGTCAGTGAAGACCCCCTTGTGGGAGCGGGCTTGCTCGCGAAAGCGTCGTGTCAGCCGACATCAATTTTGACTGCCCCTCCGCTTTCGCGAGCAAGCCCGCTCCCACCAAAAGCCGACCTTCATGAAAATGCGAAACATTTTCTTTCATCTCTGCCTTCGGGATTTCCCCTGCTCATCCGTCCTATATAGATGCAGTCCGGCCGCGTAGGCAAAAGCCACGGCCGGGCTTTCAGGGGTCACCGCGCTACGAAGCCCGCAGCACGGCCCTCTCATCGATACAAGACCTTTAATCATGTCGAAGAAATCCCGCTCAAAACTCTGGTTTCTGGTCCATAGCTGGCTGGCGTTGCCGATCTGGTTTTTCGTCTTGATCGTCTGCGTGACCGGCACCCTGGCCGTCGTCAGCCAGGAGATCGTCTGGCTCGCCAACCCACAAATGCGCGCCAGCCCGCCTTCTGACGATGCCCGGCGGCTCAGCTATGACCAGATCCTCGCGGCCATGAAAAAAGCCGAACCCCAAACCCTCGTCTCAGCCATCAACCGCCCCGACGAATCGCACTTCGCCCTCGACGTGGACGTCAACTATCCCGACGGGCGCTCGGTGACGGTCTACGTCAATCCTTACACCGGGGTGATCCAGGGCGTCGCGCCAACGTTCAACTTCAAGGCGTTCACCCGCGCCTTGCATGGCTGGTGGCTGGTGCCATTTACCAACGGTTTCAGTTGGGGCTGGTACCTGGTGTCGTTCCTTGGCTTGCCGCTGCTGGTTTCACTGATTACCGGGCTGGTGGTCTACAAAAAATTCTGGAAAGGCTTCTTCAAGCCGACCCTGCGTTTTCGTCACGGTGCGCGGATTTTCTGGGGCGACTTTCACCGACTCAGCGGCATCTGGTCGATCTGGTTCATCGCGGTCATTTCCGTCACCGGTACCTGGTTTTTGATTGAAGCCCTGCTGTTCGACAACCAGATTTCCATCTCCAGCGAACCGATCATTCCGGCCATGGCCCGTGAAGCCGTGCCGTTGTCGCCGGATGGTTCGCCGGCACCGCAGATCCCGCTGGATCGGGCGATTGAAATCGCCATGCAAAAAATCCCGGGGCTGGAAGCCAGTTTTATCAGCCTGCCGGGCAACGCCTACAGCCACCTGGATATTGGTGGCCGTGGTTGGTATCCACTGATGTACCAGACGGCGACCATCAACCCGTACAACGGCGAGATCGCTGCGTCACGCCTGCTCTCGAACCGGACCACACTGGAGTTCGTCACCGAATCCATGCGGCCATTGCACACCGGGGATTTCGGTGGTTTGTGGATCAAGTTGATCTGGTTCTTCTTCGGCCTGGTGCTGAGCATGATGGTCCTCAGCGGCTTGCTGATCTGGACCAAGCGCACCGCCCTGGCCACCGCCAATGCGCTTAAGCGCAGCAGCAAGAAACAGCGCACTGCCACGGCGCAACCGAGCATGAGCAGCGAGACGTCGGAGGCTAGCCTGTGAGCAAAACCACTGCCGCCCCCCAGCCCTCGCGCCTGAACGTGCTTTGGCACAAATGGCGTTTTCACCTGAACATTCTGTTGCTGCTGATCCCGTTGGGGTTCATGCCCAAATACTTCACCAACGCCGCGTTGATTCGCGGCGACACGGGGCTGGGCGAGCACGAAATCGGCGAGATCCAGGTCGGTCCCTGGAGCCTGCGCCTGGCCGAGTTGCGCGATGAAGCGCCGCGTCGGGATGGTGCGACTGGCCACGTAAAAGCCTTCAACGCAGCCCTGTGCGACGCCTGTATCGAACAGGTCAAAGCCACTTACCTGCGCATCGGCAAACCCCGCAGCCTGCGCGCCGCCGGGGTGATTTTCTTCGGTACACCGTACCGCATGGGTGCTTCGTTACCGGTGCCGGAAAAAACCCAGGCCGACGCCGAGCTGTGGATAACCATGGAAGGCTGGGACGGCGCCATGCATCAAGCCGCTATCCCGCTGAGCCAGGCATCCCCGGCCACCATCGCTTGGCTGAACAAACAAGGAGGCAAACCATGAGCAACGCTTTTCGCCCTCTGTGCGCCGCGTTACTGGTGCTCTGCACCGGTTTCAGCGCCAGCGCCATGGCCCACAACCCGATGTGCGAATGCAAAGCCATCGACGCCGAGCAGATCAAATGCACCGGCGGTTTTTCCGATGGCAGCAGCGCGCCGGGGGTGACGCTGGATGTGATCGGCTACGACGAAACCATTCTGTTGCCGGGCAAGCTTGGGGCCGACTCGACCCTGATCTTCAAGAAACCCGCCGCTGAGTTTTATGTGCTGTTCGACGCCGGTCCCGGCCACGTGGTCGAGATCGACCAAGCCGACATCGAGGCGCCCTGATGAGTACGCCCACCACACACGTCGTCCGCCCGGCCGGTGCCGGCCATGAAACCCTTTATGTGCTGCTGTTGTGCCTGATGATCCTCGCGGTTGCGGGCTCGGTGGTCGCTTGGCGTCACGAGTCCCAAGTTGTGAGCAACGTCGGCAGCCATCAACTGGATGGCCGCCGCGACTTGAGTGCGTCCGAACAAGGCATCTACGCCGATCTGCGGGTGACCCTGGACGAGATTCAGCTGCTGCGTCAGGAGCAACAGGTACTGCCCACGCCAGAAGCACTGGCCGGTGAAGGCTTTGCACCGTTTGCGCAAGACGCCAGTTCGGTCAGCCGCGGTGGGCATGTCTGGCAGTTGCTTGAGACCAAGGCCTACTTCGGCCAGAGCCAGACGCCGAGCGTGGCCGGTTCGTTTTTGATGCGTTTGATCGCAGCTGATGACGCGCCGTCGGACATCTGGCTCAACCGCGCCAACGGCATCAAAGCCCCGTCCGACCTGACTGACGCCGCGCTCGAAAGCGCCGGCTGGCAGCAGATCGTCGCGCAATTCGATGCCGGCGTAACCCGCCAGCACCGGGACTAACCCCTCGCCTTCACCCGAGAGAAGACCGCTTGCCCATGCCTAGTTCATCTCAACGTTCTTTACTGCGCTGGTTGCTTGTCGGGCTGTTTGCCCTACTGCTGACACCACTGGCCAGCGCCGATCAGGCCAAGCGCCTGCGCATCGGCATCACCCTGCACCCTTATTACAGCTACGTGGCCAATATCGTTGGTGACAAGGCCGACGTGGTGCCGCTGATCCCGGCCGGTTTCAATCCCCACGCCTACGAGCCACGTGCCGAAGACATCAAGCGCATTGGCGGGCTCGACGTGATCGTGCTCAACGGCGTCGGCCACGATGACTTCGCCGACCGCATGATCGCCGCCAGCGAAAAACCGAACATCCCGGTGATCGAGGCCAACGAAAACGTGCCGCTGCTGGCCGCCACCGGGACCGCCGCGCGCGGCGCCGGCAAGGTCGTCAACCCGCACACCTTCCTGTCGATCAGCGCCTCAATTGCCCAGGTCAATAACATCGCCCGGGAACTGGGCAAACTCGACCCGGACAATGCCAAGACCTACACCACAAACGCCCGTGCCTATGGCAAACGCCTGCGGCAGATGCGCGCCGACGCCCTGGCCAAACTGACCCAGGCACCGAACGCCGAACTGCGGGTGGCCACGGTTCATGCCGCCTACGACTACTTGCTGCGCGAATTCGGCCTGGAAGTGACCGCCGTGGTCGAGCCGGCCCACGGCATCGAACCGAGCCCGAGCCAGTTGAAAAAGACCATCGATCAACTGCGCGAGCTGGACGTGAAAGTGATCTTCTCGGAGATGGATTTCCCGTCCACCTACGTCGAGACCATTCAGCGTGAATCCGGGGTCAAGCTGTACCCGCTGTCGCACATTTCCTACGGCGAATACACCGCCGACAAGTACGAAAAAGAAATGACCGGCAACCTCAACACGGTAGTGCGGGCGATTCAGGAGTCCGGCTCATGACGGCTAAAGAAACCATCAGTTCGACCAACCCCGAATCCCCTGTGGGAGCGGGCTTGCTCGCGAAGGCGGTGGGTCAGTCCACATCAATGTTGAATGATGAACCGCTTTCGCGAGCAAGCCCGCTCCCACAGGTTTCGGGGCCGACTCTGGATTTCGCGGAGGTCAGTCTGACGCTGGGGCGCACCACGATCCTCGATCAAGTCACCTTCACCGTTCAGCCCGGCAGCGTGCATGCACTGGTCGGCCCCAACGGCGGCGGCAAGAGTTCGCTGATCAAAACCCTGCTCGGGCAGATGCCGCATCAGGGTCGCTTGAGTCTGCAATGGCCCGGCGAGCCCGGCACCATCGGTTACGTCCCGCAAGCGCTGGAGTTCGACCGGGGCTTGCCGATGACCGTCGACGATTTCATGGCCGCGATGTGTCAGCGGCGCCCGGCGTTTCTCGGTTTGAGCAAGCACTACGCAGCGGAGATTGGCGAAGCGCTGGAACGGGTCGGCATGCAGGACAAACGCAAGCGCCGTATGGGTGCGCTGTCCGGTGGTGAACGTCAGCGAGTGTTGCTCGCCCAAGGCCTGATCCCGGCGCCGAACTTGTTGGTGCTCGACGAACCGATGTCAGCGCTGGATGAAGCCGGGATTCAGGTGTTCGAACGACTGCTGGGTGACTGGCGCCAAAGCGGCATCACCGTGCTGTGGATCGAGCATGACCTGGAAGCGGTTGCACGCTTGGCCGATCGGGTTACCGGGCTGAATCGCCGGGTGCTGTTTGACGCGACGCCGAAACAGGCACTGACACCGGAGCGTCTGCTGACCCTGTTCTCGACCCATCCACGGAGCGCTGCCTGATGAGTTATGAAGCCTTTCGTTTGATGGTCCAGGGCTGGGCCTCTTCGGGTTATCTGCCGGAAGCGCTGGCTTATGGATTTGTGGTTAACGCGCTGATCGCCGGCCTGTTGATCGGCCCGGTACTGGGCGGGTTAGGCACGCTGGTAGTGGTTAAGCGCTTTGCGTTTTTCTCCGAAGCGGTGGGCCACGCGGCGCTGACCGGCGTGGCCATCGGGATTCTGCTTGGCGAACCCTACACCGGGCCGTATGGCAGCTTGTTTGGTTACTGTTTGCTGTTCGGCATCCTGCTTAATTACCTGCGAAACCGCACTGGTCTGGCCCCGGATACGCTGATCGGGGTGTTCCTCTCGGTGTCGTTGGCGCTGGGCGCCAGCCTGCTGTTGATTCTGGCGGGCAAGATCAATGTGCATATCCTCGAAAACGTGCTGTTCGGTTCGGTGCTGACGGTCAACGGTAACGACCTGTTGGTGTTGGCGATTGTCGGTTCGCTGGTCATGGCCCTCGCCCTGCCGCTGTACAACCGCATCATGCTCGCCAGCTTCAACCCGCAACTGGCGGCGGTGCGCGGCGTGGCGGTGAAGACCCTGGATTATCTGTTCGTGATTCTGGTGACGCTGATCACCGTCGCCGCGGTGAAAGTCATCGGCGCGATTCTGGTCGGTGCTTTGCTGGTGATTCCGGCGGCGGCCGCGCGGTTGCTCAGTCAGTCGCTGAAGGGGTTCTTCTGGTGCTCGGTGCTGATCGCCACGGTCAGCACGCTGTGCGGCATCCTGGCGCCGATAGTCTTCGACCTGCCGATCCCGTCCGGCGCCGCGATCATTCTGGTCGCCGGTATTGCTTTCGCCCTGTCCGCCATTGCGCGCGGCGTCGTCCCAAGTCTGAAAGGGAATCTCGGATAAATGTCATTTTCTCTGCGTCAATTAACCCTGGCCATAGCCCTATGCGGGCTGACCGCACCGCACGCGTTCGCGGACGACAACTTCGAACCGATGCGCCTGGTGGCCAATCACGGTGTCGGCAATACGCCGCTCTTCGCCTCTTCATCGGCGCACAAAGTCCTGGTCCTCGCGTCGTTGCCGGTGACTTATGGCCTGGGCTCGGTGCTGCTGGAAGGCACCGATGTTGCCATTCAGCGCGCCGCACCGGCCAACCTGCCTGGCTCGCGCCAGACCGCGTATTTCACCGGCCGTGGCGCGCCAGAACTGAGCAAGCTAGCGACCGATGCCGACGCAGTCATTGGCCTGCGCTCACTGTGGCCGGACGATCCGCTGTACCCGAATGCCCGCCGCAGCAATATCCGCATCATTGAAATCGACGCCGCCCGCCCAGTAGACGGCGCCCTGCCCGGTATCGCCGTGCAGCCGGGCAACAAGGTCGACGGCTTGAACAGTCAGCCATGGCTGGCGAGCAACAACATGGGGCGCATGGCGGACGTGATGGCCGCGGACCTGGTGCGCCTGGCGCCTGAGGCCAAGCCGAAGATCGAAGCGAACCTGGCGGCACTCAAGCAACGTCTGCTCAAGCTCAGCGCCGATAGCGAAGCGCGGCTGGCCAGCGCTGACAACCTCACGGTGATGAGCCTGAGCGATCACTTTGGCTACCTGATCGGCGGGCTCAACCTGGAACTGGTCGGCCTTGATACGCGGCCGAATGCCGAGTGGACGCCTGAAGCGCTGAAGCAATTGGGCGCGACACTCAAGGCCTATAGTGTGGCGGTGGTGTTGCATCATCGTCAGCCTTCGCAGGCGTTGAAAGCGGTGATTAGCGAGGCAGGGAGTCGGTTGGTGGTGTTGAGTACCGATGCGCAAGATCCGGTGGTCGAATTGGAGGGGAATGTGGATTTGGTGATCAAGGGGTTGAGCGGGGCGTAACGTCAGTTGGACCGCGTTATCGTTCTTCGCGGGCAAGCCTCGCTCCCACATTGGATCTACGGCACGACGAAATTCCAATGTGGGAGCGGGCTTGCTCGCGAAGACGTCCTGACAGGCAACACAAATTCCAGGCCAATAAAAAGCCCGTTGACCTTATCGGTTCAACGGGCTTTTTATTACACCGTGACTTACTGAGCCACAGCCGCCTGTTCTTCCATCTTCTGCCGCAAGCTCAGTGGACGCATGTCGGTCCAGGTTTCTTCGATGTAGGCCAGGCATTCCTTTTTCAGGCCGCTCTTGCCCACGGTGCGCCAGCCTTGGGGTACGGCTTTGTAGTCGGGCCAGATCGAGTATTGCTCTTCGTGGTTGACCACGACCTGAAAGAGGATGTCCTCGCGGTCGAATACTGACGTCATGCTATGTCTCCATCGCTATAGGGGTGGGCTGCACTGCGTGTACAGCCGGTATGTAGAAGGAACGTTCGAGTCGCTGAAAAATTTAGAGGCTGGCAATTGCTGCCGCCAACGCCCGGCCAAAAATCTCCGCGACCTGGTCGATTTCCGCAGCAGTGATCACCAGTGGCGGCAGGAAGCGCACCACCGCGCCATGCCGGCCGCCCAGTTCGAGGATCAAGCCGCGTTTGAGGCATTCACGCTGAACCAGCGGTGCCAGGCGACCGAACGCCGGTGGATGACCTTGCACGTCCGGTGTGCCCGTCGGGTCGACCAGCTCGACGCCAAGCATCAAGCCGCGACCGCGGATATCGCCCAATTGCGGGAAGTCCCGCTGCAGGATGCGCAGGTGTTCGCTCAAGCGTTCGCCAATGGCCGCAGCGTGCGCGCACACGTTGTTTTCAACCAGATAACGCATCACCGCCGACCCCGCGGCCATGGCCATCTGATTGCCACGGAAGGTCCCGGCGTGAGCACCCGGCAACCAGGTGTCGAGCCAGTCGCGATAAACCACCACCGCCAACGGCAGACTGCCGCCGATGGCCTTGGACAGCACCACCACGTCCGGAATGATCCCGGCATGTTCAAAGGCAAACATCTTGCCGGTGCGGGCAAAACCGCTCTGGATTTCATCGACGATCAGCGCCACGCCCGCCTGCTCGGTGATGCGCCGCAAGCCGCGCAGCCAGTCGAGATCCGCCGGGATCACCCCGCCCTCACCCTGCACCACTTCAACGATCACCGCCGCGGGCAATTGCACGCCGGCCTCGGGGTCGTTGAGCAGGTTTTCCAGGTAGTTGAGGTTGACCTGAACCCCTTGCGCACCGCCGAGCCCGAACGGGCAGCGGTAGTCGTAAGGGTACGGCATGAATTGCACGCCATTGCTGAGCAACGCGCCCAAGGGCTTTTTCGGCCCCAGGCTGCCCATCAGGCTCAGCGCGCCCTGACTCATGCCGTGGTAACCGCCCTGAAACGACAACACGGTGCTGCGCCCGGTGGCGGTGCGCACCAGTTTCAGCGCCGCTTCCACGGCGTCGGTGCCGGTCGGGCCGCAGAACTGGATTTTTGCTTCAGCGGCCAGGGCCGGCGGTAGCAGGCCGAACAGGTCCTGGACGAATTGATCCTTGACCGGCGTGGTCAGGTCGAGGGTGTGCAGCGGCAACTCATCGGTCAGCACTTGCTGGATCGCTTCGATCACCACCGGATGGTTATGCCCCAGCGCCAGCGTCCCGGCGCCTGCCAGGCAATCGATAAAGCGACGGCCCTCGACGTCATCGACATAAATGCCCTTGGCGCGTTTGAGCGCCAGGGGAATCCGTCGCGGGTAGCTGCGGGCATTCGATTCCTGCTGGCTCTGACGGGCCAGTAATGGCGATTCGTTGAACTGGTAAAGCGTCTCGGCAGGCGTCGGGGCAACCCGGGCCGGCTGATCTTCGATAAGGCTGGTAGCGACTGACATCTCTCGACCCCTCAATACGCTGTAGATAGTGACCAAAACTGCACACCGGGCAGGTGCGCGTTCCGGTCACGGGGCGCACTTGCAGGTTTTCCTGTTCTGGAAACGCATCGGGGGCTTGAGGATTTAGACCTGCGATCAGCTTTCTATGAAGGTGGCGCCAGCGCTTTATGCATCGGGATGGCTTGCAGCCCCGCCACGCTGAAGATTTCGGCGCTGGCGCGATAACCCTGGCGCCGATAAAAGGCTTCGCTGGTGCGAGTGCTGTTGAGTCGCGACTGACGCAAGCCCTGACCGAGCAACCAGGCTTCCAGGTCGTGAATCAAGGCCTGCCCGGCGCCACGACGAAACCATTCCGGTTGCACGTAGCAGAACGCGACCTGGCCGCTGAGCGCGGCCATGGCGACGCCAATGGGTTTGTCCTGAAGTAAGGCGATATTGAGGTACAACCGTGGGTTGGTGAGCCAGGTGTGGATGTGTTCGGCGGTTTTGTTGTGGGTCCAGGCGGCGACGATTTTTGCGTCGTTGCGGTGGTCGAGCGCGCAACCGACCCGGATCGAGCGTTCGACGATCCGGCTGATAATGCCGGCGTCGGCGAGCGTTGCCTTGCTGATGTGCAGGGGTGCATCCATGGCGCTGTTACCTCAATCCATTGAGTCAAAGCTGCCGGGGACGATAGCGCTAGCGCGGGCAGGAAAGCCAATGGAGAGAAGTTACATTTGATGTTCACCACCGATCCCCGAGGGGATTGGTGGTGTTGGTCAGGCCGGTTGCAACGGCATGGTCAGCTCGACCCGCAACCCGTCCGGGCGACTGTCGAAACGCAAGGTGCAGGCGCAACGCTGAACAATCGCCTGAACAATCGCCAGTCCGAGGCCGCAACCGGTGCTCTGGCCATTGCGCCAGAAGCGCTGGGTCAGGTGCTGAAGATCAGCCTCAGCAATTCCCGGCCCATGGTCGCGCACCACGAACCGCACACGGTTATCGGTGGTTTCAAGGCTCAACTCCACGGCACCGTCGCTCGGCGTATGACGCAAAGCGTTGTCCAGCAAGTTGCGCAACGCAGCAATCGACAGCACCGCGGGCATTTGCACCGGGGCGGCCGAGACTTTCGTCGGCACCTGAAACTTGATGCGTTGGCGATCACCACTGGCGGCATCCTGAATCGCCAGTTTTGCCACTTGCTCGGCGCTGCACTGAACGCCGTCATCGAACGACAGACTGCCCTCGACCCGCGCCAGCAACAGCAATTGTTCAAGGGTGCGGTGCAGACGGTCGGCGCCCTCCTCGGCCCGAGCCAGGGATTGATCCCGGGCTGCGCCGTCGGTCATGCGCGCCACTTGCAGGTGGGTCTTGATCGCGGTGAGCGGGCTGCGCAACTCGTGGGCCGCATCCCCGGTCAGGCGTCGTTCACGCTCGATGGTCCTGCCGATACGCTGGAACAGCTGGTTCTGGGTATCCAGCAACGGTTGCAGCTCACTGGGCAGCGGCTGGATCAGCAACGGTTCAAGGGAATCGGCACTGCGGCGCATCAAAGCATCGCGCATGCGATTGAGCGGCGCCAACCCCTGGCCGATGCCCAGCCAGAGCAGGCACAGACAACCGAGCAACGCTACGCCGACTGGCACCGACGCGGCCAGCAGGATCGACATGTTCAGCGCCTCGCGCTCGATCTGCCGATCCGCCGTGGTGATCCGCAGATCACCGCGCGCCAGGGTAAAACTGCGCCACGGCGCGCCATCAATCATCTGATCGTGGAAGCCCATTTTCTCGGCTTCCAGTTTTTGTTGCGGGTCGGTGTGACTACGGGCGAGGATTTCGCCGCGCAATGAACTGACCTGACAGGCCATGCCACCGGGGACATTCAATTGCTCAGCACTGAAATGAGTGCCTTCGCCCTTGGTCGGCAGCGCCGGCAGTTGCTCCATCAACCCGGCGACCATCCGCGCCGACGCCACCAGCCGCTGGTCGAGGGAAAACATCATCTGGTTTCGCAGGTCGCTGAGCATCCAGGCCGCCGCCAGCGCCCAGATCAGCGCAAACGCGGCGCCGAGGGTCAGGCTCAGGCGCAAACGCAGGCTCATCACTTCGATTGATCTCCGCCATCCGCCGGCCCCAGGCGATAGCCCAGGCCGCGCACCGTCTCGACGATGCCATTGCCGAGTTTACGCCGCAGGTGATGGATATGGACATTGAGGGCATTGCTTTCCAGTTCATCGTTGAAGCCGTAGACGCTGTCCTTCAATTGCTCGGTGGACAGCACTCGGCCACGGTTGTGCAACAGGGCTTGCAACAGCGATTGCTCGCGGCGCGACAGGTCAACCGGCTGGCCGCCGAGCATGGTTTCGCGGCTGCTTGGATCGTATGTCAGCGCGCCGTGTTCGATCAGGTTGACGCTGCGCCCGGCCACCCGCCGCAACAGCGTGTGCAGGCGCGCGGCGAGTTCACGCAGGTCGAAGGGTTTGAGCAGGTAATCGTCAGCGCCGGCTTGCAGGCCGTCGACGCGGTCAGTGACCGAATCCCGGGCAGTGAGGATCAGCACCGGAATCTCCAGACCGCTATTGCGCAGCTGTTGAAGCAGCTTGAGCCCGTCTTCGTCCGGCAGGCCGAGGTCAAGCACCATGACGTCGAATTCAGCGACCTTGAGCATCGCCCGCGCAGCAGACGCGGTGGCGACGTGCTCCACGGTCAGGCCTTGGGCGGTGAGGCCGGCGACAATGCCGCTGGCGATCAGCTCATCGTCTTCGCATACCAGTACGTGCATGAGTGCTCCATGAGCAAAAGCGTGAGTCAAGCAGGTGAGTATTAAGCACCGATTATGGCAAGCCCGGCGAAAGACGAGAAGATCAACGTCTGCTCGCCCCCTCGGGCGTACCGAAAACAAGCCACATCGCCACGCCCCTCAAACAACTTAAAATTATTAATACTCAAGCCTGCCGTTTAAAACTGAAACACTATACCACTAACACTCTTATAAAAAGCCCCGTATAAAAAACGCATCTTTAAACCCACAAAAAGCACCTTAACCATGAAAACACTTAAAAACTTCGTTGCCGTTGACTGGCGCTCAGGCAAAGATCGTTTCTACTTCTTTTTCAAAGACACTAATACCTATACTCGATTTGACCTTGGGGATAACGAAACCCCCAAGAACTACCCAAGGACCATCAACGGTTACTGGGGCGATATGGATGCCAAACTTAAAAACCTGCGTTTTGGGTTTGCCACTACCGGCATCAGCCCGGCCAACTACCTAGAGCTCGATTCCGACATTTTATGGCTGTTCTATTATGAAGACGGGATTCCCATGGTCTGCAAGTACGACCAGGACACTGACAAGGTCAACAAGGTGTATCGACTGGCCGACTCCATCTGGCATAGATTACTTCCTTACTTTGATCGCATCGTCGCAGGCACGTGGTGGGAACAATCGCCGCACCCTCGGCTTTTTCGTTTCCTTATGAACGATGGAAACTGCCTTACCCTCAACCTTGCCATCGATAAATTGACGCAAGAGACCATCAGTGAAACCTGGTCTGGGCTGGCCCCCTATAAAGATCGAATCATTACAGCGGTGCAGAACGACCGGACGTTGGCCCACAACTATTACTATATATTCCTCACTGATAATGAATACCTACGGTACAGCGTCCCCTCCAGGCAGCTACTTGCCGGTCCGATTGCCATCGATGACGCTTCCTGGCCAGGGTTATTACGCGACTGAAAACACGTCAAAGCGCAACCCAAACACCATCACTTAACATTGAAAGAAATCAAGAATGTCCAAACTAAAAAATGTGGTCGCCGTCGACTGGCGCGCAAAAAAAGATAAAATCTTCTTCTTTTTCAAAGACAGTAATACTTATACAAAATTCGTTATCGACGGTAACGGAGTTCCTGATGGATACCCTGCACCGATCAGATTCGGTAATTGGCATGATTTTCATATGCACGCAAAAAACTTGCGATTTGGGTTCACCACCACAAACTTTCAACGAGAAGACAGGTTTGGCCTTGATCAGGATTTTCTCTGGCTATTTTATGACGATGGCGGTACGCCAATGGTCTGCACCTATTATCAAGACGAAGACAAAGTAATAGGGAACTCTCGCATTGCTGATTCGATATGGCACATGATTCTTCCTTATTTTGATCGTATCGTCGCGGGTACCTGGTGGCAGAACTCCACACCTCCACACCTGTCGTTTCGATTCCTCATGAACGACGGTAACTCACTATTCCTTAAATGGTATCCCCCCTCGACAAAATCCGATGGCGACTGGGCACATAAAGTGACGCTTCAACCCATCACTAACAAAACATGGCCTGGCCTGGAGCCCTACAAGGACCGGATCATTACGGCCGCACAAAATGATCGAACACTTGCCGATAGTTATTACTATATTTTCCTGACAGGTAACGAGTACATCACCTACAACATCCAGCAAAACAAAGTCGAATATGGCCCGTATAAAGTCAGTGACTCTACCTGGCCCGGACTGTTACGCGACTGAACGCCAACCAGTCCCCATGGCAGCCAAGCGGCGGTTAATCATCGGTTAATCGCCGCCCACCATTGTGCACCTCACTTGCACAGGGATAAGGCCTACCCATGCGTCGACTGTTTTTCCTCTTTGCTCTCTTGATCTCGGGTCTGGCCCAGGCTGGCACCAATCCGTTCGAGACCAAACCCGACTTTCTCCCCGTCGATCAGGCGTTCATCTTTACCTCCGAACGCCTTGAATCCGGTGAAACCCAACTGTTCTGGCAAATCGCCGACGGTTATTACCTGTATCAAAAACGTCTGAAATTCGACGGATTGGAACCGCAGCAGCACCCCGCACTGCCTGAGGGCGAGTCGCATAGCGATGAGTTCTTTGGTGAGCAGCAGGTCTATCGCCAGGGTCTGGAACTGAAGATCCCGGCCGGTGCCACCGGCCAGATCAAGGTTGGTTTCCAGGGCTGTGCCGATGCTGGCCTGTGTTATCCGCCACAGACCCAGGTCGTGAACCTGGGCAACGCTGCCGACGCGCCCGCTATCAATGAAGCCCCGGACCAAGCCCTGGCCAGCAACCTGCAACAGCGGGCGCTGGGCTGGAGTTTGCTGGTGTTCTTCGGCCTGGGTCTGCTGCTGGCCTTCACCCCCTGCACCTTGCCGATGCTACCGATTCTGGGCGGTTTGATCGTTGGCAGCGGCGCAACGCCCAAACGCGGTTTCGCGCTGGCCGGCAGTTATGTGGTCTGCATGGCGCTGGTGTATGCGGCGATGGGCGTTTTGGCGTCTCTGCTGGGGGCCAACCTTCAGGCACTGCTGCAAAATCCCTGGTTGCTGGGCAGTTTCGCTGCGGTATTTGTGTTGTTGGCACTGCCGATGTTCGGCTTCTTTGAGCTGCAACTGCCGGTGGCCGTGCGCGATCGGCTGGAAAACGTCTCGCGCAATCAACGCGGCGGCAGCCTGATCGGGGCCGGTGTGCTGGGGGCCTTGTCCGGTCTGTTGGTCGGTCCGTGCATGACCGCGCCACTGGCCGGTGCCCTGCTCTACATCGCCCAGAGCGGCAACGCATTGCACGGCGGGCTGATTCTGTTCGCCATGGGCATCGGCATCGGTGTGCCGCTGTTGTTGCTGGTGACCGTCGGCAACCGCTTCCTGCCCAAGCCCGGCGCCTGGATGAACCTGCTTAAAGGCGTGTTCGGTTTCCTCTTCCTCGCCACCGCGCTACTGATGCTGCGCCCGGTGCTGGACGAGTCGCTGTGGGTCGGACTGTGCGGCGCCTTGCTGTTGATCGCTGCCTACAGCGCCTGGAAACAGGCGGAAGGCTTTAGTCGCGTCGCCCATGTGTTCGGCGCCAGTTCGCTGCTGCTGGGTATATGGGGCAGCCTGTTGATGATCGGTGCAGCGGGCGGCAGCGATGATCTGTTCAAGCCGTTGCAGGTTTATGCCGGTTCCAGTTCCAGCAATACCGCCAGCCCGGTCGGCCATGATGCGTTCACCACGATCAAGGACCCTGCGTCACTGCAACGGGAGTTGGATGCCGCGCAGGCGCAGGGCCAATGGGTGTTGCTGGATTATTACGCCGACTGGTGCGTGTCGTGCAAAGTCATGGAAAAACAGGTCTTCGCCAAACCTCAGGTGCTTGAAGCCCTGAGCGATGTACGCTTGCTACGGCTGGACGTCACCGCCGACAATGCCGCCAGCCGCGAACTGCTCGGCCGTTATAAAGTGCCGGGGCCGCCTAGCCTGCTGTGGATTGGTGCCGACGGCGTCGAGCGCCGCAGCCAGCGCATCACCGGCGAGGTCGATGCCGACACCTTCCTGCAACGCTGGACCACCACCCGAGATGCCCGTTAATGCTGACCTTTACCCTCGGCACCTTTGCCATCGCGCTTAATCACCTGCTGCTGATCAGTGCCCTGGCGCTGGCCACCTTTGTCGGCTGGCGAGTGGCCAAGCGCGGCGGCGATAACCCCGAGTCGGTGCTGTTCGGCCTGTTTTTGCTGGGCATGCTGGGCGCGCGGATCAGTTTCGTGGTCGCCTACTGGGCGCAGTATCGCAACGATCCGTGGCAGATCATCGACCTGCGCGATGGCGGCTTTCTCGCTTGGCCGGGCGTGATCGTGCTGGTGCTCGCCGCGTTGTATCGCGGTTGGCGCCGACCGGGTTTGCGCCGGCCACTGGGTTTCGGTGTCGGCAGCGGCCTGCTGTTCTGGTTGCTGGCGACCTTCTCCTTGAGTCTTTACGAACAAGGCACGCGCCTGCCGGAAATCACCTTGCGCAATGCCGCCGGCGAAACCGTGCAACTGGCCGACTATCAGGGTGGCCCGCTGGTCATCAACCTCTGGGCCACTTGGTGTCCGCCGTGCCGCCGGGAAATGCCGGTGCTGGAAAACGCCCAGCAACAGCGCCCGGACCTGACCTTCCTGTTCGTCAACCAGGCCGAAAGCATGCAAAGCGTCAGCACTTTCCTGGAAACCCAGGGCCTGAGCCTGTCCAATGTGCTGTTCGATGGCAGCGGCCGACTGGGTCAGGCCGTCGGCTCCATGGCCTTGCCGACTACGCTGTTTTATAGCCACGACGGTCGCCTGCTGGGCAGCCATCTGGGCGAATTGTCGCAAGCAAGCCTGGCCCGAGCCCTGGAAAACTTCGACACCCCTAATCCTGCCGCACCGGCTACCTCTGCAAGGAAATTACCATGCCTCGCCTCCGCCACCTGCTGACGCTGACCCTGGGCGCTGCCCTGCTACACCTGCCGTCGGTACAGGCTGCTGAAGAACTGCCCGATGCGATCAAAAAGATCGAAGCCAAAGGCGCGAAAATTGTCGGCCAGTTCGATGCACCGGACGGTTTGCGTGGTTACGCGGCGCAATACCAGAACCGCGGCATGGCGCTGTACCTGACCCCGGATGGCAAGCACGTGCTGCTCGGTAACCTGTACGACGCTGACGGCAATGACCTGAGCAGCGCGCCGCTGCAGAAGCTGGTCTACGCGCCGATGGCCAAGGAAGTCTGGGGCAAGATGGAAGCGAGCAACTGGATCGGCGACGGCAACAAGGACGCACCGCGCGTCGTGTACCTGTTCAGCGATCCGAACTGCCCTTACTGCAATATGTTCTGGGAACAGGCGCGGCCGTGGGTCAAGGCTGGCAAGGTGCAACTGCGGCACATCATGGTCGGGATTATCCGCGAAGACAGCCCGGGCAAATCCGCCGCGCTGTTGGCCGCCAAGGACCCAAGCAAAGCCCTGGAGGAACACGAGAAATCCGGCAAGGCCAGTTCGCTCAAGGCCTTGAAAGAGGTGCCACCGGCGATTCAGGCGAAACTCGCGGCGAACATGAAATTGATGGAGGACCTGGAGTTGTCAGCGACCCCGGCGATTTTCTACATGGATGACAAGGGCGAGTTGCAGCAACAACAAGGCGCGCCGTCGCCGGACAAGTTGTTGTCGATTCTCGGGCCGAAGTAAGCAAGATCAAAAGATCGTCCGAACGCGGCCCGAACCTTCGGCAACTCCTACATTGGAATGCGTACCCCTGTAGGAGCTGCAGAAGGTTCGGGCCGCGTTCGGACGATCTTTTTCTTAAACGCTATACCTGATGTTGCTCAGCCAAAAACTTCAGCAGCGCCGCCGTCACAAACCCCGGATTCTCCAGATTGGAGATATGTCCCGCCTCCGGCACCAACACACACGGGCAACCAATCAGCTCAGCCATCTCTCGGGCCTCGGATGGCGGCCGTGGTTTGTCCTGATCACCACACATCACCAACGTGGTTTCAGCATTCAACTCAGCCAGTCGCGGCAACAGATCATCCCGACCAAACGTAATCCGCCCCATCGGCACGATGCCCTCGCGCAGACGTTCAGCGGGCAACGCCGCCAGCGATGCGCGGAATTGCTGATACAGCGCCGACTGCGGATCAATGCCCGGACGGAAGAAGATCGGCACCACGATGTCCAGTAGTTGCGGCGAGATCACGCCGGTGTCTTCAATCTGTTTGAACAGCGAAAAATAGTATTGGCGAGTCGGCTCGGGTTCGACGCCGACGTAAGTGTCCATCAGCACCAGGCCGTTGAGCCGCTGAGGTGCCGACAGCGCCAAACGCACGCCCCACATGCCACCGACCGACAACCCGACCAGGGTGACGCGATCGATGTCCAGATGATCGAGCAGCGCCAATGCCTGACGTGCAATGTCATCCAGTGACGTTGTGCCTTCGGGCAGCCGTCCGGACTCACCGTGGCCCCAGAGGTCCAGGGCAATCACCCGATACTGCTGCGACAGCGCGGCAATCTGCGGCGCCCACATGGCCTGGTCCCACAGGTAGCTGCCAGCCAGCAGGACTGCCGGGCCAGTGCCTTGATCTGTGTAGTGAAGGGGTTGTCCGTCTATTGTTGCGAAGGGCATCGAATGTCTCCTCTCCAAAAAATGGCATGGGCAGACTGTGCCGCTGGCGATCTACAGTCAACCTTATGGTGCTTTTGCCGGCCCTTTCGCGAGCAAACCCGCTCCCACATTGGAATGCGTTCCCCTGTGGGAGCGGGCTTGCTCGCGAAGAGGCCGGTACAGGCGCCAGAGAACTACAGCCCCTCCAACTCCGCCATCAGATCATTCAGTCGATCAACTTTCTCTTCGGTGATGTCACTCGCCGCCAACCCCTCGATGTATTCGGCCAACGCTTCCACCGTGCTGCACTCGAACATTGCCCGCAGCGGCACGTTACGTTGCAGGGCTTTTTGCACCCGCGAGGCGATTTGTGTCGCCAGCAGCGAATGGCCGCCCAGCTCGAAAAAATTGTCGCGAATGCCGACTTTCTCCACCTTCAACACTTCAGCCCAAATGTCAGCCAGGGTCTGCTCCAGTTCATTGCGAGGGGCCAGATAATCCTGGCTCTGCAACTGGCCAATCTCCAGCGCCGGCAGCGCCTTGCGATCAAGTTTGCCGTTGGCATTCAGCGGCATTTTTTCGAGCCACAACCAGTGCAGCGGCACCATGTATTCCGGCAATTCGGCGCGCAGACGTTGCTTGATACGCTCCAGTCGTTCACTCGGGTTGAGCGCTGAATTCGCCGCGACCAGATAGCCGACCAAGTGCTTGCCGTTTACACCTTCTTGCACGCCAACCGCCGCATCGCGGACTTCCGGTTGTTCGTGCAGGCGCGCTTCGATTTCCCCCAACTCGATGCGGTAACCGCGAATCTTCACCTGATGATCGATGCGGCCAACGTATTCCAACACGCCGTCACTGCGCCGACGGGCCAGGTCGCCGGTGCGATACAACCGGTCACCGGGCTCGCCAAACGGGTTCGGCACAAACACTTGGGCGGTGCGCAGCGGATCACTGACATAACCGCGACCGACGCCGGTCCCCGCGACGCACAACTCACCCACCGCACCCAACGGCACCAGTTCCAGCGCGCCATCGAGCAGGTACAAACGGTTGTTGTCGGTTGGCGTACCAATCGGCAAATAACTGCCGCGGGTCGAGGCCATATCGACGCGGAAGAACGCCACATCGTCCGAGCATTCCGCCGGGCCATAGGCGTTGACCAGCCCGATACCCGGGTAGCGCAACAACCATTGGTGTGCCAGTTCCGGCGGCATCGCTTCACCGGTCGGCAGTATCCAGCGCAGGCCGTCGAGGCTCATGCGGTCCTGGGCGAGCATGCCCTGGATCAGCGACGGCACGCTTTCGAGCACGGTGATGCCCTGGCTCTGGACGTGAGCCAACAAGCCCTGCGGATCATGGGCGATGGTGTTCGGCACGATATCCACTCGCGCGCCGAACAGCGGCGCGGCGAGGAACTGCCAGACCGAAATATCGAAACTTTGCGAGGCGGTTTGCGCGATCACATCCGCAGCGCTCAGGCTCAGGTACGGCACCTTGCTCAACTGGTTATTGAGCATGCCGCGCTGCTCGACCATCACACCTTTCGGCAAACCGGTGGAGCCCGAGGTATAGATCACGTAGGCCAGGTTATCCGGCCCGCTGTAGATGCCCGGGTTTTGCACCGAGGCATCACTCGCCTGCACCTCCTCCCAGACCAGCAATCGAGGTCGATGGGCGCAACCAAACTCTTCCAGCAACGCCACCGCTTGTTCACGGCAAGCCTTAGTGCAGACCAGCAACGGTGTATGACTCAGGTCGATGATCCGGCTCAAACGCTGGCTCGGCAGCGCTGGGTCCAGCGGCAGGTAACCGGCACCGGCCTTGAAGCTGCCGATGATCATGCCGAGCAGATCGAGGTTACGTTCCGCCAGCAACGCCACCGGTTGATCCAGCCCGGCGCCGGCCGCGATCAACGCATGACCGAGGCGGTTACTGCGCTGGTTCAGCTCGACGTAACTGTGCAGACGGTCGAGGCAACTGGCGGCGATGCGCTGCGGATGCTGGGCAACCTGGGCTTCGAACAACTCGACGTAGCTTTGCTCCAGCGGGTAGTCGTGTTCGCTCTGGTTACAGCCGTGGATCAAGAAGTCCTGCTCCTCCGCGCCCAGCAACGGCAAGTCAGCCATGTCGCCATGGAAGCCCGCTACCAACGCCAGCAGCAAACGCTTGAACTCACCGAGCATGCGCTCGACCGTGGATTCGTCGAAATAGCGCTGATCGTAGGACAGGTGCAAACCGAGGTCATCGCCCGGATAGCAAACCGCCGTCAGCGGGAAGTTGGTGTGGGTCCGGCCCGAATCCGAGGTGGCGTTGAGGCTTTGCGCACGGTCCAGCACCGAGACTTCCACCGGAGCGTTTTCGAACACGAACAGGCTGTCGAACAGCGGCTGGCCCTTGGGCAGTTCGCTGTTTTCCTGAATCGTTACCAGCGGCAGGTATTCGTACTCACGTAGTTGCATGTTGTTGTCGAGCAAACCGCTGAGCCACTGACGCACGCTGCAACGCTGATCGTCTTCCGGCATCTTCACCCGCAGCGCGATGCTGTTGATGAACAGCCCGACGGTGCGCTGCATCTGCGGCATGTCCACCGGGCGCCCGGCCACCGTGACGCCGAACAGCACGTCGCGATCACCGCTCAAGCGTCGCAGCACCAAGGCCCACGCCGCTTGGGCGAAGGTGTTGATGGTCAACTGATGAGCCTGGGCCAGTTCACGCAGTTGCGCACCGTCCCGGGCATCGAGTCGGGTGTAGCGGTCGCCCACCACCATGCCGCCGCTGTCGCCAGCGTGTTCACGCAGGAACGGCCGGTCACTTGGTATCGGCGTGGTCCGCTCAAAGCCTTGCAGGTTGGTTTTCCACCACTGCCGCGCTTCGGCAAGGCTTTGGCGTTGCAGCCAGCCGATGTAGTCGCGATAACGCGGCGGCACGGCCAACTGTGCTTCGCGCCCTTCGTCTAGCGCCGTGTAGATTTCGAAGAAATCGTTCATCAGCAGCGAGCGACACCACGCATCGATCAAGATGTGGTGGTTGCTCATCATGAACCAGTAACGCGCCTCGCCAACCTTGATCAAACGCAGGTGGAACGGTGCCTGGTTGAGCAGATCGAACCCGGCTTCACGCTCACTTTTGAGCAGCACTTGCAGCTTCGGTTCTTGCTCGGCATCGGCAATTGCAGTCCAGTCGAGGTACTCGATGGGCGTGCTGCCTGGCTTGTGGATCACTTGCAGCATGTCTTCGCCGACGTTCCAGCAGAACGAGGCGCGCAAGGCTTCGTGACGGGCGATCACCGCTTGCCAGGCCTGGGCGAAACGCTCGGGGTCGAGTTCGCTGTTGATGCGGTAGCGGTCCTGCATGTAGTAGAGGCCGGTGCCCGGTTCCAGCAAAGTGTGCAGTAGCATGCCTTCCTGCATCGGGGTCAGCGGGTAGACGTCTTCGATGACGGCCGCCGGGATCGGCAGTGCATCGAGTTGCGGCTGGGTCAGTCTGGCCAGCGGGAAGTCCGACGGCGTCAGGCCTCCGGCCTCGTCTTGCAGGCAATGCTCGATCAGGCTTTGCAACTCACCGACGTAAGCCTGCGCCAGGTCGCTGATGGTTTGCGAGTCGTGGCGTTCGGCGCTGAAGGTCCAGCGCAATACCAGTTCGCCGCCGTAGACCTGACTGTCGACGCTCAGCTCGTTCGGCAGTGGCGCGTGTGGATCGTGGGCCGCGCCGACCGGCTCATCGAGCGGACGGAACAAGGCGTCCGCACCGAAACTCTGGTCGAACTGGCCGAGGTAGTTGAAGGTGATCGGCGCCACCGGCAACGCGGCCAGGGTCTGGCGGCACAGCTCATCGGCGAGGTAACGCAGCGCGCCATAGCCCAGACCTTTGTGCGGCACGGCGCGCAGTTGTTCCTTGATCGCTTTGATCGAGGCGCCCTGCTCGTCCATTGGCACCAAGCGCAGTGGGTAAGCACTGGTGAACCAACCGACGGTGCGAGTCAGGTCAATCTCGTCGAACAGGGTTTCGCGGCCGTGCCCCTCGAGTTGAATCAACGCCGATTCATGGCCGCTCCAGCGGCACATGACCCGGGCCAATGCAGTCAGTAGCAAGTCGTTGACCTGCGTGCGATACGCGGCCGGTGCCAGTTGCAGCAATTGCCGGGTGCGCTCGGCATCCAGCCGCACACTGACGGTTTGTGCATGACGATTTTGCTGGCCGCCCTGGGGGCGATCACACGGCAGACCGGCGCTTGACCCGGCCAGTTGCGCCTGCCACCAGCCCAGTTCTTCGCGCAGTGATTCGCTGCCGGCATAGGCCTGCAAGCGTGCGGCCCAGTCCTTGAAGGCACTGGTTTTGGCCGGCAATTTGACCGACTGCTGAGCATCGAGTTGACGGTAGACCGTTTGCAGATCGTCCAGCAGCACTCGCCACGAAACGCCGTCCACCACCAAGTGGTGAATCGCGATGAACAACCGTTGTTGGCCTTCAGGTCCATCGACCAGCAAGGCACGCATCAGTGGCCCTTGCTCCAGATCCAGACTGCGCTGGGCATCAGCGAACAGCGCCGTGCACTTGCCCATCGATGCGACGCGAATCTGCCACAGCACTGGGATGTCATTGACCGCTTGGTGTTCGGCGTGCCATTGCGCGCCGGATTGGGTGAAGCGCAGGCGCAAGGCGTCGTGTTGTTCGATCACCGCCAGCAGCGATTGCTCCAGGCGTTGGGGCTCCAGCGCCACGGTGGGTTCCAGCAGCAATGCCTGGTTCCAGTGCTGACGCTCGGGGATGTCGGTGTCGAAGAACCAGTGCTGGATCGGCGTCAAACGCGATTCACCGGTGAGCAAACCTTGCTCGGCGGTGACCTGCTCGGTGCGGGTCGCCACGGCGGCGAGGGTTTGCACGGTCTGGTGCTGGAACAGATCACGCGGACTGAAGTGAATGCCCTGCTGCCGCGCCCGGCTGACCACCTGGATCGACAGAATCGAGTCGCCGCCCAGTTCGAAGAAGTTGTCGTTGAGGCCGACCTGCGCGACGTTCAGCACTTCACACCAGATGCCGGCCAATGTCAGCTCCAGCTCATTGCTCGGCGCCACGTAGTGCTGACGGTTCAACTCCGGGTCCGGTGCCGGCAGTGCGCGGCGGTCAAGTTTACCGTTGGCTGTGAGCGGCATGCTCGCCAGCAGGATCAGGTGCGTCGGCACCATGTAGTCCGGCAGCTGGGATTTGAGGTGAGCCTTCAATGCTTCGCGCAATGCGGATTGTTGCGCTTCCTCCTGTTCGGCGACGTCGGTGACTAGGTAGCCAACCAATTGTTTGCCGCTTGGGGCATCCAACGCCAGAACCACGGCTTCACGGATCGACGCATGTTCCAGCAGACGGGTTTCAATCTCGCCCAGTTCAATGCGGAAACCGCGAATTTTCACCTGATGGTCGATACGACCGAGGTACTCGACCAAACCGTCATCACGCTGACGCACCAAGTCGCCAGTGCGATAGATGCGCCCGCCGTTATCAGCAAACGGATCCGCCACAAAACGCTCGGCGGTCATGCCCGCCCGCCCGTGATAACCCTGGGCCAGACCGGCACCGCCGACGTACAACTCGCCGGTCGCGCCTTGCGGCACCAAGGCCAGGTCGGCGTCGAGAATGTAAGCCACCCGCGCGCCAATCACGCTGCCAATCGGCACGCTGCCCAACCCTTCTTCCAATTCCTCAGGCGCAAGACTGGCCAGTGGCATGACCACAGTTTCAGTCGGGCCGTAAGCGTTAAAGAACACACTCGGTTTGAACGCCGCGCGAATCCGCGACAAGTGTTCGCCGGTCAGGGCTTCGCCGCCGGTGATGCACATGCGCACCGGCAAGGTTTCGCCCTGGGTCGCCAGCCACTGCGCCAACTGACTGCCGTAACTGGGGGTGAAGCCGAGGATGTTGATCTGATGCCTACGAATCAGGCCGCAGATTTCTTCAGCGTCCCATTGCCCTTGAGCGCGCAACACCACTTGGGCACCGCTCAACAGCGGCACCAACAGACGCTCGGTGGCGGCGTCGAAGTTGATTGAATAGAAGTGCAGTTCGCAGTCGTCGGGGCGCATGCCGAAACGCTCGATCACCGCTTGGCAGTGCATGGCGATTTCGCCGTGGGACACCACCACGCCTTTCGGTTTGCCGGTGGAGCCGGAGGTGTAAATCAGGTACGCCTGATGCTGCGGCAGGCTGATAAACGGCAGCTCGCTGGCCGGGTAGTTGGCCAGTTCGGCGGTGTCTTCTTCGAGGCACCAGAGGGCTACGGTCGATGGCAATTCACCGAGGGCCTTGAACATCGCCGCGTCGCTGAGCAGCAGACCAATGCCGCTGTCTTCGATCATGTAATGCAGGCGATCGAGCGGGTATTCCGGGTCCAGCGGCACGTAAGCGCCGCCAGCCTTGAGGATCGCCAACAGGCCGATGACCATTTCCAGCGAACGTTCCAGCGCCAGGCCCACCCGCACTTGCGGGCCGACACCGCGCTCGCGCAGCATCCAGGCCAGGCGATTGGCGCGGCTGTCGAGTTCGGCGTAACTCAGGGTTTGCCCGGCGAAAGTCAGGGCCGGCGCGTCTTTGCGGGCCAACGCTTGTTCGCTGAACAGGTGATGAATGCACTGGTCCAGACGATGCTCGCCCGGCTCGATGCCGAGGCTGTCCAGCAGGTTTTTCTGTTCCGTGGTTTCAAGCAACGGCAGTTCACTGAGGCGTTGTTGCGGATCGGCCAGCAAGGCCTCCAGCAGGTTGCGCCAGTGCCCTGCCATCCGTGCAATACGCGGTTCATCGAACAAATCGGTGCTGTAAGTCAGGCAGCAACCGAGTCGATGATCGAGGTCGGTGACTTCCAGGTTGAGGTCGAACTTGGTCGCCCGGGCATCGTTGGCCAGGTACTCGACGGTCATGCCGGCCAGCGTGCGGCTCTGCTGGAATTCCCAGCGCTGGACGTTGCACATCACCTGGAACAACGGGTTGTAAGCGGCGCTGCGCGGTGGCTGCAAGGCTTCCACCAGATGATCGAACGGCAGGTCCTGATGGGACTGACCTTCGATCACGGTGTGGCGAACCTGCTCGAACAACTCACCGACGGACATCTGTCCGTCGAGCTGGCAACGCAGCACTTGGGTGTTGAGGAACGCGCCGATCAGCCCTTCGCTTTCCGGGCGAATGCGGTTAGCTACCGGCGCGCCGATGCGCAGATCAGTCTGGCCGCTGTAGCGGTAAAGCAGCACGGCCAGGGCGGCGGTCATGGTCATGAACAGGGTCAGACCGTTTTGCGCATTGAAGGCACGAACCCGTGCAGCTAGCTCATCGCTCAGGTCGAAACGGAACAGTTCGCCCTGATGGCTTTGCACCGGTGGACGCGGACGGTCGGCAGGCAATTCCAGCAACGGATGTTCGCGACCGAGTTGCCCGGTCCAGTAGTCGAGTTGGCGTTGACGCTCGCCGGATTCCAGCCACTGCCGCTGCCAGACGCTGTAATCCAGATATTGCACTGGCAGCGGTTCCAGCGGCGACTCGCGGTCATCGACGAAGGCTTCGTAAAGCGCGCTCAGTTCACGGGCGAAGATGTCCATCGCCCAGCCTTCGGTGACGATGTGGTGCAAGGTCAACACCAAGTAGTGTTCCTCCTCGCCGGTCTTGACCAGACAGGCGCGCAGCAGCGGGCCGGTTTCCAGATCGAATGGCTTGTGCGCCTCATCGTCCGCCAGTTGCTGGACCTGCCACTCGCGGCCGTCGGCATCCAGAGAGGTAAAGTCCTTCCAGTCCATGCGCATGCCGGTGTCGACGTGCACCTGTTGCCGGGCCACGCCATCGACGCTCGGGAACGTGGTGCGCAGGGTTTCGTGACGGATGATCAGCGCTTGCAGCGCCGCTTCGAAACGCCCGACATCCAGCACCCCGCGCAACCGCGCCATGCCGCCGACGTTATAGGCCGGGCTGTCCGGCTCCATTTGCCAAAGGAACCACATGCGCTGCTGGGAATAGGACAGCGGCACCGGTTGGCTGCGATCGACTTTCTCGATCGGCGGCTGCTGGTTGGTTTTACCGCTGGCCTGGATCAACCGGACCTGTTCGGCGAACGCCCCCAGCTCACTGTTTTCGAACAGCGCCCGCAGCGGCAATTCGACGTCGCAGGTTTGACGGGTGCGGGAAATGATTTGTGTGGCCAACAGCGAATGACCGCCAAGGGCGAAGAAATCGTCGCGCAGACCGATCTGGTTTTGGCCCAATACTTGGCGCCAGATGCAGGCGATTTGTTGCTCAAGTGCGCTGACCGGTTCGACGTGTTCACGAACCTGCCACTGCGGTTCCGGCAAGGCGCGGCGATCGAGTTTACCGCTCGGGCTCAACGGCATTTCATCCAGACGCATCAGTTGCGCCGGGACCATGTATTCCGGCAGCTCGGCAACCAGCGCAGTGTTCAGGCGCTGATTTTGCACATCGATGTCTTCCGAGGAATCGGTGGTGGTGTAGTAACCGATCAACTGCCCGCCAGCGGCTGTTTCGCGCACCAGCACCACAGCTTGAGCGACGCCGTCCTGAGCCAGCAGGCGTGCTTCGATTTCTTCCGGCTCAACCCGGAAGCCACGCAGTTTGACCTGCTGATCGAGGCGCCCGAGGTATTCGATCACGCCATCAGTTGTCCAGCGTGCCCGGTCGCCGGTGCGGTACAGCCGCGCGCCCTGCTCGCCCAATGGATCGACGACAAAACGTTCGGCAGTCAGGGACGGACGACCGAGGTAGCCTCGGGCCAGGCCGATACCGCTGATGCACAGCTCTCCCGGCACGCCAGCCGGTACAGGATTGAGGTCGTTATCGAGCACGCGGCAGACCACGTTGCCCAACGGCCGGCCAATCGGCGAGCGCTCCCCATCGGCGCTGGTGCAATGCCAATGGGTGACGTTGATCGCGGTTTCGGTCGGGCCGTAACGGTTATGCAATTGCACCGCTGGCAGTTGCTCAAGTACGCGGTTGCGCAGTTCGGCGGGCAAGGCTTCGCCGCCGGAGAACACCCGGCGCAGGCTGGTGCATTCGGCGGTCAGTGGCTCTTCGATAAACAGCGCCAACAGTGGCGGGACGAAGTGCAGCGTGGTCACGCCATACTGCTGAACCAGTTGCGCAATGCGATGTGGGTCGCGGTGTGCGCCGGGCCCGGCAATCAGCAAACGCGCGCCTGTGATCAACGGCCAGAAGCACTCCCACACCGACACGTCGAAACTGATTGGCGCTTTTTGCATCAGCACATCGGTTTCATTCAGACGATAAGTGGTCTGCATCCATTGCAGGCGTTCAGCGAGGGCCGCGTGGGTGTTGCCGACCCCTTTCGGCTGACCGGTGGAGCCCGAGGTGTAAATCACGTAGGCCAGGTTGTCGCCGTGCAGGTGCAGGCCCGGTGCCTGGCTCGGCCAGTTCTCCAGGTGCAGAGCGTCCATGGCGATCACGCTGACGCCGTCGGTCGCTGGCAAGCGGTCGAGCAATTCGGTCTGGGTCAGCAGTAATTCGACGCCGCTGTCGCTGAGCATGTAGGCCAGGCGATCAGCCGGGTAATCCGGGTCCAGCGGCACGTAGGCGCCGCCGGCCTTGATGATCGCCAGCAGGCCGATCAACAGCTGCGGCGAACGCTCGGCGGCGATGGCCACGCACACATCCGGGCCGACACCTTTGTCGCGCAGGTAATGGGCCAGACGGTTGGCCTGGGCGTGCAATTCGGCGAAGTCCAGTTGACCGCCATCCCAGATCAGCGCGTTGCGTTCCGGGGTCTGGCGCAGTTGTTCATTGAGCAGCTCTGGCAGCCATTGGCTGGCGGGTGAGCACGGGGCCGCACTCCACGAATTTTGCTGATCGTGCTCGCACGGGGTCAGTAGTTGAAGGTCGCCGATGGCCTGTTGTGGCCGCTCGCAGACTTCACGCAGCAGGTTAGTGAAGTGCTCGGCCAGACGCTCGATGGTCGCGGCATCGAACAGTTCGCTGGCGTAATCGAAGGACAGGCTCAGCCGACCATTTCGGTCTTCTTCGCTGTGCAATTGCAGGTCGAACTTGGCTTCGCGGCTGTGCCACGGCAATTCTTCGGCCAGCAGTCCCGGCAAACGGCGCAGTGCGCCCAAGTCCCGTTGCTGGTGGTTGAACATGACCTGGAACAAACCGGATTCCCGAGCTTGCGCGAAGGCTTCGAGCAGTTGCTCGAACGGCAGGTCCTGATGGGCTTGCGCGCCCAACGCGGCTTGGCGGGTTTGCGCCAGCAGCTCAACGAATGGCAGCCGTGAATCAACCTCGGCGCGCAGAACCTGGGTGTTGATGAAGAAGCCGATCAGCCCTTGGGTTTCCAGGCGCGGACGGTTGGCGTTCGGCACGCCAATGCGAATGTCACGCTGGCCGCTGTAGCGGTGCAGCAGGCTTTGGAACGCACTGAGCAACAGCATGAATGGCGTGGCTTCGTGGGCCTGGGCAGTCTGGCGGATCGCCTCGCTCAAGCTCACGCCCAAACGCACGGTATGCCGCGCGGCGCTGTGTGTCTGTTGCGCGGAACGTGGATGATCGGTGGCCAGGTTCAGCACCGGATGTTCATCGCCCAACTGGTTTTTCCAGTAGGCCAGTTGCCGCTCGCCCTCGCCTTGCGCCAGCCATTGGCGCTGCCAACTGCCGTAGTCGGCGTATTGAGTCGGCAATGCCGGGAGGGTCGCTTTTTGCCCTTGGGATGCCGCTGCGTACAGGCGCGAGAACTCGTCGATCAATACGTTCAGCGACCAGCCGTCGGCGATGATGTGGTGCATCGTCACCAGCAACTGATGGTCCTCGTCGTCGAGGCGCACCAGGGTTACCCACAGCAGCGGGCCTTTTTCCAGGTCGAACTGGGTGTGCGCTTCGTCCTCACGGATTTGTTGCGCACGGGCCTCTCGTTCGGCAGCGGGCAGGTCGCTGATGTCGATCAATTGCAGGTTGAATTCACCGGCCGCATCGACCTTTTGCAGCGCCACGCCCGCACGCTCGAAGAAGCGCGTGCGCAGGGATTCGTGGCGTTCGATCAACTGTTGGAAACTGGCACGCAGCGCGTCTTCGTCCAGCTCGCCACGCAGACGCAAGGCGCCGGGAATGTTGTAGGCGCTGCTCTGCGAATCAAGTTGCCAGGTGATCCACAGACGGTTTTGCGCCAGGGATTGCGGCATCGCTTCGGTGCGCGACAACGCGGTGATCGTGCCTTGGGCGAGGCCGCCGTCCTGTTGCAGTCGAGCGACAGCATCAGCGAAGGCGCCGAGGGTCGGGGCCTCGAACAGCAGGCGCAGGTTCAGCTCCAGGCCGAGTTCTTCACGCAAACGCGCAACCACTTGGGTGGCGGCGATGGAGTTACCGCCGAGCAGGAAGAAGTGGTCGTCGGCGTTGACCTGTTTGACGCAGAGTTGCTCGCACCAGATCTTCGAGATCAGGCTTTGCATCTCGGAAGCGGATTGCGCTGAGGACTCGCTTTCAATGTTTGCCGACGGGAACAGCGCATAGCTGTCGAGGCTGCCGTCCGCCAGACGATTGCGGCACGCCGAGCGTTGCAGTTTGCCGCTGGAGGTCTTCGGCAACGCACCCGGATTGAGCAGCACCACCACGCTCGGCGCTTCCTGATACGCCTCGGCCACCGCTTGGCGGATGGCTTTGATCAGCGCCTCGGGCGGGAGGATTTTCTGCACGCTGCGGCTGATTTCCGCAGCAATGCCGATGCCTTCCTGGCCGTCGATATTGACGGCGAATGCAGCGACGCGACCTTTGCGCACCACTTCCACTTCGCGCTCGATGGTTCGCTCGATGTCTTGCGGATACAGGTTGTGGCCGCGAACGATCAGCATGTCTTTCAGGCGCCCGGTGATAAACAGTTCATCGTCACGCATAAAGCCCAGGTCACCGGTGCGCAGCCAGGTGCGGCCGGCATACTGAACGAAGGTTTTGGCGCTGGCCTCGGGGTTGCGCCAGTAGCCGTGGGCGATGCTCGGCCCGGTGGCCCAGACTTCGCCAACGGCGTTATCCGCCAGTTCGGTGAGCACAAGCGGATCGATGATTAGCACCGCGTGATCCGGCTGGCTGACGCCGCAACTCATGATCGCTGCGCCCTCGCCCGGTTCGGCACGGTTTTGTGCCAAGGCCTGATCGTCCACCTTCAGGTTACCGATGCCTTGACCGCGAGGCGTGCCGGCCACGAACAGCGTGGCTTCCGCCAAACCGTAAGACGCCATGAAGCTGTCCGGGGTGAAGCCGCACGTCGCGAACTTCTCGGCGAAGCGTTCCAGCGTATCAAGACGAATCGGCTCGGACCCGGAATACGCCACGCGCCAGCCGCTCAGGTCGAGGCGTTCCAGCGCCGATTCGCTGACCCGCTCGCTGCACAGCCGATAGGCAAAGTCCGGCCCGCCGCTGATGGTGCCACCGTATTCGCTGATCGCTTCGAGCCAGCGCAACGGCCGGCCGAGGAAGTAGGCCGGCGACATCAACACGCATGGCACGCCACTGAAAACCGGCTGCAACAGGCCGCCAATCAGGCCCATGTCGTGGTACAGCGGCAACCAGCTGACGATCACATCGTCCGGGTTCAGATCAATGCCGAAGCCATGGCGGATCAGCAGTTCATTGGCCACCAGATTGCCGTGGCTGACTTGCACACCTTTAGGCAACGCGGTGGAACCGGAGGTGTATTGCAGGAAGGCGATGTGGTCGTCTTCAAGGTCCGGCGCAATCCAACCATCAGCCAGCGCAGCGTCGAGGGTATCGACGCAGAGCAACGGTGGTGCCCCGTCGATTTGCAGCAAGGCATCGCGCAGGCCGACGCTGGTCAGCAGCAAGCGCGGCTCGGCATCGCTGATGATCGACAGCAGACGTTCCTGGTGATGACGCTTGGTCGACTCCGGCGGATAGGCCGGCACCGCAATCACTCCGGCATACAGGCAACCAAAAAACGCCGCGACGTAATCCGGGCCGCTGGGAAACAGCAGCACCGCGCGATCACCCAATGCAGCCTCGGACTGCAACGCGCCGGCAATCGTCCGCGCCCGCTGATCCAGCTCGCGATAACTGAGCACTACGGCCTGATCCGGGGTTTCAGCGAGAAACCGCAAAGCCACGCGGTCCGGCGTCAGGGCCGCGCGGCACTGAAGGGCTTGGACCAGTGTGCTGGGGAGTTCGAACGCGTCGGTCATGAGGTTTCCTGCCTGAATTCGGCTTGCAAGTTGAAATCGGTTTTCGTACGTCACGCTCATTTAGAGGGCGTGCAGGACGCGGTCTTCGCCGACCGCGCAAGGCTTGAGAATGCTGTTGTGGCCGGAACGTATCCGGACCCATTCACCAATGAGAACGATTGATGTCTTTAAATAATTAGTCCGTAGGCTTGAACCCAACCGGGCCGGGCTTGCCTGCGTGTCGCAGTTCGCACTCTGCACTTTTGTGGAGCATTAATTCTCTTTCTCAATTGACAATCATTATCATTCAACATAATTTGGCGCTCGATGTGTAGGACGGCTCCGAAACGCTTGTCGTCCCACAACCCTATTTGCAGCAAGGTGATTTCCATGACGGAACAAGTATCCACAGGCAGGTGCGATTCACCGCTACTTCAGGCCTTTGTCGACAACCGACTGATTCTGGTCAAAATTGCAGCCCGCATTACCGGCTGCCGGTCGCGGGCTGAAGACGTGGTGCAAGACGCGTTCTTCCGGCTGCAATCGGCGCCGCAGATCACCTCTTCGTTCAAGGCCCAGCTGAGCTACCTGTTCCAGATCGTGCGTAACCTGGCGATCGACCACTACCGCAAACAGGCGCTGGAGCTGAAGTACTCGGGCCCAGAAGAAGAAGGTCTGAACGTGGTGATTCAGGGCGCTTCGCCGGAAACCTCGCACATCAACTTCTCGACCCTGGAACACATCGCCGACGCGCTGACCGAACTGCCGAGCCGCACGCGCTACGCCTTCGAGATGTACCGCCTGCACGGCGTGCCGCAAAAGGACATCGCCAAGGAACTCGGCGTCTCGCCGACCCTGGTGAATTTCATGATTCGGGATGCGTTGGTGCACTGCCGCAAAGTGTCGGGCAGTCGTGCGGATACGTTTGCCCGTCGGTAAGATCCGAAATTTCATCGCCCCCAATCGCGAGCAAGCTCGCTCCCACAGGTTCAGCGCAATCCCTGTGGGAGCGAGCCTGCTCGCGATGGCGGACTCAAGATCGCAACGGATCTTGAGTCCTACACCTCACGCCAATTTGCACCGATCAAAAAACCGCTCACGCCCCAGCACCATCAGCGCCGCGCGCTTGTGCGGGAAGTCGAACTCTTTTTCGCAGTGGAAACACTGGTTGTGCATATACCCGATCATCTTCGCGTTGTCGGCGCGAGGCTCGGCAACCACGCGCTGGGTGCGTGGATCGTCGAGAAACAGGTAATGCGCCAGCGCCGATAACCAACTCGCGACTTTATGCGGGCCGCGATGCGCTTCTTCCCCCACCAGCATGTGAATGCCGCGGTCGTAATCGCCGGCGTCGTAGAACGGCGCGATGCGATCTTCCTTGGCCCAGTAGGCTTCAAAGTAAGCGAATGGCTGATCATCAAAACAACCGATCAGCGTCAAGGTGTGCGGGTCGGCATCGAGTTTGCTCAGGTACTCGCGATGCTTCTCGAGGCTGCCCTCTTCTTCCCAGAAACTCGCCACCCGCGGGCTGTTCTGCCAGCGATTAAACCGCGTCAGGTCATTTTCGATTTCCACTGTACGCAAGGAAACCCACGCACCGAGTCGCGCATCGAAACGTCGATAGACCTCGCCACGTGGTTTGGCCGGGCGTAATGGATGACGCTTGCCACCGCTGATGACCATCTGCTGCGGATAGCTGCCGGTCAGTGATTGCCCCAACCACGGCTGCGGCAACTGCCAGAACAAGGTGCGCTCACAGCGATACTCGCCAACCACGTCCGTCGGGATCAGCAAACCGCTGAGCAAGGCTTCGGTCGGTGCTTCATCCAGACGCCAGGTCAACTGCTGGCAGCCCGGGTCACGGGCAAACAACCAATAGCAAGCGGCCCAGAACGCCTGACTGGCAGGCAAACCAAAGCGCTCATCGACTTCGATGTGCAACTTGGGCTCGCGGCTCAGACGCAAGCGGATCAGCGGCTGCCCTTCCAGGCTGAGGCCCAGGCGGCTTTCGGTTTCATCGGCTACAAGACTGCGCCCTGACGGCAAGGCCAGGGTAGTCAGGTCATTCAGATTGGACATGGGTCGGGCTCACAGTAATCGTCGACAGTTCAACGATGTGACGTGAGCCGGGGCGGGAAATTTAAGCGAAGTGGTTAAATCCGCGACTTGCGGCACGCTTTCAGGTTTTGGGTACCGGCACCAAAGAGATTTTGTACGGCTCGAAAATCTTCAGCATCTGGCCGTTATCGCGCAAGCCTTGCAACAACTTGCTAAACGCCGGGCCACTGATCGGTGCAGCCGGACTGAGCAGTGCGTAATGGTGATAGACCTGATCGATGCGCTGGGACACCAGCAACTGATCGGCGACCTTCTCGTTGCGCAGCAGGTAATCGAACAGGTAAGAGCGCGTCACCAAGGCAATGTCCGCGCGCCCGCGCAGCACCATCAGCAGGTTGCTGTCGTGGGAATAGGTCAGCGTGGCGTTGTAGTTCTGCGCGAGGAATTTCGGGTCGGCATTGAAGTTGGCGAATTCGTAGTGATAACCGCTGAACAGGGCCAGGCGCTTGCCGGCGAGGTCGGCAAAGTAACTTTCACGACGATCAGGTTCGCGTTGCGCAACGAAAATCTCGGCGTCTTCCAGACCCATGTCGACGGTAGTGTGAGGAATGTCCTTCCAGCCCCAATCCGGGTTCTCGAAGATCGCCATGTCGACGCGACCTTGCTTGAAATCACCGAAACGCCGGGGAATGGAAGTGGGCACCAGTACAAACTGGTAATCGGTTTGCAACTGGTTCAAGGCTTCGACCAGTTGCGGCAGCAGACCGGTGTCGGCCCCGGACTCCGGGCGCACGGTGTAAGGCGGGAAATGCGCCGCACCAACCCGCACCTGTTGCGCAGCCTGGGAAGGCATTACCCAGACCACCGCAAGTGCCGTCAGCAATAACCGCGAGACCGTCCAAATTGGCGAAGACATCAAAAAAACCCACTCCCCGAAAAAAAATACCCATCAATTCATTCAAGCTAGGCGGTTTCGCCTGTTTATCCAGTTTATTGTTGAGATAGACGTCTCATGGCTTCTCCTCAAGCACCAGAATCAACGCTTCATCAGCCAATTGATCAAGGCTCATGCTGCCACCGGCGCGAAACCAGGTGGTGGTCCAGGACAAGGCGCCCGTCAGGAACCGTCGAGTGATGAACACATCACCGCGAATAAAACCGGCGTCCTTGGCCTCACCCAGCACATGCAACCAGATGTCTTCATAAATGTCCCGCAGCGCCAGTACCTGGGCCTGCCCTTCTTCGGATAACGACCGCCATTCGTAGACCAGCACCGCCATGGCTTCGCCGCTACCGCCCATGATCGACTGCAACTCGCAACGAATCAGCGCCAGCACCCGTTCACGCACGTTGGCCGCGTCGGCCAGGGCGGCGCGCATCAGCGCGGTGTTGTAGCGAATGGTTTCCTCCATCACGGCGCGCAGGATCTCGTCCTTGCTTTTGAAGTGATGAAAAATACTGCCCGACTGAATGCCCACCGCGCCGGCCAGGTCGCGCACGGTGGTGCGTTCAAAGCCTTTGTTGCGGAACAGGTGAGCCGCCACTTGCAGCAGTTTGCCACGGGCGCTGTCCGGGTCGGTCAATTGGCCGTTGTCGACCAATTCGCGCATCACCCTCAGGGCTTTTTGCTCGTCCACCCGTTCTCTCCTACAGTCGTTCAGTCAAATACGCTACTCGCCGTTAAAACAGCGGGGTTGCGCGGGCAATTTAAGCTGGGCGGGGCGACCAAGCAAGCGCTTGGGAAGAAGATATTTCAGGCGTTTACAAACCAAGCGCTTGCTTGGTAGTCTCAAGCCACTTCTGTCGGACATGACCATGGAGTTGACCGTGCCAAAAACTATCCGCATCGGTTGTGCCAGTGCCTTCTGGGGCGACACCTCAACCGCCGCCGCGCAACTGGTGCAAGGCGGGCGCCTGGACTACCTGGTGTTCGATTATTTGGCCGAGATCACCCTGTCGATCATGGCCGGCGCACGGATGAAAGATCCCCAGGCCGGTTACGCCAGTGACTTCATTGAAGTGCTCAGCCCCCTCCTCACTCAACTCGCCGAACATAAAATTCGCGTCATCAGCAATGCCGGCGGGGTTAATCCGCAAGCCTGCGCGGCAGCCCTGCAAGCGGCGTGCGACAAGGCCGGTGTGGCGCTGAAAATCGCCGTGCTGTTGGGTGATGACCTGCAACCGCAATTCAAACAGCTGAGCAGTCAAGGCATTCACGAAATGTTCAGCGACGCGCCATTGCCGCCGATGTGTGTGTCCACCAACGCCTACCTCGGCGCACCGGGCATCGTCGAAGCCTTGCGTTTGGGCGCGGACATTGTGATCACCGGGCGGGTGGTCGACAGCGCCGTGGTCAGCGCTGCGCTGGTACATGAATTCGGCTGGTCCTGGCACGACTACGACAAACTGGCCCAGGCCGCACTGGCCGGGCACATCATCGAATGCGGCGCCCAGTGCACCGGCGGCAACTTCACCGATTGGCGCGAGGTGCCGGACTACGAGCACATCGGTTTCCCCATCGTCGAAGTCAGCGCCGACAGCCAGTTCATCGTAAGTAAACCCGAAGGCTCCGGTGGGCTGGTCACGCCACTGACCGTCGGCGAACAGATGCTCTATGAAATCGGCGACCCGCGGGCCTATCTGCTACCGGACGTGGTCTGCGACTTCAGTCAGGTCAAACTTCAGCAACAGGGTAAAAATGCGGTTCAGGTGCACGGCGCCAAAGGCTTGCCGCCCACCGATCAGTACAAGGTCAGCGCCACTTACCCGGACGGTTTCCGCTGCACCGCCAGTTGCCTGATCGCCGGGATCGATGCGGTGGACAAGGCCCGGCGTGTCAGCGAAGCGATCATCAACAAGACTTCAGAGATCTTCAGCCAGCGCGGCTGGGCACCCTACAGCGAAGTGAACATCGAACTGCTCGGCACCGAGGCCACCTACGGGCCCCACGGCCAGCGCCAGGACAGCCGCGAAGTGGTGATCAAACTCGCCGTGCGCCATCCAAGCAAACAAGCGTTGATTGTGTTTTCCCGGGAAATCGCCCAGGCCGCCACTGGCATGGCACCGGGGCTTACCGGGATCGTCGGCGGGCGTCCGACGGTGTATCCGCTGATCCGGCTGTTTTCGTTCCTGATCGACAAAAGTACCTGCACGCTGGACATTGATCTGCAGGGTCAGCGCCATCCCTGCGCCTTGCCGACGCTTGAGCCGCTGGACACAAACGCCCTGCCCGCCCCCCACGAACTGCCCAAACCCCAGGGCCGGGCCGACGCCAGTGTTGCGTTGGTCAAACTCGCGGTGGCCCGTTCCGGCGACAAGGGCAATCACAGCAACATCGGGGTCATGGCGCGTCAGCCGCAGTTCCTGCCGTGGATCGCCGAAGCGCTGACACCGGAAGTGATCGTCGACTGGATGAGCCACGTGCTTGACCCGGTCCACGGACGTGTCGGGCGCTGGTACCTGCCCGGCACCCACAGTTTGAATTTTCTGCTGGAAAACACCCTCGGCGGTGGTGGCGTGGCCAGTCTGCGGATCGACCCGCAAGGCAAGGCCTTCGCCCAGCAACTGCTGGAGATCCAGATTCCGGTGCCCCAGAGCATCGCCGACCAGGTCAATTAGAGGACCGCTGCCATGGCTTACGACTCGATTTTCAAACCCGACCTGTTCGCTGGCCAGACCATCATTGTCACCGGCGGCGGCAGCGGCATTGGCCGTTGCACCGCCCACGAACTGGCAGCGCTCGGCGCCCATGTGCTGCTGGTGGGACGCAAGGCCGAGAAACTCAAAAGCGTTGCCATCGAGATTATCGAAGACGGTGGCAAGGCTGACTGGAAGGTCTGCGACATTCGTGAGGAAGACGCGGTCAAGCATCTGGTCAGTGAGTTGATCCGCCAATACGGACCGATTCACGGCCTGGTCAACAATGCCGGCGGGCAGTTCCCGTCGGCCTTGGCCTCGATCAACCAGAAGGGTTTCGAAACCGTGATGCGCACCAATCTGGTGGGCGGTTTCCTGATGGCCCGAGAAGTCTTCAACCAGTCCATGAGCAAGCACGGCGGCAGCATCGTCAACATGCTCGCCGACATGTGGGGCGGCATGCCCGGCATGGGCCACTCGGGCGCGGCGCGCTCGGGCATGGATAATTTGACCAAGACTGCTGCGTTCGAATGGGGTTATGCCGGGGTGCGGGTCAATGCCGTGGCGCCGGGCTGGATCGCGTCCAGCGGCATGGACACTTACGAAGGCGCGTTCAAGGCCGTGATCCCGACCCTGCGCGAACATGTGCCACTCAAGCGCATCGGCACCGAATCGGAAGTCAGTGCAGCGATTGTTTTTCTACTCAGCCCCGCAGCGGCGTTTGTCAGCGGCAGCACCTTGCGCATCGACGGTGCCGCGAGCCTTGGCGGTCGGGCGTGGCCGATCCACAAGGCACAAAACAGCGAATCGTATAACGGCTTTCACCGGGCGTATTTGCCGGACGTGCTCAAGGACAAGGAATAAGCCATGCCGGTTATCCAGTCGCAAATCGACCCTTTCAGTGAACAGTTCGCCCGCAATCGAGCGGCGATGCTGGTCGGCATCGAGCACGTCCGCCAGCTCGAACAAAACCTGCTGAACAAGGCCGCCGAAGCCAAGGCAAAATTCGACAAACGCGGGCAGTTGCTGCCCCGTGAGCGCCTCAATCTGCTGCTCGACCCCGGTGCACCGTTCCTCGAACTGGCGAGCCTGGCCGGCTACAAATTGCACGACGACAAGGACGGCAGTTCCGCCGGCGGCGGCTTGATTGCCGGGATCGGCTACGTCTCCGGCGTGCGGGTGCTGGTGGTGGCGAACAACAGTGCGATCAAGGGCGGGACCATTTCCCCCAGCGGTTTGAAAAAGTCCCTGCGCCTGCAACAGATCGCCATGGAAAACAAACTGCCGGTGATCACCCTCGCCGAGAGCGGTGGCGCCAACCTCAATTATGCCGCCGAGATTTTCGTCGAAGGCGCCCGCAGCTTTGCCAATCAGGCGCGGATGTCGGCCATGGGTTTACCGCAGATCACCGTGGTCCACGGCTCGGCCACGGCGGGCGGTGCCTATCAGCCGGGGTTGTCGGATTACGTGGTGGTGGTGCGCGGCAAAGCCAAGCTGTTTCTCGCCGGCCCGCCGCTGCTCAAGGCCGCCACCGGTGAAGTCGCCAGCGATGAGGAACTGGGTGGCGCCGAGATGCACGCGCAAACCGCCGGCACCGCCGAATACCTGGCCGAGAACGATGCCGACGGCGTGCGCCAGGTGCGCGAAATTCTCAGTCTGTTGCCGTGGAACGATCAACTGCAATGGTTACCCGAACGTCAGTGGAAAGAACCGCTCTACCCCATCAACGAACTGCTGGGGCTGATCCCGGATGATCCGAAAAAACCCTACGACGTGCGTGAAATCATCGCCCGGATTGCTGACGGCTCGAACTTCCTCGAATTCAAGGGAGAGTTCGATCAGCAGACTGTTTGCGGCCACCTGCACATTCAGGGCCGCGCCTGCGGCTTTATCGGTAACAACGGTCCGATCACGCCTAAGGGTGCGAGCAAAGCGGCGCAGTTTATTCAGCTCTGCGACCAGAGCCAGACGCCGCTGCTGTTTTTCCACAACACCACGGGGTTTATGGTCGGCACCGAATCGGAACAGCAAGGGGTGATCAAGCACGGCGCGAAGATGATTCAAGCGGTGGCCAACGCCCGAGTGCCGAAACTGACCATCGTCGTCGGCGGCTCCTACGGTGCCGGCAACTACGCGATGTGCGGCCGTGGCCTCGATCCGCGTTTCATCTTCGCCTGGCCCAACAGCCGCACTGCAGTCATGGGTGGCGCTCAGGCCGGCAAGGTGCTGCGGATCGTCACCGAGGCCAAGCAGCTCAAGGATGGCCTGGTGCCGGACCCGAAAATGCTCGACATGCTGGAGCAAGTCACCGCGCAAAAACTCGACAGCCAATCCACCGCGCTCTACGGCAGCGCCAGTTTGTGGGACGACGGGCTGATCGATCCGCGGGATACCCGCACCTTGCTCGGGTATTTGCTGGATATCTGCCAGGAGGCCGAGGTTCGGCCGCTGCAAGCCAACAGTTTTGGTGTAGCCCGCTTCTAGGGCGTTCAGGAGAACAATAAAAATGATCTTCACCCAGGAACACGAAGCACTGCGCCGCACCGTTCGCCAATTCGTCGATCACGAGATCAACCCGCACGTCGAGGAATGGGAAAAATCCGGGCGCTTTCCGATCCACGAGATCTTCCGCAAGGCTGGCGATCTTGGCCTGCTGGGCATCTCCAAACCGGA
>Ga0209862_1000017_pt1 | contig 51485 bp, 44 predicted proteins | sample OrgsoiDNA_201061_FD_185809 | JGI IMG/M metagenome (GOLD analysis project Ga0209862, IMG submission 185809) | Permafrost soil microbial communities from the Arctic, to analyse light accelerated degradation of dissolved organic matter (DOM) -... | ecosystem: Environmental > Terrestrial > Soil >... | reverse complement strand
GGGGCGCAATTAAGCGGCGCCAGCGGCTCGCGTCGCCCTTTGGGCGATGCTCGATCCACCGTCGATCTCCTTTAACCCCACGCGCGACGGACCGCGCGCTCCGGCGACCGCGCGCGCCTTGAACGCTTTCGCCTCCTTGTCCATGGTGAGGGGCGAAAGGGCGAATCGGGTTCGCGGCGCCCGCTGTGCGGCCATCAAGGCGTTGGACGCTGAACACCGATGGCCGCGCCAACGCGACAAAGGAGGCAACACCATGTCCACTTACGCAGGCCGAACACAAGAAGAGCGCCGAGCCAACCGAAAAAAAACGGAGCAGCTCTCCCAGCAGACCGCTGGGGGCGAGATGGCTGTGCCGGGCACGGAATCTGACAAGACTCACAGTTGCGGGGAGTTGTCAGAAGAAGGCAAGCGCGTCTGGCGCACCGGGTCGGGCATCGATGGCGGCGGAAAGTGCTGAATTGACTGGCGGCCCCGAAGGCCTTCATGCGCCGCTATGGGCAGCGGGCGCTTCGAGCCCTGCGCAGCCGAAATGCCGCCATGGTCAACCGCTTTTTTGTTCTTCGGCGTTCTCCTCGGCGAAGGACGACCTCCGCCTTTTCCGCGCCCAAAACGGGCGTGGCTTTTTCCTTTTTCCTTTTTCGGCCTCTTCGGCCAAGGGTTTCCCAGAGGCCCTCTTCATCCATTCACAGGAGCCATTCATGTCTGACGGCGAACTTTTTCACGAAACTATTTTCATGCCCAAAAACCAACATCAAGATCAACAACCTGGCCGCCAGGCCCCGATGAACCCGCCGCCGCAAACCGCTCCGCGCAACGTCGGCAGCAACCGATTGAAAGGGAAAGTGGCGATCGTGACCGGCGCGGACAGCGGCATCGGGCGCGCCGTGGCGCAGGCTTTCGCTCAGGAGGGGGCAAAGGTCGTGGTGGCTTACTTGAACGAAAAAGAGGACGCCGAGGAGACCTTGCGCTTGATTCGCCAAATCAGCGGAGAGGCGCAAGCCTTCGCGGGCGACATTGGCGACGAGGCGGTGGCTCAATCCCTTGTGGCGTCCACGCTCTCGGCTTTTGGGAAAATCGACATTTTGGTCAACAACGCGGGCGAGCAGCATCCTCAAAAAAGCCTTGCGGATGTTTCGTGCACCCAGCTTGAAAAAACGTTTCGCACCAATGTGTTCGGAATGTTTCATTTGACGCAGGCCGTTTTGCCCCATTTGAAGCCCGGCGCGCGGATCATCAACACGGCCTCCGTCACCGCTTATGAGGGAAACCCTTTGCTGTTGGACTACTCAGCCACCAAGGGCGCCATCGTCTCTTTCACGCGCGCATTGGCGCAGCATTTGGCTGACAAGGGCATTTTGGTCAACGCGGTGGCCCCCGGCCCCATTTGGACGCCTTTGATTCCGTCGACCTTTACTGATGAGCAGGTTGATAAATTTGGAAAGAGCACTCCGCTTGGCCGCCCAGGGCAGCCCAACGAGGTCGCTCCCAGCTATGTGTTTTTGGCGACGCAGGACTCTAGTTATATGTCCGGCCAAGTGCTGCATCCGAATGGCGGAAGCCCCGTGGGCGGCTGATCGAAAACAATTGCTTTTTGTTTTCGAGGCCCGTGAATCGGCTGTGTCGGAACGCGCGTCAGAGCGAAATCGGAGCGCGGCGAAGAGCCGCCAAGGCGTTGTTCGGAGTCGCCCGAGCCATTTCGCGCTGAAGCGCGAGCGCCTCGATCGCGGCCCATTCGGGGGAGTCGTCGCGCGCGGCATGCGCTAAAAATCTCTCCAGCGTTTCATCAGAGGATCGCTCGGCCAGAAAGGGCGCCATTTTTCGGCCTTCGTCGCGCCCAGGCTGCTTCCAAACGAATTCTAGGGCCGTGGTGTCCACGGCGTTCATCGGTTGGTCAATCAGCGAGGGGCAAGCCGCCAGCAGCAATCGAGCGCAATTTTCCTGCCCGGAGAACGCCGCGAAATGCAAGGCGCTGTGGCCGGCGGCGGTCGTTTGCGAAAGATTGGACAAGGGGATGAGCCTTTTTGCGAACTCTTCGTTTCCTGTGGAGCACGCCATCATCAAGGCATCCGCTTTCCCGTCTCCCACGCTTTGGGCCCCGCAGGCCGCGATCAGGGCGTCCAGGCACTCCAAAGCGGCGGTCGAGCAAGGGCTTTGGCCAGCGGCGCTCGCGGCATACGCCATGAGCGCGGTGGCGCCTTTCGCTCCTCTTTCGCCCGCGAGCATGAAAGGCAACAGCTCGGCCACGCACGTCGTGTGGCCCCGGTTGGCCGCGTAAAACAGCGCGGAATTTCCAACACCGTTCTTTTGGGTTGGATTGGACTTGGGCAACAGCATTTTCACCAGCATTTTTGAGCCCTTTTCCGCCGCGGCCATCAACGGCGTCTCGCCATTGTCGTTGGCGATTGTGGCGTCCGAGACTTGGAGGAGCGTTTTCACGCATCGGGCGGCTTGCAGCGCTTCTCCGTCGACGGCGATCATCAGGGCGGTGTTGCCCCACGGGCCTTTTTTGTTCGGATCGTCGCCCTCGCTCAAGGCGCGCGCGATCCCCTCCGCCGACCCCGCGCGGGCCGCACGCATGAGCTCGGTGATCAGGCTTGGCGCGTCGTTCTCCGTGTCGCCGTCGGCGAAATATCCGGTCGGATCTGCAGGAGGTTGAATATTTGTGCTTGGGCGCATGGTGTTGGGGCAATCAAGAGAAGATCGGCAGACAGGGTGGAGGGAGCGGAAGAAAGGTCGCTTGGAGACACGAGGCGCCTCAGAGCCGCTTTGACGGCGCGCGCGCGACAGGCGAGCCCTGAGCGGCCTGCACAATCTCGCCGCGAATCTCATGAGCCTCAGCAATGGCTTTAAGGGCTGGCATCGAGCTCAGAAAGGGCTCGACCGATGGATTTTTCGCCAACCGGACGGCGATCTCCGCCGACAACGATCGGGCAATCCAGTCGAGTCGCTCGACGCGCCCCTTTTCGGACAGTTGCGGCAGCAACTCCCCCGCCAGCCCGTTCATCGCTTTTTCCCAGGCCTCGCGTTCTTGCGGCTTTGGTGCTTTGAGGAGCTCATCCTGCACGACGCGCGCAGCCGGCTCAAATTCATCGCTCAGGCACACTTGCATCAGCTCGCTCGCGCGCGAAGCATCACTGCCGCGGACCAATGCGTAAAAATTCGACTGGATGAGCCAGCGCAAGCAGTCGCAAGCGAGAAACCGCGCGGCTGAGCGCATCAAATGGTCCGCCACGCCCTCTTTTCGGCCCAACTCTTCGTCTGTGCACCAAGACAAGCGGGCATTGCCCACAAGGCTTTTGACCTTTTCAATCTCATCGCCGCCCACCGCCAGAATGATGGCGGTGTATTCACGGCCGCCCGCGGCGCTCCGCGTGTTCACCATTTGTTCGGCCTTCTCCGATCGTTGCGCCATTTTTCGAGCCTGTGGATGATTTAAGCGCAACGCGCGCGCATGTGTTTTGATTTCTCGCGCCCACAGTATACGCCGCGCCCAAGCCCGGCGCAAAGGGCCGGAGCGGAGCCGGACGATTTTCACGCAAACCCGCAGACCGCCGAGAAGAAGGCCGGGCGATCTGGCTGTCAAAAAGGTCTCGCGCGCAGTCGCTCGCCCGCGTATAATTGCATGCAATGCCCACGCAATGAAAAAGGCGGCCAAACGGCGGTTCTTGGACGGTTTTTTCTGCCTTTTCGTTCTTCCTTTGGGCTATTCAGGATAGCCTTTCTTTGAAGATTGCCCATGACGCTCACGCCTGCGCCCATTCCGTCCTTGCCGTCTCTTGAAAGCGAACGCGCGCTCGATGAGTCTGCGCGATTGGCGAACCAGGAGCGGTTGCTCGACGCCATTCGAGCCCAAAACATTCCCGCGATCAAAGCCGCGCTGGAAAACGGCGCCGTCACCAGCCCAGATGACGCTGATGAGTTCAATATGGCATATCGCCACCCTAAAATCTTGGCGGTTGAAACCGGCAATGAAGCCATCATGGACTTGGTCATGCCCAGCTTTGGGCCAAACACCCGAATCTGTGAAGATTCTGACGCGACGGTGGCCCTCATGGCCATGGGCTGCGGACACGCGCGTTTATTGGAAAAATGGGCGCGTGAAATCGACTGGAGCTCGGCCAGCGGGAGCGGCGGAGGATTTCTCGCTCGCGCGCCGAATTTGGCCCTGTTGGAGTTCGCGCTGAATTACGGCGCGGATTTTTGGGCTGTGAACAAAAATGGAAAAGACGCCATGTCTCGGGCCGCTGAGCGCGGCGACTGGGCTCGCATGGATCTTTTGGCCAACGCGGTGTGGGATTTCTCGTTCGGCGATCCCGAAAAACAAAAACGGCAGAAATATTGGGTGCGATTGGCTTGGGAAGCCCGAGGCGAGGCCGAGGGACAACTGTCGCGGTGCGAGGCGCGTTGGTGGGCCGAGGCCCTTCGAAAGGAGTTGGCCGCGCAGGTCGGCGCTCTCGGGGAGCCGCAACCGACAAAGTCGCCAAATCCCAAAAAGAGATTGTGAACCGCGCCGAAGCGACGCCAAGCGCGCGTCGCGCGCAGAGCTTTCCGCGAGGCCATTTGATCCGGATCAGCGCCCTTCGCTTTTCACGGCAGCCTTCGCGAGCGCGCCGCAGGCCGCGCTCGTCGCGCGAGCTTGGAGCAAGGGCAGCGTGTCGCGTTGCTCGGGCTCCAAGGCGTTGAGCATCGAAACCGCCAAAGCGCGCGGCAGGTCTTCGGCGATCGCCTCAATTCGCAAATGCTGGCTGGGCGTGAAAATCAAATCCGCCATCACCGCGCCCAAAGCCTTGGCCCACACCGTGCGCTGCTCGATGTCTTGGAGCGCCTGCCCTTCGCGCAGCAGCACGCGCACCGCCCGATCGGCCTTGTGATCTGCGCCCAAACGCAAAAGAGTGTCCAAGACCTCCGCCGCCTTTGGTTTTGGCTTGGCCTCGAAAATCGGAAAAATCAGCGATTTGATCAAAATCTCCACGCAACGCGGGGCGTCAAAGGCCACAGCCATTTGCAGCAAATCCAGGCCGCTTTCCGAGCGGAATCCCGCGAGCGCCACTTTGGAAATTGACAATTTCCGCGCCTGCTTTAGCAGCGTCAGCACCTCTTCGGCGTTGTCGTCCACCAAAGCCACTGGCATAAGGGAGAGAACCGCTCGCCGAGCCACCGCATCCGTGTTTTCCATTTTTCGCTTCATTTGTTGGCGTTCGCGACGCCTGGGTTGTGGGTTTGCCGCGACCGGCTTCCCGTTTGGGCCGATTTTCACGCAGGGCTTTGCCTTGATCTGCGCGAAAAAACGCCGCGCGGGAATCGCGGGCCAATTTAGCGCCTTTTTTGGCCTGAGGCCACCCCTTGGGCTTAGTTTTCTCGACCGTCCGCCCACCGCCCAGAGCCGACGAAGCCACGCGGGCGCGTTGGCGCTCGATTCGCGCGCCGCCGACACCGGCTCAACGCGCGCGCCCCATCCCCATTTTCTTTGAATTCGGCAAGGCGGATTCCTCGGCGCGCTCGTGGCTGGGGCTTGCGGGTTGCTTGATGAGCATGGGCTCGGCGGCCGTCCTCAGGCTCATTCGCCCAATGGCTTGGGCCGCCAAGCGCGCGGCCGTCACCGGCAATTTCTCCTCGCCATGCGTTTGGATGATTTGCTCGACTTCATGCGGATCCGAGCGCTCAGAGAGGATGTCCGCCAAGGCCCAGCGCTCCAATCGCGCGGCGAGCCCCAAGGGCGTCAGGCCGTCGTTGTTCTTGATCCGGGCGTCGCAGGCCTCCAACAGCAACACCAAGCGCTCTTTTTGCAACCGTTGGGTGCGCGACACCACGTCGTGCAAGGCCGTGTGGCCCGAAATCGGATGCCGCTGGTCAATATCGCTCACGGGCAGCAACAACCTCATGCAGCCAATCGGGTCGCCCTCGTCGGTGAGGGTGGCCCGCCGCAAGGGCGTCAATTTCGCGTTGCCGGACATTCTGCGCGGGTTGCTCACCGGCAGCAACGCCTCCACGCAATCGGCGCGCCCGGTGGCGGCCGCGATATCTAGAGCCGTTCGATCCGCGTCATCCGTCAAGCTCGTGTCGCTGACGGCCATCATCTCGCGCGTGAGCTCCATGTGCTTCACGCGCAAAGTGATCATCAACGGCGTGTAGCCGCGCGAGTCGCGCGCGTTGGGATCGGAAAACGGAAGGAGCGCCCGGACCATGCCCAGGTTTTCGTCAATGCAGGCTTGCGCGAGCAGCGTGTGTTGGCCAAACACCGTGTAAGGGTCGATCAAACGGGCAATTTGCGGGGCCGATGACAAAGCCCATTTCAAAAAATCCAAATGCCCCGTGCGCACGGCATGCCCCGCTTGCAGCAGCAGCTCTTCTTGGCGTTGCTCCGGAGTGAGCGCTCTCCGTCGCCCTGGACGATGCGCGTCCAGGGTTTGCTGTTCCTGCGCCCAGGAACCAATGAATTCACTGAACGCCTCCGGCGTGTCCGTCGATGAGGCGCCAAGCGGGTCTTTTTGTCGCTCTGACATGATTTTTGCGTTCAGGCTATCGGCGGGAGCAAGTGGCTTGTGGCCCTTGTGTCTAAGCGACCGATATTGGCGCTTTAAATGACTTTTAATCCTGCCGCGGCAGCCTTTTTGCCTGGTTTCCTTTTTCTTTTTCTTTCAATCGTCAGCTTTTTACCTAATTCCTACGTCTGAAGCAAGCTCGCAAGAGCCCAACGCCTTCCGTCAATCTTGATGAGCGAGCCGATCATGCGCCTTATTCATCCAAATTATCCGAATCGCTGACTCATTTGGCCGCCCAGCCCTTCCTGGTGTGCCTTTTGTCTTTTTAAAACTTTTAAACACCTCATGACATTAAATCACACAAAGGTCTTTTTCGAAATGTTTTTTCAGAAAAAAGGACACAATTGTGAGTTGTTGACCCAGCATGAATTGCCGTGTTTTTTTTTCTGCGGATTTATTCAAATTTTTTAATTTTTCAATTCGTATCAAAACGTATTTAATACGAATCAATATGTTTTTTTATCAATTCGAGTTATTCGATTTTTTTCGATCGACAATGGAGCGGAACCTTTCGTCGTTAATTTCTCAAAGACAATGCTTCGCGACCAAAACCATACAACGCCGCGACGCCCATTCTGACTCTTGCGCCTCCGTCACAGCCGAGGAGCCGCCCGCGGCCTTGCCGCGTCCGATTCGGGCGCGTCGTCCATGCGCCGCCGCATTTTCATTTCCTGGGCCAACTCAATGGACTCGCACAACGCGCCCAGCCTGCCGCCGTGTTCAGCGCTGATCGTCGTTGTTTTTTTCGCTCCCCACAACGACAGGCCCACGCCTGAATCCCCTTGGCTTAACCGCGAGGCCCAGTCAGGCCCCAAGCACGAGAAGCCACACCCATGCTCAATCAGCCAATGCGCGCCAAACGCAATGCGCGCTTCGTTTTTCCCGCCGCCAATCTCGCTTTTTCCCGCGCACGATTCAATCCACGGAATGGCCACCGCGCGCTCCCACGCCGCGCGCTCCGCAAGCAAGCTTGGGCAATTTTCGCCCACCGCGCTTTTGCGCGCCCAAATCGCCTCGGCCACGCCCGTCGCTTCGCTCTCCAAAGCCGCGGCCAAAAAATTGGCCCAGGCCTGCGTCGGCCCGTCAAACCCTTGCATGGCCTTCGTGGCAATCGAAGCCGTCCATTCGGGAGACTCCTTTTCCCAGCGAGCTAGCGTTCTGAAAAAATCGATCCATTTGTCGAGGCTCGCCCCGGGCGACAAATCTCGCGCGAGCCAATTCGCGCCAGGCTCCTCCCTGCGCGGACGATCCCTTTTGCGCGAGCGGCGCGAAGCCTTTTCTTCTTTTTGCCGCTCGCGCTCGGCGGCGCGCGCGGCTTCGCCTCGGGCGATTGCGGTTTCCAACGCCCAATCCAAAGCCGGTCGCGCGGCCTGCCGCTGCGCAACGCCAATCCGCGAGTCGCTTGCGCGTTGGACAAGCCAGTGAAATGCCTCTTGCCTGCGAGCCGAGAGATGGAACCGCTTTGTCGCGTCAGAGCTCCACGGCGCGGCCTGCTCTTCGCGCTCCCGCCCCAGCCAAAATCCGCGCCAGGCGTTCGCCGCCTCAAGGCTCGGCGGCACGCCGCGCCGAACCCATTCGGCCGCCAAATCTTCCCATTCTTTTTGAATCTCCTGGGCGATCTCTTGATTCCATCCACGGCCCTCTCGCGCCCGACGGGACGCCTCTTCCGCCAACAAAAGGGCGCGCATGGAGGTCGCCGCCCGACTCGCCTCAGGGTTTTGGCCATTTTCCGCGCCTTCCGGGGCCTGCCCTTGACTCCCATCCGGCTCGCGCCGCGCTTTCGACGCGACCGTCCACAAGCAAACGCCGCGCTCGCGCTCCGCCGCGTCATTGGGTTGGCCCTCGCTCAGCAGCAACGTGCGGGACGGCGCGCTCAATAGCCCCGCCCCCGCCCAAATGGCGAAAGCTTGTTGAGCCTCCACAGGCTCTTCAAGCGCCGAAATCGCCAACGTTTGGTCCTTTTCGCCCCACGTGGCGCTCTCGCTGTTTTTGTCGCCGAAGCCGCCCTCCGGCGGCTCCCCCATCGCCAAACGCCAAAGGACGGCGTCGACGCGCAACAGCGTCTGAGTCGTTGTCGCCGCCGTTGAGCGCGAAAAAGGCTTCCGAAGCGCTTTCCACAGCGTTCTGATTTCGTCGCCAAATCCCTGCGCCAGCCAAGGAGCGTCCGGCCTCGTCGAGGCCGCGCTGACCCAGCTCGCCAGAAGCTCCGCGGAAAAATCGCGCGCGCAAGCGAACTGACGCGCCTTTTCCGCGCCCGCTTCACGAGCGAGCGCGCTGGCCGTTTCTGCCTTGTTCTCCATTTCTCGCTTTTCGCCTTGGTCTTTTTCCGTCTTTTTCTCCGCGAGCTCTTTCCCCCCAAGCGGGAGCTCGCCCCCGGCGCGGTCGTCCGCGGGCGTCGAATCCATTTTCAGCGCGAGTCGCAAATTGGTCATGTCGGCGCGTGGCCCGTGAAAAGCCCTGAGGCGAAAATGGCATTGTCGCACGCCAGCGCCCTTTTGCCCACCTCAAAGTGACGGGGACGCTCCGGCGCGCCCTTCTTGTGGAATATCCTTGAATGGCTTCTTCTCCACGACGAAGGGCGTCAATTATCCAAACGCTTAATTTTCATTTCCCTGACCGACGGTCCCCCTCTCAACCCCTATCTTTTGGCGAAGCCCTATGCGACAATAACGGCATGCGGAAACGAAATTCCGCGCCATTCGTTGTTTGAAACCCGCTTATTTTGGAGCCTCAGATATGAACCGCAAACCCAGCGCCAATGACTTTTTCGACCCGGCGCGCCAGCACGCTCGCTTCGCGGGTGAACAAATGGCCGGCGGCGTCACCGAAGAAGAAGTGATCGCTGAGGGCGGCGAGCTTTTCGCGCGCATCCGCTACACGATGGATCCGGAAGCCACGCTCAAATCGATGGAGCGTTTCGTGAAGGACGAAGCGCTCGCCAAGGCCTTCGCCGACGGCGAAGTGTTCAACGCCATTGAAGACAATCGCGTGGCCGACGTGAAGTTCTACAAGCTGGCCGACGGCTCGGGCATGCAGTTCGCCACGCTGTCGGGCTCATTGAAGGCGATGCCGGTTCTTTTGGACCGCGTCTCGGGCAGCGACCTGAAATTGGATCCGCCGGAATTCCCGAAGCGCGAGCCGATCAAGGCCGAGCCGCAAATGGTTGAAATCCAGCTTGAAGGCAATGCCTTCAAGGCGCAATTGATTCAACCGCCGGCCGCCCCGCAAGCTCCGCGTCGCCAGCTGTCGCGCGAAGAGCGCGGCATTGGCATGCCGATGATGGGCATGGGCAACCCCCTGGCTATCAAAGACATGTTGCGCGTTGTGTGGAACTCGCCGAAAGCCGCGGTGCCTTCGCGCACCGTCGAGCACATGATCACGCAATCGTTGGCCGCGGCCTCGCACCTGGCCCATCCGGACGACGAAGTCTGGCCGGCTGGCCTCACCGTGGAAACGGGCCTGGGCGAGACGATGGAAAAAGTCGCGTCGCCGAAAGCTTTGGTGGCCGCTTACGGCGCCGCTTTGAAGGGCGAAACCATCGCTCCGATCTCGCGCGACGAGTTGGGCGATCGTTTCCGGGCTTTCCGCGAAGGCAAGAAATCCGCCACCGACGAAGCCGCGGCTCCGGCCGCGCCGAAAGGCCCCGGCATCTGATTGCCTGGCAAGCGATTGGGCTCTCGCTCAACGTCATGGCTGAACCGTGAAAAAACCGCTTGTGAAAGCGGTTTTTTCTTTGCCGCGGCAGAGCGCCCTTGCGCTTTTATCCATTTCTTTTTCTTCCTCAACAAGAAACCCCGCGTGGCGCGTCGGCCAAGCGGGGTTTCTTGATTTTCAGGCGCCGCCTTCAAGCCAGGCGGACGATGGCCTCAGCTCAATGCAGGTAGCTCACGTTGATGCGCGCCTCGGGCACCGTGCGGCCGCGCAGCTCGATCCAGCGAATGTCCGCGACGGCCATCTTTTGCGCGTCGCGACGGCCCAGATAAAGCGAGGCGGAGTCCATCTGCTTGCTCACCGGGTCAATGTGGATTTCCACGGCCGCCGTCAAATCGTTCGGCGTTTCCGCGTCTTCATCCAGCATGGCATTCATCGCGTTGGCGTGTGAGCGCGCCACCTGGTCGGTGAAGCCGCGCAAATTGAGCTCCGAGGCGAATTCGTCCGCGCTCCAGCTGCGCGGGTGCTCCGCGCTTTCGTGGAACTCATTGAGGGCCATTTGGGCCGCGATTCCGCCCGCCTCAAGCGGCATGCCCGTGGCGTCGCGCAGAATGGACGTGTCGAGCTCGCCCAGGGTCGCGCTCGTGGCTTTGCGCACCGCGCTCATCGCGGCGTCGATCATGATGGCGTAACGCTGTTCATCAGGCATTTCAACGTAAGCCGGGCGGCGGGCGACCTGCATCGCGACCGATTGGACGCCATCGAACGTGAATTGCAGGCCAGACGGCCGAGCCACTTCATTTTCGCTGTTTTTCGCGCCGTCTTCCGTTGCGTCCAACTCGCCGCCATGGACTTCGCTCAAATCCATTTCGGCGCGCGCGATGGATTTAAGCTCGCCGTCGGTGGGGCCTGTGGCGTCTTGCGTCGCGGGGCCGGCGAGCCGGGCATTGAAACTCTCAGCGGCGTCGCCGCCGGATCCAATCACTTCCCCGATCAGATGATGCTCGTCGCTGGCTTCGCGAAGGGCCTCCAACAGTGCGTCCGGGGCAATCAGATCATAGCGCATCGTTTCTCCAAAGCCCTCAAGGAGGGCGGTTCATTGTTCAGTGCCGGTCGGCGTTTCGTCCAACCATTGAAATCCATTGTAGCTCACTCTCGTCGATGAGAGCCGGCCAATCGAGAAAAAAAGAGTCTTTCCGTTCTTTTTGTTGCGCCGGCACGACTCTTCAAGAAGGTCGGACACGCCCATCGCGCGATCACAGCCGAGGGGGGGATTTTTTTGCGCCGGCCAAGCTTTGGTCGAGCGACAGGCTGTCGTTGCGGTTGCCTTCATGCTTCCCACTGACGCTCCGCTCGCGACTATTCTCAACTGCTTCTTTGGGCCACGACAGGCGGTTTTCAAGAGGGGCGACCTGCTTTTTTTCAAGCTCTTGTTTCGGGGCGCGGCTCCATCCCAGCGTTTTTTGCAATTCACGCGCCTCCACCGCCGCGAGCCACCGCCCGAGCGCAATCGGCGCCGTTTCCGCCAACCGCTCCACAACCTCGCCCATGGTCAAGCGCTCGCTGTTTTTGCGGCGAGCGTCGACCACGCGGTCCATCAATTCCGGCAGCGTCGCGTCAGGCTCCCACGAAAATTGCTCTTCAAAGGTCGCCCACGACGCCACGCGCGACTGCGTCAACCATTCCGCTTTCAAGGCCAAGGGGCTTGCGGCCCACACCAAAGGCGCCACGGGATTGGCGCGCCCCGAGAGGCTGGCGCTCAAAGCGCTCGTGGAGTCGCTCCATTCGCGGATATCCCCCTCGTTCGCGTTTTTTGACCAGCCGCTGCGCTGGACGGCCAATCCGGTGTCCGACACCGTGAGCAAGGCCTTCGCGGCCTCCATTTCTGGCGCGCCAACACCCGACAAAAATCGCAGCCGCTCGCAAAAGACGATCAATGCCGAACGCCCTTCTGCGTTCACGTCATGGCCGGCGTCGTCGCTGGCAGCAACGGACAGAGCGCCCCCGCCCGTGCCCGGCGCGTAATTTTTGGCGCCCAACATCAACGCGTTGAAGCCGCCTGCGCATTGAGCTCGCAAATCCGAAAAGGGAGCGAGCAACCGCGCGGTGTTCGCCCGCCCACGCTCGACCGCGGCCATGAAAGCGGTTTTTCCGCCCCGGTTCACGCGCGCGGCGCGCTCATGAGGCTCCCGCTCCAACAGCGCCTCGACGGCTTCGGCGCGCCCCAGGCGCGCCGCGCAAATCAAGGGCGTGTCGCCCTCCTCAAAATCAATGAACGGGGCGCCTGGCGTGGGCCGCGCCCATTGGTTGAACTGCTCCAAGGACACCCGGGCATCCCCCTCAGACACCCAGGAAAGAAGCTCGCGCAAGCGCTCAACGTCATTGTCGAGCGCGGCGTCCAACAGCCACAGACGCCCGCGCCGCTTCCAGTCAAACTCCTTCCGCCACTCGCCCGAAGGGATTGGGGGCGGATTGAACGCACCGCCCAAACGGCGTTTTGGCTCGGAGTTTTCATTGTTCCAATTTTTGTCCATCAGATCCGCCGTGTCTTTTTTTGCGCCGAAGCCCCTCGGGTCGCGATTTTCTGGGCTGGAAAAACGACCGCGCTTGCTTTGCCTTTTGAGCTTTTCGCCGCAGTGGCTGAATTCGCGCCTTCTGCGGCCACAACCGCTTCCAGCTGGGCGGCTTCGATCGCTTTGGGCGCCCAATCTGCCCAGTGCTCCATTTCTTCCCGGATATGCGCGTCGCTGATCCGCGAGTTTTTGAATCGGCTCGCCACGGCCGAAACCCACAACGAGGCGAAGCTTTGTCCTTTGGCGTCCGCCGCTCGGTCAAAATCGAATCCGCGTCGCCCCAGGGCCATGACTCCCTCCGCCAACCCTTGCGAGCCGCCTGGAAAATCCTTGAATCTGGCGTTTTCGTGTTCGCCCTCTCCGCTCGCCGCGCGCAGCAGCGCGTTGGCCAAATCCTTCTTCTTTGGTCCGCGCGCCCACCCGGCCCACGGCTGCTCGGCGGCCGCCGCCATGCTCAAGGCTCGGCGCAACACCGAAGCCAAATCCGGCATCAAGCCCCAAGGCAATGTGGCGATCGCGCCCGCGCGCCCCTCCTCGCCTCCGTCGCGGGCCGGCGCCATTCCCCAGGATCGCCCCGCGCGCTCCATGGATTTCACAAAGGCCCCCGCCCCTCGCCAATCGCTTCGCGCGATTCCCGACCAACAATCCAACGGCAACTGGGCCGACTCCCCTTCGGGTTTCCATTCCGAAAGTTGCTCCAAGGGCCAGCCTCGCCCATTCATCAAGGCCAAGCTCAAAAAACGCGACCAACGCGTCGCGTTCTCGAGCGTGAACGGAAGCTGCTCCTTTGCGATCAAAGCGCTTTCTTTGGTCGGCGCTTCTGGCTGCGCGCGCCAATAAGCGGCGTTCCAAAAATCAGGCTCAGCCTTCGCCGCTCGCCACAAGGCGCTGGGCGCCCGCATGCGATCAAACTCCTCAAAGGTCCCCGTTTTCTCCAATTGCGTTCGGAGCCTCTTGTCCAGCGGCATTCGTGTGCGCGCAAGGTCATCGAGGCCAAAAAGCTCTTCGTCAATGGATGAAAAGCCACTCGGCTCCAAGTCCGCGAACTCGGCTCCCGGGCCTTCGTCATTCCCCTCAGAGTCGCTCACCGGCGAATCGGCGAAAATCGAGCCGGATGCGCCACTCTCTTCCTCATCCCACTCATTGATTTCAAAAAAAGCATCGTGAGCCTTTTCGCCTTCGCTCGCGGCCTCGATCCACCGCTCGGGCGTCCAGTTTTTGCCCATTTCCGAATCCGCCAAGGCCTCGCTCCACGCGAAAGCGTCTCGATCATAATGATTTTTCAACAGAAACCAGGGCCACGCCATGACGCCCACGCGCAGCATTTGCAGCCGCTCCTCGGGCGGCGACGCCAAAGCCTCGTCAACGAGCCACGCGAATTGCCAACCCGCCCCGCGCCTGGCGCTGCGCCAATGCCGAGAAAGCAGCTCAATGGCCTCCCTCTCCCGGCCGGGAGTCGACGCGAGTGTTTTCAAGACCGGCTCCATGCCTTCGCCGACGGCCTCGACATCCAAAAAAGAAGACGACGAAGCCAGCAGTCTGCGCGCGAGCCTCATTCGGTCCTTGTCGCCCCAAGACTCCAATTCGCGGCGCATGAAGTCCGCAAGCGCTGGGAAAGGCCGAACGCATGCGCGTTGCAACGCTTGCGCGCCGGCAGCCGTCTTCCAGCTGGGGGCCGCGATGGCCGCCCAAACAAGACCCACGCTCTCCGGGATTTTTGACTGTGGATTTTTGCTCTCAAACAGGCGCGCGCGATTGTGCGTTTGCGTGGAAAGCCCCACCAGCCAAGCCGCGATTTCCGCCTGCAGCTCAGGAGAGCCCACGGCGTTGAGGGCCGCGTCGCCAAAACCCTGCGCCAGGGCCGAGCGCGCGGCGCCCGCTGACAACAAGCCCGTCACCACCGCCTGGGCCAACGCGCGCGCATTGAGCTCCGGGTTTTTTTCGGGGGCTGTCGCGGCGGACTCCGGCTCGGCGCTTGCGCGCGCGAAGCGGGCTTCGTCGGTTTTCTTTGGCTGGCTTTTTTGCGCGGGCATGAAGGGGTCTGAAAAAACTGCAAATGGGGGACAAAAGCGAAGCGGTCGCGCGGCCTTCGCTCGCAAGCCGCGACAGGAGCCATTTTCCTCTTCTTTTCGCCATTTCGCAATCGCGGCGGGCGACTCCATTTTATTTTTTGGATCCGCCGCGATTTCAAGGTATCTTTGTGCCATGAATCTGCTCCTCGACCCCCTTTCAGCGCCGATACCCCCCCTTCTCTGCGGAGAGCTCGCGGGGCGCGCCGCCACGCCACGCGAAGACGCCACGTCAGCCCAAGCCGCCGAAATGGACGCCATGGACGCCGCGGCGCGCGCGAGTTGCCGGTCGCTGAGCGAGGCTTTCGGCATTCCGTCCGCGCACTCTATATTGTTGGGCGCCCCCGGCTCGGCGGGCGTCGCGCCCATGCGCGCCACCCCTTCAACGGGGCGCGCCGCTGCGCTCCCGCCCGCGGTTTCCATGGGCTTGGAGATCGAGACGCAATGGAGCGCGCATTTTCCCGAATTGTGGGAGCGTTTTGGGTTGGCCAAACGCGGCATAAAAGCCCTGGGCGCGCAAGAGTTGGACGCGTTGTCGCTGGCATGCTCTGAGCGCGAGGCAGTTCTTTTGCCCCGACTGAAAAAAACCGTGGAATGCGGAATCCCGCGCGGAAATGACCGATATTGGGAATTTGCGTTTCTCCCCGCCGCCAACCCCGATCTGTTGGCGGAGCAAATTCGGCTTTTGAGCGCGGCGGGCCTTTTGCCGCGCGAAGGCCCGCGCAGCCTGCAAATCACCTTGGGCGGTTTGCGCTCCGAAACGGACGCCGTGGCGTTGGCGTGGCTTCTCGCGGCGTTTTGCGTGGACTCGGGACGGATTCGGCGCGGGATTAACCTCACGCGCCAAATCATCCATGCGGGCTGGGCTCGCAAAGGATCCGCCGGCGTTCACGAAAAAACCGCCGATGAACTTATGCATGGAGCGCGGCGCGCGGTTGAGATTCGGCCGCTTTTGCTTCCGGCAACGCATTCAGAGACCTTGTTTTTGTTGCGCTTGGCCAGCCAGGCGGCTGCGGCCCTGGCGCTCCGACAGGGCGCGCCGAGCCTCGCCGCCCATGCGCCCGCCGCAAAACTCGTTCAGGCGTGGATGGCTTATCGGCGACAATCAGAGCGTCTTTTGGCGCTCAAAAGAATGCCCGCCTGGGCCGCGTTGGCCTGGGAGACGGGACGAACGCCTAATTACGCGGCGTGGGAGGCCTTTGCCACGGGTTTTGACGCCTGGGCGGCAGAAGCGCGGGTTCTGGGCCGCCAGTTCGCGGCCCTTGCCCTGGGCGAGCGCGAGCGGTAAAATAAGAAATCGATTCGAGAGCTTCTCGATCACTTATTTTGTGACGCCCGCAAGGGCCAAGCCTTCATGCCCGCTCCTCCGCGCACCGCCACATACTCCGCTCGCCCGTTCACGGGCCCCGCGCCCGATTCGCAGTCCATGAAGGACGCGCAGGCGGCGCAGGCCGTATATGCCGCGGCGGACCTGGCCGCCTCCGGCGCTTTGGATTTCCCCGACACGCCCATGCCGCCCGAGTGGGCTCAACGGCTCGCGAACGCAGCTCGCGGGCAAGCCCTCAGCGTCTGGGTCGCGGCCGGCGAAAGCGAAAAAGACGCAGCGGCCCGCAACGCCCAGGGCGAGGGCGCGCACGCGGCGCAAACCGTGGCGCAAAAAGCCTTGTCCGCGGCCAGCCCGCGCGCGTTGTTTTTGTGGCTTCGGACGCGCGAAAATGGCGTTCAATCGCGAGACTTTTCACCCCTTTCGCATTCGGGCGCGATGGCTCGCGAGGAAATCCTTGGCGTTTTGTGCGATTTGCTTTTCAACAACCCGCCGTCGCCCGGCCAAGCCCCCCCCTATGCCCCGAGCGCGTCGTCCATTCTGGGCGATCGAGTGCTGGGGCGCAGCACGCCAGAGACGCGCGCTCTGGCCCGAGAGCTGTGCGAGCGCCATGGTTTTTCGCACGTGTGCGTCGACGCCGCTTGCGCAGAGACCCCCGAGAGGCAAAAGGCGGTGTTGAAGGCCGTCTTGAAGGCCGCAGGCCGCGCCTCGCGGCACTGGGGCTTGCCCGAAAAAACATTGGGGCTCAATGGGCAATTGGCGCTCATGCTGCGCTCGGATCGCCCGCGAGCGCGCGGAGCCATTCACGCGGCGAATGCGTATTTCCAGTTGAGCGAAGGCGATTCTCAGCTCATGCCCAGCTCCGCCAGCGCGGGGGGGCCAACGAGCGCGCGAGCCCCTTATTTGGGCTTCATCGCCTTGAAGCCCTCGCGCGACACGCTGTCGGGCAACGCCCTCAGCGACTCCCTGGAAGGCCCCTTGGTCCACGAATGGACGCATGCGCTGGACTTTCTCATCGCTCGCCGGTCCGCTCCAAAAACGCGGGAATTGTTTTCCCAGCTTTCTCCTGACGACCGCGCGAGAATCAACCCCTTGGCGGCCGCGGGCCTTCAAAAGATAGAGCGGGCGATTTTTCAGCGCAGCGCCGTGGCCAACGATCCGCGCGCGGCGCTCGAAGAGGCGCGCTTGGGGCAAGAGCAATTGCGATCAATCGCGCGCTCATTGCGCCAAACCCTCGCCGGCGCCTTGTCCGGAGCGCACTCCATGGTCGTGCGCTCGCAGGACTTGGCGATTTGCGCCCAATGGGTGGCGGCCAGCTTGCGCCACGCCTCTCCGGAGCGCGTGCAGCGACACACCCAAAGCCTTTTTGAAATGGGTCTGGCCGAAGGGGATTTCCCCGAGGTTGATCCGACGCTTTTGGAGGCCGCCCGGCGAGTGATGCGCAGCCGCCCTTTGCGCGGCGACCCGCGAGCGGCCGAGAAGGTGGGGCGAGCCTTCGCGAATCTGGCGCCAGAACTGGGCCGCTTCGCCACGCGCCAGCTCTTCGGGCATGCGCCGCAGCCCTCGGCGGGCCTTTTCGCCACCGCGCGCTCCTATGGCGACGGCCTGCGAGGGCGGCACTATGGAATGGCGGCGCATGAGCTTTTGGCGTCGGCCATTGGGCGCCCCTTGAACGCAAAAACCTTGATCCGATCCGCCCTGGACACGCCAGCCGACACGCCGTTGTTCACCCCCAGCGAGCAGCGCGACGTCCGCGAAGGGTTCGCGTTGTTCGCGCAAGGCGCGGGATTGTCGATTGAGCCCGCGCGCGCTTTGGGGCCCGGCTGCATGGAGGCTTTCGCGGCTTTGGCGCAACGAGCGGGCCTTTTGGGCTTGAAAGCGCAAAGGGAATTTCGCCCGCTGATGCGAGCGCCGGCCAACAGGCTGCTGGCCTCAACCGACGCGGGGGTTGCCTTTTTGGAGAAAATGGCCGCCCACCGACGCGAGCGCGCCACGCAGCCCTCGGCAGAGACTGCTTTTTCTTCGCCGGCCAGCGGCCCAGGAACGCCGTCTGGGCGTTAATGACGAAAATACGCCTTTTTTTGCCCAATTCCGCCCTTTTTGGCCTCGATTCCCGATTGACGGGGGGTTCCCTTGGAGCCCTGGGATTGATAAAAGAGGCTTGGCGAACTATTTTGTCGTCTTCGTTCATTCCCGTTCGAACGATCCACTCTGGCAGCCCCCTGGAACTGACATGTCCATTTTTGAGCCTCAACTGATCAACCGCGTGGTTTCTGACTATCTGGAGCTGGTCGCGGAAGACGCTGAGCACCCTCTGCGCAAACGCTTCGAACGCATCAATCCAATCGACCAGCAGGAATTGGCGCTTCTTTTTCAACGCCTGGCCATCCTTGCGAGCCGCGACGACTTGACGCCTGAGCTGGGCGTGTCCGAATTGGAAGAGGCGGTGCTGGTCCAAAAACGCTCACGGCCCTGGATCCGATTGGCCGGAGCCGATTTCCTCTCGCAAATCGACAGCGCGCGCTCAACCAAAGAACGGCTTCTGAACCTTTTGGCGTGACCGCGGGCTGGCTCGCGATTTCAAAAGTCAGCCAATCGATTGACAATCGTCTTTCAGAGTCCTCCTCAATCTCCGACTCCACTCGCGCAAATCGCTGATAAAAAAGGAGCCACACGGGCTCCTTTTTTGCCATGGCTCTTTGGCTTATTGCTTCACGGCGGGCGGCGTGTTGAGCACCGTGACGGGCGATCCCCTCATGCCTTGAGCTTGCTCTTCATAAGCCTTCGCGTTGCGCCAGGCGATCAAGACCTCTGGCGAGAGACCCGAGTTCTTCGCGGCGGCCGCCAACGCGTGAGCGTCAAGCGAAGCGCGCTGATCTTCCAATTGTTGGCGTTTGGCGTTCAGCTTGAGCTCAGCGTCAATGGTGTTTGACTCAGAGTCCAGAGCCGATTGCTTTTGGGATTGGTCCGCAAGCGATGGCGGCAAATCGAAGTGCATCACGTCGACGCTCAAAATTTTCATCGCGCCAGGATATCTCCGATCCATTTCGGCTTGCACGTCCTTGATCATGTTGGCCTTGAACTGGCTTTGGAAGGCCATGCTGCTTTTTGCGATGTCCCCGAACAACACCTTTTCGGTTTCTTGTTGAGCGACGATTTGCGTGACCATCTCCACGACATGTTTGCCCAACGTCGTGTATTTGACGTTGCTGTCGTCGACGTAAGTGTCCAGCTCTTTGGTGGCTTTGTAAAAAGCCGGCACATTGCTCGGATTCAACTGAACCGTGACGTTCAAGTCGAGCTTCTGCAATGGCGTTCCCAAAGCGTCTTTCGGTTGCAAATTGTTCAACGCGATGCGCGTTTGCGAGACGTCGATTTCGATGACGTTTTGCCAAAAATCGCCAACGGTGTGCGTCACAGGCTCCATTTCAATGGTGCCGTCGTGATCGATGACAATGCCCACGCTCCCGTCGGGAATATGCGTGCAACCGCTCATTGTCGCAGCCACAACCGCCACGGCCGCCAGTTTGGCCAATGCGTTGGCCGAGCCCCACGAACCTTTTTTCAACATTTTGTCTCTCCTGGCCGCGCGTCGCGCCATCGCGTCGCTTTGTGTTCGGCATGCATTCATTTTCTCGCGCGCAATGGCGCTCTGCAACCGGTGGCCGCTGGTTTTTGCGATAATTTGAATTTAATGGCCATTTCCCGCCCAGCGGCGGCATTCGAAACGATTTCGCGCGACAAAAACCCTTCTTGGCGTCGAAAATCAAAGCCCGGGCCACGCGTTTTCTCACGCTCTTTTCGCGCAGCCATGATTTCCGCGTCCCAGGGGAAGGGCAACGCCTCGCAACGCGCCCTTTTGTCGCTTCTTTGTGGATTTTGCGATCTCCAAGGCCTTTATTCGCTTGCCGAGAGAAGCGCGAACTGGCGCGCAACGCTTAATTTTGGGATAATTATCAGAACTCTCGCTTTATGAATGGGCGACATTGCCCTTCACACTTTGAACATCATGACCCAAAAACGACTTGGATGGCTGCACTTCCTTCACGCTGAAACCGGCGAGCGAAAATCCGCTCCGGCTTACGCCGAGCTGACCGACCGCGACGCCGCTTGGGGCGAGAAGAGCCGTTTCGCTCTGCGCTTTCGGCACCCAGCCGTCGAAGGCGCGTCCTTTGACTGGGATGAGCTTCGCGACGCGGCGCGAGCCCAAGGCAAGCAAAATGAAGCGCGCTTGTGGAAGCCTGCGGGGTTTATTCTGAAAAGTCGCCCGTTGCGCGACGAGATCGCCACGCGCCTGGTGGGCCTGGCCGCGAAGTCCGTGACGGGCGCCGCTCCCTTGGAAGACCCGGAGAAGCTCGTGCGCCGCGTGCGCCTTGACGAGTGGGATGCGGGCTGGTCATTTGATTTGGCGTGGGATCCTGCCTTGGGCCTGGGCAGCACGCCGAAATTGATGACGGAGCTTGCGGCGACGCCAGGTTTCGCTCCCGATTCGGACGCCGACTTGCCGGCTTGGATGGCCAAGGAAGTGTCAGCGTTTGGCTCCGCTCCGCGCAAAACCGCGGATTCGGCGACCCTGAGCGCCTCGCCGCGCTCGTCGCCCACCCAGTCCAAATATTCTTCCAACAAGGGCGCGTCAACGCCGCTCAGCGCGGAAGAGCCGAAATCCCCTTCCGCGCAGGCAACGCAGGCAACAACGACGATTTCGGCGCCAGCTGAGCATGCGGCCTCAGAGAAGCTCGAGACGGCGCCGATTTCCACAGCCCCCGAGGCCGTCGCCTCCACGGACACGCTCTCTGCGGCCACGGCTCCCGCGATCGCCATGGACTCCCTCGCGCCAACATCGGCGGTTGATGAGGCGAAAACCCCCTCGCAATCCATGTCCGGCTCCGAAACGCAGCAGGCGACGCCAGCGCCCCCGCGCCCGGTGCTGCCGCCGTCGCGCCCTGGTTTCACGCAGCGCCCGGCTCCCCCTCCGCAAGTGGCGGCGGCTCCGCTTTTGGACGCTCCGCCCGTGGTTTCGTTGAGCCCGAAAATCCAAGCGCCCGCGAACCGCGCGCCGGATCCCGCGCCGCAGGCTTTCGAGAGGCCCGCCGTGGCCGCCGTCGTTTCCATTGATCACAAAGCCGCGAGCTCCGCGGGACTCGACGAACTTGACGACATGGAGTCGTCCAGCCCCTCGCGCGCGCCTCAAGACAAACCGGTCGTTCGCTTTTTGACCGCGAAGTTCCCCAAGGCCAGCGAGAAGGGCAACCAGTGGAACGAGCCCGGCGACGTCGATTGGTCGAGTTCGTTGTTCTCCTGCCAGACCTATCTGGGCGGCGATTCCTTTGACGCGGCCAAAGCGAGCTGGGCGGGGAAGATCGAGCGCGAAGGAAAAAAAGAAACCCTTTTCTTGTGGAAGGCGATTGACGCGCTGCGCGCGCATGGCCACTCGATCGAAATCGACGGATTGGCTTGGACCGAGGACTTGAACATTCACTCGTCGCGCGAATTCGCCCTGGCCGCCTGGTCCCAGAACGCGGATCCCCTGGCCCAATCAATCGTGGCCAAAAACAGGCTGAAATCATTGAGCGCTGAAGCCACGGCCCTGTGGAGCAAAAATGGCGTCGCCGCGACCCTGGATGGCGTCGCTTGGAAATCCATCGCATGGACCGAAGGCCTTTTGGGAGAGACCGGAAAGCCAGGCGGCTATGAATCGGGGCGCAGCTACAACGCTGAGCGCCATTTGTCGCGCTCGGCCGATTGGAAGGAGATTTCTCACGAGAACTTTGACATCGTCGCGGTCTACCAAACGCTCTCCTCGGACACGCACGCGCAAGCCGACCAATTGGCCGAACGGATGAAGCAAGCGTTCTCCCTCGCGCAACAGGCTCCGGCGGCCGCCCAATGGGCGAGCGGCTTTGACGGCTCGAAAGCTCAAATGAACGCGGAGCGCCCAGCCAAGGCGCAAAGCTCATTCCCGCGCAAGCGATTCTGATTCAAACCGTCTTTTTCTCTTGAAAACCCGCTTTCGAGCGGGTTTTTTAGCCTGGCATTGCCGCTCAATTCAAGCGCCTGAAGCCCTGACGGCTCGCCTTGTGTTCTGCGCTGATAGGGCTCGACCCGCCTTGATTGTTGTCCATTTCGCGACAATCTTTCCCGCAGGCATGGATTGCGAGGTTTTAAAAACTGTCGCATTCTGTCTCCACGCGACGAGGCACGCCTTTATCCTAAATCTATCCAAGGCTCCGCGGCGCGGATGGCGCGATTCTAAAAAAATGGGTTTGCGCAATCCCCTTCACCGTATTGTTCCACTGGAGCCTCAAATGACGACTATCCTGCAAATCAACTCAGCGGCTCGCGCCGCCGGCCAATCCACGCAATTGGCCACAGAGCTTTCCCAAAAGCTTCTCGCGAAAAATCCGGGGTCTCAATTGATCGTCCGCGATCTTCTCGCCCAACCCTTGCCGCATTTGGACGACGCTCTTTTAGGCTCGTTTTTCACGCCGGACGCCCAACGCGACGAAAAGCAGCGCGAACTCGTCGCGGCAAGCGACATCCTCATCGCCGAGATCAAAGCCGCCGACATCGTGGTCATTGGCGCGCCGCTTTACAACTTCGGCATCTCCACGCAATTGAAGGCTTATTTTGACCATATCGCGCGCGCCGGCGAAACGTTCGCCTATGGCCCCGCGGGCCCGGATGGCTTCTTGAAGGGCAAAACGGCTTATGTCGCGCTCACTCGCGGCGGCCTTTACCAAGGGACGCCGGCCGACATCCAAACCGCGCACGTCACGACGTTTCTGAATTTTTTGGGCATTGCGGACATCCGCCTGGTTTTCGCCGAAGGCCTCGCCATGGGCGAAGAGTCCGCGCGCGCTGGCGTCCAACGCGCCCAGCGACAGATTGAGTCGATGTCCGCCTGATCGGCTGAAACGACTCCGCGTTTTGCGCATGAAAGCTCGTTTTTTGAAACGGGCTTTTTCATTCTCCGTCGTTTTCATGACGCGCCCCCCAGGGCTTGAGCCTGGCTCGCTCCGATTCGCGTTGCCGTTCTTCTGCTTTTTTCGCCGCGGCTCTTGCCGCACCGCCTCTGTTTCGGGCCGTTTGGAAATATTCAATCCATTGCTTGAGGCCGCAACCCCCGTGGGCATTGGATTTGCGGGTTTTCCCTGTCCAAGCCCGCGTCCGTCGCCGCCCTATATTCCCATGGCATCTTTGCTTATGGCCGGCCATCCCGCAAAAGTCGCCGGCCGGCGGTTCCAAAAAAACAATAAATCCCTACACTGTCTTCATGCGGCCAAAACGAACGAGCCTGTCGTCCGTTTTTCAGCCGCAAAAGGGGCTGCCATGTGCCAATTGCTAGGATTAAACCGAGCGGAAAAATCCGCCGACCCGCTTCCCGATTTCAATGAATTTGCCCTTCGCGGCGGCCAAACGGACGCGCACGCAGACGGCTGGGGTGTCGCTCGCTGTGGACGGCCCGGGCAAGAATGGAGCGTTCAGGTGGGGGTGGAGCCTGGCTTTCAAAGCCCTTTGGCGCGTTTGATCCGAGAGTCTCTGAACCAGTCAGAGCAAACCCTCATCGCGCATCTGCGCCGCGCCACCGTGGGCTTGAGCGAGTTGTCGAATCAGCACCCTTTCAAGCGCTCGCTGTGGAGCCGCTCATGGGCCTTCGCCCACAACGGGCATTTGCGGGGCCTGGACGCGCATTTGCCCGCCTTTTGCTCGGAGACGCTTCCGCGCGGCTCCACCGATTCAGAGGCCGCGTTCTGCTGGCTGATGACCGCTTTGCGCGCTCGATTTGGCTCCAAAGCGCCAGACGCCCAGGCATTGTTTGAGGCCGTGGCCAGTTGGCACGAGCAGGCCGAGCACCTCGGCCCCGTCAATTCTTTGATGAGCGACGGCCACTCTTTTTTTGCCCATTGCAGCAGCAAATTGAGTTTCGCGCAGCTGGATGGCGCCGTTTTGTTCGCCACGGAGCCTGTGGGAGACGCGCCATGGATCGCGATGCGGCCTGGGCAAACGGCGTGGGTCGAGAAGGGACGCTTGATGGCCGTTCGCGATCGCGCCGCGGGCGCTCCGCCCTTGTTTGACGCGCCCGAAACCATCGGCGAAGCCTCCTTGGCGGCGTCTCGGTCTTTGGAGGCCACGCGCGCGCCGTTGTCGTTGGATGAGGCGCCTTCGTTTGAGCCGTTGGCCAAAGCCGCTTGACCCGTCCGAGAGGTGATTTGGCGGGGGCAAGCATCAAGGCCGCGCGCCATCGGCCCGAGCCCAACAAAAAGCCACGGTCATCCGTGGCTTTTCCAATTTCACGACATTTTTTTCAATGACGCCGTTTTTGGCCACCCTCAGGCCGATGGCGCCGCAGGGCCTTGAATTTTGGGAGCCTCTCCGCTGGCCGCTTGTTGGCGGGCGCGCTCGATCGCGCGCTCAGCGATTTTCTCCGGCGTCATGTCTTCGATCGAGGCGCTTGAACCCTCCGTCGACTCCACGGCTGGCGCCGTGGCCTCATGCAGCTCCGCGGCGGTCGCTTCGCGCGGCTCGATCGAGAAGCCGAGGAAATTCGAGTGCGTGGACACCAAAGCGCCCAGAGCGCTGTCAGCGTTGTTCATCAAGGGGCCGATGGCCGCTTGCATGCTGATCGCCCCGATCTTTTGCAGGCCATTCGCATACAAGTGAATTCTGCGCTGAGCGAGCGATTCGTTGAACGAGAGCGGCGACGATTTGCGGACCGCCAAGATTTCCGGCATCGCGTCTTCTTCGATCGGAGCGTTGGCGAACGCTTTCATTTCCGGCGCCTTTTTCAGCGTTTCCCAGCCGCCATTGGGCGCTTGCGGGTCGCGTTGCTGCGCCCAGGCGGCAAAGCCCGCGCTCCATGTGCCCGAGGCGCTCAACGCCAATTGCAGCATGCAAAAGCTTTGGATGGCTTGGACTGCTTCATTCACGTTCACCGCCGCGCGCTCGCCCAAGGCGCGCCCCGCGCCGGCCGCGACCGCCAGGGGCCACAGCGCTTCGGACGCCATCGTCGAGCCGTTGGTGTCGTCAACTTGGCGCTTGAAAACCGCTTCTTTGAGCTTGCTGGCCGGAATTTTCCCGTTGACGATGTCGGCTCCGAAACGCTCGGCGGCCAACAGAGTGTTGCTTGCGATGATGTGCGGCATGGATTTTCTCGTGAAAGGAGCAAAAAACAATTCTAGCACAGCCGGCTCTTTCGCGAAAGCCGGACCAGCAATTTCCAACGTATTTCGAGGCGTTCTTGTGCCTGGCGTTTTGTTGAGAAAATTAATGCAGAAAGGCCTCGAAAAAGAGAAACGCCCTCTTTTCTGACTGCAAGAACCGCCTATTTTTTAGGCAATTTTCTCATTTAAAAAACGTTGGACATGACTGAAAGCCGCACAAGAAAGCGCAGCGGCTTTCGCGCGCCCAATCTCAATCGTTTCGGGCTTGCTTTTTTTTCTCAAATTCGCTTGGAGCTTCGGCGAAGTTGCGTTTTGACGCCCTCTTGGGCGATGCTCGCGGCCTCGGCGCTTTGCGCGGAGCGAGCGTTGGCGTCGTCGAGCGCGGGGCGCCCCGCACGAGCCTCTCGCGTGGCGCGCGCCAACTCCAAACGCTCTGCGGACGCGATCAACTGCGGAAAAGCCGCGAGTTTTTCTTTGTTTTTTTCAAACCAATCGATCACGCGCTGTTCGCTGGCGTCGGACAAATCCGGCAACACGGGAAACGCTTTTTGGGCCAAGCTCGCAAGCATGCTTTTTGCGCGCGGATCCTTGTGCGTGACCAATGAGGACAGAGCGATCTCCACCACGCCGCGGCCGCGCTTGTTCAATGCAGACAAGTCCGTGGCTCCCGTTTCCGCCAGGGCTGCCGCAAACGCCAGCGATCGGTCGCCCAAGGCCTCGTGCAACAAAAGGTTGCCGTCTGCATCCGGTTGGTCGTCGCGCGCGCCGGCCGCGACCATCGCTTCGAGCGCGATTTCAATCTCTGGGTTCAAAAGGGAAGGGTCTCTGTCGCGTGTTCCGCGCCTTGGGGCTGCGTCGCTTTTTTTCGCTTTTTCATACAATTCGCGCAAGGGCGATTGCTTTTTTATATGGGGTCTTTCGAAATACGGCCGGGAAAAATCAACCAAGCCTTTTTCGCCCAACGCGCGCGCGTCTTCCACCGACAAAACAGAGGCTAAATTTTCATCGCTCGGAGCCCACTCCGGCCTCGCGCCACCCCATTCAATCCACAAACGGATGGCTGCACCCCTCATCAGCCGGCCTTCGCGGCTGCCCTTGTTCACCATTTCCTCCTTGGCGTCGGAAACCAAAAAAGAGTAGGAATGTGAGTCCTCGTCGCTCTGGGTGGTCGGTTGCGCGCCCAAAACCGATCGCCAAGCGTCCATTTTCAACCCCGCCAACGCGCCGTTGGCGACTCGTGGCGCGGCGTCCACGGCCTTTTTCCAAGCATCGCGCCCTGCCCAATCCGCCGGGGGCTCCCACTCAAAAGACGCCGCGCCCTGCGGGTGGCGCAATCCTCGCTCCAAAAGCGTCTCGCCGTGCATGTATCCCGAGCCGACGGTTTTTCCAATGTCCCCGGCGCCGTCGAGCCACCCGATCAAAGCGGGCGCTTTTTCCGCCAATCCCGCCCACACGCTGATGTTGCCGCGAAAGCGATCGTGATTGCTTCGGGCCCAAAAATCGACGCCGCCTTCTTTTAAGGCGCGCAACGCCGCGTGCGCCTCGCGCCCTTGCGTCTCGCTCCACGCGCCTTCGTGGCCGTGCCCCTGAATGTTCGTGATCCAGTGCGCGGCGCGCAAAGCGCCTTCTTGGGCCCATTTGTTGGACAAGCCTTCGCGCCAAGTCTTGGCATCTGTTTTTGACCGCAGCCAACTGATCGCTGAAAACCAGTCGATGGCTTTGGGGCTGCGGTGATGCGCGCCAAAATCCGCCTCGCGCGCTTGCTGGCTCAGCCAAATGGAGGCCAAAAAGAAAAAATGGCCAATCGAGTGGGCATTTTTTGGCGCCAATTTTTCAAATATCAAAGCGCCGGCCGTTGTTTGCGCGAAATTCTCGATCCATTCACGGGCATTTTTTTCTTTTTGGCCCGGCACGGTCGCCTCCGCCGCCAGCGCGAAAACATCAATCAGCAAATTGTCGTGTTGCTGGCTCGCTTCCCACGCCAACCACTCTTCGGGCGTCAAATCCAAAACTTCGCGCTCCGCTTGCGCGAATTGCCCTTCGCTCTCTTTGAGCCGGTCTTGGCTTTCAGCGCGGTCTTTCAGCGTGGACCCTGCGTCCGCCTCAACGCGCAGGGCTTTTTCTTTCGCTTTGCGCGTTGAAATCCACTGCTGGGCCGCGGCCAAGGCGACGTGCGCCACTTTTTGCTCCGAGCTCAACGACTCGGGCCTTTTGGGTCCAGCGGATTGAGGCTTTCCGGATTGGCGAGGCTTGTGCAAACGGGTGGCCATTTAGGGCTCCAGGCAATTCAAACGCAGCATGAGAAACAACGAAGCGAGACGCGCGACAACAAATGGCCAACGCAAAATGATTAAATCTCACGAAAAAGCCGCGGCGGACCTTGGCGCGTTGCTTTTTTCTGTCGGCTCTTTATTCTGCTCACCAGTCTCTCAAAAAAACGCGGACTCGCCAAGGCCGTCAGGCGCGCAAAACGCCAGGATGCGCGCGGCGGCGGGGCTGGCGCGCCGTCATAGCCGCGCGGGGCCTTTCGCCGTGGGGGCTTTTGAGGGGCCCTCTCCCTCATCGGCGGCGATCGCGCCCGGCGAGAGAATTGGTTCTTGCGGGGCGCTTGCCACCGATGCGCACAGGGCTCTTTTTTCGACCTGCGCGAAGAGTTTTGGCAAATTTTGCGCTCCCCACCGCTTCAAGGCTTTTTGGCTGGCGCGCGACCTGGGCTGCAAACAGGCGAGTTCATCCACCACTTTGGGCATGGGGACTCTGTGCTCCAACGCCATCATCAATGGGCTTCGCCCCTGCGGGTCGCGCGCTTTCCAGTCCGACGAGGCCAAAAGCAAGCGCACGGTGTCCACGCGATCTTGATCGTCGCTGGACGCCCCCTCCAAGGCCAAATGCAAAGCGATTCGGCCCTCTGGCGTCCGCGCCGAGGGATCGCTCGCCTGGAGGATGAGCCGGACGATGCCGGCGTGCCCGGAGTAAGCCGCCATCATCAAAGCGGTGAGGCCCGAAGCGTCCGCTCGCTTCGCGTCGCAAAAGGGAAGAGCCAGGCGCGCCCCGAGCTCAGAAGGCCCCATCGCGGCGTGCATCAGCATGTCTCGCCCATCGACGGAGACGCGCGCCATGTCGCTTATCGGCGCCAAAAACGCCACCGCCTCCTCGCGGCCATGCTCCAATGCCAACATCACGGCGGTGAGGCCCTCCCCCTTTGAGCGGATGATGTTTGGGTCGATTGAGCCGCACAGCTCTCGCAGAGTCTGCGCATGCCCAAAATACGCGGCGTCAAACCACCGTTGGCGCGTGGCTTTTGGCGTCGCCTTTTTAACGGTTGGGTCCGTCTTCGCGCCGTTCACAGCCTGCGCCCCTTGGCGACGGGCGAAGGGGCCTCCGGCGTTGCCAAGAGCCCGGCCTCCTCTCGCAGAAGGCAAGCCTCCCTGGCCGCTCGCGTTTTGGGCAGATCCGCCAGAGAGGCTTTCTCAATCAGCTCCTCGGCGATCGCGGCGAAGGGGTTGGCGCTCAACGCTTGGTCCAGCGTGGCCAGCATGGGAGCCTCTTCTCTGCCGAAAAGCGAGAGCGCGGTTTGCTTTTTTTTGTCGATAATCGACCAATCCGCGCAAGGGGAGAGGAGGGCCGCCATTTTCACAGACTCCTCGGAGTCCTTGCGCGCGTGCGCCAATATGTGCAGGGCGGTCTCGCCGTCTTTGTTTTGCGCATTCGGATCGCTGCGCGGCAAGAGCAATCGAACGCACTCAGGATGCCCGTTGCGCGCGGCCCGCATCAAAGGGGTTTCTCCAAACCGGTCGGCCAAGCGGGCGTTTTCTGTTTTCAGCAAAAGCTCCACCATTTTCACGTCGCTGATGAGCGCCGCGGTCCACAACGCGGTCCTGCCGAAAGAGGACATGGTGTTGGGCGCCGAAATGGAAGCTAAAAACGCCACGCATTCAAGGTTCCCCTTTTTCGCGGCGAGCATCAAAGCGGTCAACCCGCCTGGCGTCGGCAGGGTCTGGTTGGGATCCACGCCCTCTGCGGCCAGGGCTTTCAGCCGGACGACATTGCACGCGTCCGCGGCCAAAAACCAGCTTGCGCGGACAAACTGGGGCGACCGTCCGGCAATGCCAGGGGGCGCCGGGCTTGCTTGCGCGTCGCCGCTCGTTGTCGTTGCGGCTTGCCTCAATGCGGAATTCACCAGCGCAACCCGGTCTTTTTGCTTTGAATCGAGCGCCGCCAACACAGCGGCCAAATCGTCCAGGAGCGCCGACGGCGTTTCGCCACGACGATGTTTTTGCGCGACCACCTGCGTCGCCCTTTTCATCGCTATTTTTTGATCCGTCGACAAAGAATCGTTCAAGCCATGCATGGCGAATGCTCCTCAAAGCCTGCGCGATCGCGCTTTGGGTTTGGGCGTTTCCGCGACATTCGCGGCCGTCGGCGCCTGCGCGGCGTCAGATGCCTCGCCATCGTCTTTTTGCCAGCCAATTTCGCGCGCGGCTTCTTTGATCGACCCATGCGCCGCCAAAGCGACCTCTTGGCGCAACAAGCGCTCCTCGAACTCCGCCCACCGCTGAGGCTCGATCCGCTCAAATCCCTTGGCCTTGTGCTCGGGGAAATTGGGGGCCCAATGCATCAATGCCCATTGTCCGGGGATTGAGGGGGCGGCCTTGCGCTCGGTGTGCGCGACCCACAGGCCCGCCCAAGCCTCCGGGCTCAGCAGCGAAACGGGATCCACTCCTGCGGCTTCCGCTTGGCTCAACGCGAAAAACATCGCGGGCCACACGGCGTTTTGCGTCTTCAAGGACAAAGGCTTGCGAAGGATTTCGTCCGCGCCGATCCACATGGAGCCGCCGCCTTCGTGAAAACGCTTGATTTCCGCCGCCAACGTCTGCGGTTGCGCGTTCCAGCTCGCCGAGCTCAGCTTGATCCAGACGCCCGGGCTGCGGTCCACGGGGCGCGCCCGCGGAAACAACGCGGACAAGGGCAGCGACAAGGCAGCCGGGTTCGAAAGGTCCGCGACCGCGCCCCACGCCTCGTCCGTCTGCGCCATTTCTTGGTCAAAGCCGCCCAGCAGTTGCCGCGCTCCTTGTCGAGCCAAACTTTTCTTCCACTCTTCCTCATTGCCCACCGCCGAGGCCCATTGCGCCGCTTGGCCCTTCGACGCTCGCGCCAAAGCGTTGTGCGCCAAAGCGTCCAAATTCGACAACAGCGCCTCAGGCAGGCGGGCTCCGGACTCGTTCCAAATTTTCAGGGCTTGCGAGGTCGGATCCGCGTGTTGGCCGAGGTCGACGTCATTGGGCCTCGTTTTCCAATCCAGGCACAAATCGATCCACCGATCGTGCTCGCTCGCCCATTTGCTGATGGAGGCCAACTTCGTGAAGCGCGCGCGCGTGGCGTCCGTGACAATGGACGCCAAGTTGCTTTTTGGAGAGACCAGCGTGCGCCAATTGGCGCGGGCGTCCTCTTCTGGCGGAAGCCAAGAGTCTTTTGACGCGTCAAAAAACTCGCCCATTTTTTCAAACAAAGGCCCGATTTCGCTGCGTTCAACCGCCCGGCGCGCGGCGTCCGTTTCTCGCGCGAATTCCGCCGCCGCCAACACATGGCTGCCTGAGCGCAGCCCACCCACGCAATTGCACAAAAAGGCCTCGACCCACAATTGATCCCAGGAATCGCCTTGCGCCCAACGCGCAAGCCACCAGCTCCGTTGCCAAAACCCTAGAACATCCGCCTTCTTTCCGCCAGCGCCCCCAAAGGCCGGCGCGCGCGAAGAGAACCAATCCTCCACGGCTCCCAAATACGCCGCAGGGGTTGTTTTTTGCCCATGGGTTTTCTTGGCCACCGACAGGGCTGTTTCGCGCAGCCGCTCCGGGCTGGCGACCAACCACTCTTCTGTGGATATCCCGCACACGGCCAAAAAAGCGTCTTGGTCGCCCATCGAACGCTCGCCGTCATTTCCCACGGCCGTCGCGCGTGCGCCCTCCGACGCGTTTTGCGCGCCCAAAGCCGCCGTGGTTTCGAGAGCGGAGCCGATCGAAAAAGACGGCGCCGAAAACACAGAAGGCGCGACGGATTGTTGGGGCATTGACGAGATTCCGGAAAAAAGGTCGAGAGATGGCGCCGCGCAAAAACTCAGTCGGCAAAGATTCATGGCGCGGGCCGAGCAGGCCCAAACAGCGAAACAGGCGACTCCGCCGGATTATAAGCCGATTTTCCAAAATCGGCCAGCGCAAAAAAAGCCGCAAGGCCCAAGGCCATCAGAGAAACCGTCCAACATACGCATTTTAGCGCTGAACGGCACTTCCCAAGACTATAAATCTGATGATAATGCCCGCTTCCGCAGCCCATTTCGCCCAGGAGAGCTCCCGATGACCGCCCGCAACATGCTTTGGATTGACCTGCCGCACGACGATGGCGAAACGAAAGCCGGCGTCGGCGAGCACCTGGTCAGCGTCGCCGAATTTTTCCCTTTGTCATGCCCGGATTCGACGCGACGCACGCTGATGGATGTGTTTGACGTGCATCTCGCTTATGATGAAAAATCGGTGGGCGTGTATTTGGAGCCCCGCGCAGCCATCCTGCGCCCGATGGCCACTCTGATCCTTGACAAAGAGCAGCCGTCGCCCGATTGGCCCTACATGTCCTTTCTGCTGAGCCTGTGGAACCGTTTGGGCGTGAAGCAATTTGAAATGCCCAAGGCCGACGAACGCCGCGCCGCGGTCATCGAAGAGCTCTGGCAAATCATCGGCCGCAACCTCGCCCAGCAAGCGTTCCGCGAACTGCAGCCGGTTTTGACGGGCTCCCGCCTGGTTGAACCGCCGGCGCAAACCGCCTGATCCTTTTTCGGCTCAAAGCCCCACAATCCAGTGTTTTGCCTTTTGGCCCCTTCGCGGACCCGTGTTCACAGCCCCAGCCTTGGGGCTGTTTGCTTTTCCCGGCCGTCAGCGACTTTTCTCATTGACAACAATGAAGAGACAATGCGTTTCCATTTCTCGTCTTTGCCAATGAAGAAATAGTGATAGGCTGGATTCATCGCCACCAACGCCGCCTTCGCGGCCTGACGCCATGAACCGCCTCCCCTCGCTTTTCGTCTCCCACGGCGCGCCCACGCTGCCCATCGACCCCGCTCTTCCATCGGCCGGGTTCGCCGCGTTGGCCACGCGAATCCCGCGCCCAAAATCGATTTTGATGGTCTCCGCGCATTGGGAGACCGAGCATCCCGTCGCCAGCGTGGCCGAGCGCCCGCAAACCATCCATGATTTTCGTGGATTCCCGCAGGCTTTGCATGACCTCCAATATCCGGCGCCGGGCGACCCGGTTTTGGGCGCGCGCGCGGCGAACCTGCTCTCAGCCGCGGGCATTCCCGCGACCACAGAAAAACGCGGCTTGGACCACGGGGCCTGGGTGCCTCTGCTTTTGATGTTTCCCGGCGCCGACATTCCCGTCGCGCAGCTGTCCATTCAGCCGCATCTTGGCCCGGATCACCACTGGCGCATGGGACGCGCCTTGCGCGCGTTGCGCGATGAAGGCGCGCTGATTGTCGGATCAGGCCAAATCACTCACAATTTGCGCGAAGCGGATTTTCGGGCTCGCCCAGCAGACGCGGATCCCAAAGTGCTTGAATTCACTCAGTGGTTTGAAGATCGCATGCGCTCGCGCGACACCGAAGCCCTCTTGGATTACCGCCGGCGCGCCCCGCATGCGGCCTTCATGCATCCGCGAGACGATCACCTCTTGCCGATCTTCACGGCGCTGGGGGCGGCAGACGACGATTTCACGACCGACATTCAATCGCTGGGGACCTTCCAAAGAAGTCTCGCCATGACAAACTATGTGTTCGGGATGGGCTGATTCAGGCGACACAGGCCATTTCAAGCGGCGCTGAAAACAGAAGGGATGCGCAGGAGATGAGGCATATATGGTGGGACCGGTCGGAGTCGAACCGACAAAATCGCGGATTTAAAGTCCGCTGCCTGGCCGTTTAGCTTCGGTCCCTTTGTTCCACGAATAAAGCCATTGTCGCACAACAACGCAGGGACGCGCGCTTTTTCAACCGAAGAAGCTGAAATGGCGGGACCGGTCGGGTTCGAACCGACGAATCGCGGATTTAAAGTCCGCTGCCTGGCCATTTAGCTTCGGTCCCGTCGCTCGCCCAGCGCCAACGATTATGCCACAACTGAATCGCCATGCTGTTTTTTTTGACGGGGCGCTCTCTCGAAGCGGAAAAAACGCCGCAGCAACCCTCTACGGTTTTCAAATCTTTTGCGCGCACGGAGGCTCCACGCCGAAAGACCGGAATCAGGCTCAGCCAAAACCCTTTGTCTGGCCCAATGCCTTCTCATCTTTTGCGGCTTGGCGTTCGCGCCCAGATCGTGCACCGTGGCTTCTCATGCGATCTCTTTTTCGCGTTTTGGGCGCTCCGCGGTCATTTTTGCGCGGAAACAACTGTGTTGCGCGCACACGACAATCGACATCGACACGTTCGATTCCTAGCAGAACCGGCCGAGCTCCGAAGAGCGTTTTCGGCGCGTCTTTTGTTTTCCCTCCGGAGACACTGCATGACGGCACATTTGGCTTTCTTTGGTTTGGGCAAACGCGCTTTGCGCGAACGCGCCGAGCTGCTTTCTCGCGTCGATCACGTCCGCATGGTTTGCGGCTGCGACCCCCGAGAGCTTGCGCGAACGGCCTTCGGCGTGTTTGACGACCGAATGAAACTCTTCGACGCTCCGGCTCCTGTGTGGGAGCAGCAGTGGGACGCGGCGATCATTTGCGCGCCTGCTCACCTGAGGGCCCAAATGGCGTTGCAGGCGGTGGAGTCGGGCCGGCACGCGCTGTTGACCTTGCCGGTCGCCCTCAACATCAGCCAGCTGGAAACACTGCGGCAAGCGTGCGCTGTGGCGCGCGAAAAGCATTTGGCGCTGTGGCCGGCGCAGTCTCTTTTTTTTGACCCCTTTTGGCAGGCCCTGCATGCGCGTTTGGCCTCGAAATCCGCGACGGAGCAACTGGGGCGCATCGCGCGCTTCGGGCAGAGCGTGTGGATCGCTCCGAACCATCCTGCGCGCCAGGAACGCGGCTCTCTGGCCGCCATCGCGCACGGCATCGATTCATTGAGTTTTTTGTTTCCGGACGCCGAAAGCGACCCGGCAAACGCCGTTCAGGCTCAGGAGCCGTCTTTGCGAGCGCGCGCGCACTCTTGCCCTGAAAGCCACTGGACCGCGGATGGATCTTTGGCTCGCGGCTTGCAATTTTCTTTTTTCGCAGGATTGGACGCGCCGCATCCGACGGCGCAGGAATTGCAGCGATGGATGATTGCGTCTCCGGCTGCCACCGCGCCAGGCGAATTGCCGCCGCCCCTCACGCCACCGTGGAAAGAGACGCTGCGGTTTGAGGGATCGCGTGGCCAGTGGACCGCGTGGCCGCAACAAGGCGCACTTTTGTGGGATGGCGAGGCGCCTGGATTTTCGCAACCCTTGCCGGCCAGCGACCCCGCGCAAGCGCAAATGAATTTATTGAAGGCCTTTTGCTCCGCGGTCCGCATGCCGAGCCCTAGGCAAAACGAATTCATGCTCACGGCGTTGGAGCGGTCCGCGACTGTCGCCTTGGAGTTGAGGGGATTGGGGGCCGCTCAGTGGCCCAGCGCGTCTTTGGAGTGGCTCGCCGCGGCGTGACGCGGAGCGCTTCAAAAAACGCGCGCAAAGCCATCAAAAAAGCTCGGTGGCACAGGGCCTTTCACGGAGCGCCGCGCGCATTGCTTTGGATGATCAGCGCTTCGGGCCGCGGGCCACGGCGCGAGCCGCTTCGAACAACGCCACGGCTTCCGTTTCCTTCAAGGGGCAGGGAATTCCGTTGACGCGAGCGGCGAGCAACTCCCACTCGATGCTGCCTTGTTTGATGGGCTCGAAAATGGCGCGCAAAGTCTCTTGTCGGGCGCCGGTGTCGCGATTTTTGCGCCAGGAGAGGACATTCAGGCGGGCGCCGGAGAGCTCTGTGGAGACTTCAATCGTGTCTCCTGACGCCATTTCGCTTCCGGACCATTCGTTGCGAGCCGCTTCTGTTTTGGCTTCGCCCCAACCCAATAACGCAAACAATTCTTTCTGCAGCATTCGAGGTCTCCTTGGATCACGATTGATCCATCTGATCATTCTCGCTCTAACCGTTCACCCTGGCAAGCATTCCTTTGGTCCTAATCGTCAGGAGTTTCCCTCGGTGTGGTTTTTTTTTGTTCGATCGATTGAAAAAAACGCTCGGATTAACGAAAAATGACGTCAGTCCTTATCTTTTAAGCGAAAAAGCCAATCTAACTTTCGATCGACGGACGAAAAAAGCATTGCATTGCGGCAATTCGGGCGCTAACTTTGATCCATCAGCGCGGGAGAAAACACCACGCGCCACAATGCTGTCAGCCTCAAAAAGAGGCGAGAGACTTTTGTGAAATATAAGCAGCCAGCCAACCCGGCAGAAAGCCAGACCTCGCGGTTTGGCTTTTTGTTTTGTTGCCCGCCCGCGCTCTTGCCTGGACAAAATGCCGGGTTTCGATATGGTGAGTTTTGCTCCCAACTCAATGGCGAGGCCCGCATGCTGCGCATATTTCGTTTTGTTTTTCACAATGGGGCTGACACGAAAAACTCCGTTTTTCAGGCGTTGGCCCGCGTGCTTTGCGAGCATGCGGAAAAACCCACGCTTGCGCGGCGACGCATCGCGAAAGCCAAATTGCTCAAAAGAAGTCCTTTTTTGGAATCCATCCAAGGGCCTCTCGGGGCCGAAGCATTGGCGTGTGATGTGTCAGCAAATTCCGACGAACGAATTTGTTTGACGATCGTTGAGTTTGCGCCCAACGCCATTTTTGAGACAGACCAGGCATTTTCGGCTTTTTATTCACATCCCGATTTTTTCACGGGTTGGATGTCCGAAAAGGAAAACAAAGAGCATCACGGCCTCACTCCAAGCCGGCTGGCTTATGCGGGCTTTTGTCATCGCACGGCGCCCGAGGGGCCGGCGATGATGATTTGGGCGCTCAAATCCGGTTTGGACGGCATGGAAACCCAATCTCTGGATATTCCGGGACTCGTTGTCCACGAAACGCCAACCGACGACGTGCTTTGCGTGAAGCGGGGAGAGGCGTGCTCGGCCGAAATTTTTGCCTCTTTTTTCGCGAATTTTCGAGCCATGATGAATCAGCGCCTTAACGCAGAAAAATCAGCCAGCGTGAAGTCTCTGGCTCCACGTTTGACCCCCACAATGACTTTGGAGTTTGACGCGTCGCCCAAATTTGGAACATTTAATCGAGAGATTTGCGCATGGTCGACAGGCCTGACGGCAGATGACGAGGCCGGCGAAGACTTGGCGGATCTCGCGCAAGAGGAAATATCTTCTCCGACGCGCCTTTGGCTGGACGCGCGCCTCTTGGAAATGGAGGAGCTTGCGGATGGCAGCGGGCGCCGACGATTGTTTTTGCGCTTTTCCGGATTTATTCCCGAAGCTGTTTTTTCCGAGGTTTTTCACCGAGCGCGCATATTCGCCTCGACCCGATCCAAGCAATTGATCGCGACGGCCGGCGGAGTCCCCATTTCCAATCTCGAAGATTCCCCCCCACCCAACAGGATTGTCATTCGATTGGCCAATCAGAAATAAAACAGGACAGCGGGCTTTCTTTTTGCCATCAATTTTTGCGGAAAAATGTCTGCTTTTCGCAACAAAAAACCAATCCAGCAAATATTTCTCCACAATCGCCTCAAAAAGGCGTCTAATCACAGGATAGCAAAAAAGGGTCCGTCGGGCACCGGCGATCGCGCGTGGATTGTGGGCAACCCCTCTTTTCGCTTATTTGATTCAAGTCCCTCGAACCTGTTGTGTTGCCAAGGCTGCGATCATGCTTTTTCCGACTGTTTCATTTGCTGTGTTTTTTTTGATTTTGGCGTTTGTCCGCCAATCTCTATTGCGGCGAGGAGCGTTGGCTCGACGCGTGGGGCCTTTTTCGGCGAATGATCTGTTCTTGGCCGCGGCAGGCGTCGTTTTCTGCGCGCCTTTGGGTGTGTTTTTTTGCGCGTTTGTTTTGTCGTTCGCGATCGCGTGTTGTGTTTTTGACGGTTTGATCGGGAAGGCCTTTCGCGAAGAAAGACGCCGTCTTCCCAATGGCGTTTTCGCGACGCGCGCCCATCGAGGATTTGATCGATTGGCCGCCGCCGCCAGCTCTCTGGCCCATGCGGCATTCGCGTTGATTCCTGCGCCCAATTTTCGCCGCCGCGCGTTGCGGCCGGCCCTAGGCGTGGCCAGCCAAGATTGGGGCGATTCGGGCCTCGCGATGGTTTCTGCGTCCTATGCGGCCGACCCTGCCGCGTCGCCCTCTTCGGCCTCAGGCGCATCGGCTGCGCCTTCGCGATCGCTGTCATTGCCCGCGAGCTCTTCGTTTTGGGCGACGCGCGCCCGCAGAACCCTTCGCGTGGCTATTCAGCACCGCTTGGCCTCGTCCTTTTGGGTCGCCGTGGGATGCGTGGCGATCTTGCTGCCTTTGCTTATCTTGAAGTATCAAGTCTTTTTCGCCCAAGCCCTCAGCGACGGCCTTGTCTCCCTGGGCCTGGACTTCACGCCTCATTGGCTCGAAGCCGCGCGCTCGGTTGATTGGCGGGCTCCGGCCGGCGCGAGCTTTTTGACGTTCAATGGATTGGCGCTCTTGATGCGTCGTCATATTCCTCGCCCCCCTGAACCTGCCCAGGAAGCGCATTGGAGCCGAAAAATCGCCTTTTTGTCCTTCTTCCCCGCGCTGCTCTCAGGCCCTTTGTGGCGTTTGGAGCCCTTCATGCGAGAGTCCGACGCCGCGCGCGACGCCGACTGGGCCAAGGGCTCGGCGGCTTTCGCGTTGGGGTTTTTCTTGAAAGTCGCCATCGCGGGTTGGGCTGGCATTGTCGCCGACGCGGTTTTCCAGGCCCCTGAGCGTTACGGCGCGCTGGGCCTGTTGATGGGCGCGCACTCTTACGGAGCGCAGCTTTACGCGGACTTCGCGGGCTACTCGTTGATGGCCTTGGGCGTTGGATATTGGATGGGCATGAATTTGCCACAAAACTTTTTTGGCCCTTATTTGGCGCGCGGCCCGCGTGAGTTTTGGCGTCGCTGGCACGCGTCGTTGGGCGCGTGGTTTCGAGACCACTTGCACATTCCCTTGGGCGGCAATCGCCGCGGGACCGTGATTTTGGCTCGCAATAGCCTGATCATCATGTTGGTGTGCGGATTGTGGCATGGCGCGGGATGGACCTACATGATTTGGGGAGCCATTCACGGGGCATGGTTGGCCATCGCGAGCTTTTGGGCGCCGATTTCCAAGTTTTTCGCCACGCGCCAGAAAACCCTTCATCGCGGGGTTTCCCAGACCTTCGGGTTGACCCCGATTCGTTGGATCGCGTTGCCCTTGTTGTGGTTGGCGTGTTTGGAGATCGCGTTGATCGCATGGATTCCCTTCCGTTGCTCGGACCTCGCTTGCGTGAACGCGTTCGCCCATGGTTTAACCGACTGGTCGCAGCCTGCCGGGTTGGGCTTGCTCGCGATGGGGGTGGCGCTGTTGTGCCTGCTCGCGACCCTGCTCGAACAGTGGCTGAAAAACTCGTTTTTGTTGATTTTGGAGCGCGCCCTTCTGGCCGCGGGCCCCTTCTGGGCCGTCCTTGGGGCCGCGCTGCTGTGGTTGGCGATTTGGTGCTCGCCGTCGGGCCTCCCCAATTTCATTTATTTCCAGTTTTAACGGAAAATAGGCGCCGAATCGACGTCTGTTTTTCACGTTCGTCAAACGACGTTGTCTTTCTCTTTCGCCTTTTGACGGGTTGCTTTGGATTTCTTGTTTCTTTTTCGCGCCGCTGTTTCGTCGCCACGGCTTTGTCGGCCGACGAACGCCGCACGACCCGGATTCGCGCGGGGTTTGATTGAACGCGTTGAACTTTTTTCGCCGGCGCTCGGACGCCTTGTCTTTCGCTCACTCAGCAGGCTTCTTCATGACCCAAAAACTTTCGTCGCCGCCCGTTCAGCCCGCGCCAATCTCGACGTTGTCGGCGACGACTCCTCGTCGCGGCGGCACGGTTTTGCAGGCGGCCATGGGCGCGGCCCTCTTGCTCGCTCTCCAATGGGGCACGCTCGCCGAGCGCGCTCCGGACCAGGGCGCATGGGGCCAACGAGCGGCGGACCTCATGCGGGAAATCGCGCCCACCGCGAAGAGCGGCAGCGCCGAAAGCGCCTTTGAAACGCGCTTGGCGCAAAGCGCGCAGGGCGACGCTGGGGACTCGTCCGACCCCCTTCTGGGGCGCGGCGCCTCTGATGCGAACGAGGCGCTCTCGCAGATCGCGGCCGGCGCGGTCGCTCAGCAAATCACGGCTTCGGCAAGCGCTCCTCTGCCTGTCGGCGCTCTGTCTTCCGCAAAGCTCGCGCCCTCCTCGGCCATCGCCGCGCTCGCCCAACAAGGATCCGCGGCCGCCGCGGGGCAGCTTCACGCGCAAGGCGGCGCGCTGTCCGTGGTTTCGGCCATGGACTCGAAGGCCGTGGACGCCCCGGCGCCCAAGGCCCTGAATTCAGCGGGCGGACCAACCCCCGCGCCTTCGGGCGCGGCGGTTCCCGCGGCTGTCGCCTTGGCCCCGGGCCAAAAGCAGTTGTTCCTGGTCGCGGGCGATTCCCTGGGGGACGGCTACGGCCAAGCGGCGCGGGCCCGGTTCCCTCGCCAAAGCGCGTGGGAGGCCTTTGACGCGGGCCGGCACTCCACGGGCCTCGCGAACTCTTCGTATCATGACTGGCCGCGCGCCTTGCGCGATTTGGTCAAGCAACGCAAACCGCAAGCGGTGGGCCTTTCGGTTGGCGCCAACGACACCCTGGACTTGCGCACTGACGCCGGTTGGGCGCACTTTGGCTCGGACGCCTGGAAAGCGGAATACTTGGCTCGCGCTCGCGCCTTCATTCGCGCGGGCACCGACGCGGGCGCCAAGGTCGCGGTCTTTGGCATCCCGCCCATGGAAAACGCGGCTTTTGACCAAAAAATGCGCGTCATCGACCAAGTTCTTTTGCAGGCGGCGCAAGCGGAAAACGCGGTGTATGTTCCGGCCAACCCGGTGTTTGGCTCCAAGGCCTTCATCCGGGAGGCCGTGGTCAACGGCCACCGTTGGCAGCTGCGCGCGGGAGACGGCATTCACATGACCTTCCAGGGCTACACGATCGAAGTCGACGACGCCTTGAAGGCCCTTGGCATTCAGCCGGACGCGCCTGGCGTGGCCGTGGCGTCAGCCGGCAAAGCGGCCAAAGGCGCGCCCGCGCAAAAAACGGCGCCGCAATCCGCCTCAACGGAAGCCACCGACACGGATTCAACGCCCAGCGCGCCCTCTGCCGGCGAAGACGTGGCGGCTGCCCCGGGCGGACCGAAAGGCGCCGCGGGCAAAAACAGCCCGGATGACACGGTCGCCACCGTTCAGTGACGCTCGACGAGGGCCTCGCCCGCGCTTGATGCTTCAAAAGAGGCTCTTTCAGGGCCTCTTTTTATTCGCGCGAACCCTCCTTGTCCCAAGCGCGCAGGGATATTGCTCGCGGCGAAGAGCCTCTTTGATGGACGCTTTTTTTGCGCCGGCCAACGGCCGCCGTTGCTAGGCTGCTCCGGCTTTCCAAAGAAGAATAAAAAAGGCCCCTTTCAAGAAGGGGCCTTGCGCACGTTTGGACGCTCCCGTTGAAGGGTCACTCGTCAGCATCGGCCCCAAGCCCGTCGCCACCCAAAGGGCCCGAGCCCACGATTTGGCTGCTGAACAAGAATCTCACGTCCGGGCGAGCGAGCTCCGCCTTTTCCATGAAGAGAGTCGCAATGTCCGTCGCGCGTTCGCCGTCGAAGCCCGGCCGGTCAATGCGGTGCGTCATGAAGAGCTCGTCGTGTCCGGCGCTCGCAGCCGCGCGATCGGATCCCACCTTTATTTCCAGGCTCACATGCGCGGCCTCTCCCTGCTCCGTCACGTCGATGAACGCGTCGATTATCATCGCGCGCCCTTTTTTGAGCAGCGAGATCCCTTCGTAAACGCACATGGTGACCACGCGCTCCCAAATGCGCAGGGTGCTTTCCTCCTGGCTTTGATTTGGGTCGATCGGAGCGTAGTAGCCCTTCTCGCCCTCTGGGTCAAACAGCTGGTCGAACTCTTCTTTGAACAGCGGCGCAAATTCTTGGAAATCGATTTGGCTGAGAAAATCCTCGTCTTCATGCGAAAAGGCGATGGGGAGCACGCCCATTGTCCAGCCGCCTGCAACATCATCCAACTCGCCGGCGTCGGCCAGGCGCTTTTTTTCGCGTTGCGTCAAGAAAACCTTGTTGAGCTCCGCTTCTGTGTCGTTGATCACGGCCCAGTGCAGCTTCGGGAGAAACTTCTCTTCCTCCTCCACCAAAATCCACTCGCGAATCGGAGTCCCCAGAATGACCGCCAGCCCCGGGAGCGCCATTTCCCAGTCTTCTCCGTCGCCCATGTTTTGGCCGACGAAATTCACCAGGACGGAGGACAGGGCTGCGCGGTTTTTGTCGCCCGCGGGCGCGCCGGCCGTGAAATTGACTTCTTGCGCGCCTTTTTTGTTCCCTGAGCGCTGATAGATATACGGCAGAAAAAGCAGGCGAGAATGCCGGCCTTCCATTTCGACATACCCGACGGCTTTCTGATAGCTCCACTCCAACTCGCGCATGTTGCGCTCGTTGAGTTGCGGGTTGTTCAAGATCGAAGCCTTCAAATTGGGCATTCTTTGCAAAAGGCGAGCGACCAAATCGTCCAACTCGAACTCTTTTTGCGACAGTCGCTCCGAAAGCTCCCCGGGCAGCTCTTGGTCTTCCTCTTCATACACCGCGACCTGCCGGGCATCCGCCGCGACTTGGTTGGCCAAATTGAACACACCGTCAATTCCCGTGGGAACTCCTGCTGCGCGAACCGGATTCAATTGTGAAACTCCTCAAGTGCTTCGCGTCGCTTGCGGCGACGCCTGGGATCAATTTTTTCGCGCGAAAAACACGAATTTGGACGCCCGTCCAACACGAACGGGCATGCAAGGATGTTGCCACACTTTTTTCGCTTATTTCACATTTATTTCACGGAGCCAGAGCCGTCAATCAGAGCGCGACGGAGAGGCGTTTGCGCCCGCTGAGTCGGCGGCCGCGCATTGCGGCATTCGCTTGTTGCTCCTTTTTTGCCGTTTTGGCGACCAAACGCCCCGGCGTCCGCGCCGCCATGAAAAAACCAGCCCGGAAGGCTGGCCGCTTCATTCGGTCAAGCGCGAACGCCGGCACGCGCGGGCCTTTCCGGTTCCGGTCAAGCGACGCGCAGGGCGTTGCTCTCCATTTGCCGGCGAACCTGAGAGTCGATGTCGGCTTCATTTTCGATCGGCGCGCCCAGCTCGCGCAGCCGATCCATGATCTCCATCGCGCGCCAGGCTTGGCGAGCGTCGTTGGCCAAGTTCGCGATCGCGTCTTGCAGCTCCGCGTTCAGAAAGGTGGCGGCGGCGGCGAATGCGCCCATGTGGCTTTTGCTCATTTTTGGATCCTTTGTGTTTGGCGAAGGCTTCTGCCCCCACCCTCTTATTGTCTCAAAATCCCGGCCTTGCGCCAACGCTTTTTTTTCATGCCGCCGCTTGGCCGACTTGTTCGTTGCGTTTGCGCCTCTTTGTCCCGTGTGGCGGACTCTCGCATGAAATCGATCTTGACTTTTCGAGTCAAGATGTTTAAACTATTGGAAATGACGTTTTAACCCTTTCCTCACCGGACCTCGACATGAACTCGGACAAAGCAAAAGCCATTCCTGACAATTGGAAACGCCTGACGGCGGTTTTTGTGGCGTTGGGCGACGAGCAGCGCCAACGCATCATGCTCACGTTCGACAAGCCTGGTGAAGAGCTCAACGCCGGCGACTTGGCCGCCGCGAGCCAACTGTCGCGCCCCGCGGTGTCGCATCACCTGAAAATCCTTCATGACAGCGGGTGTTTGACGCGCGAGAAACGCGGCAAGGAAGTCTTCTACAAAGTCGCTCGCGAGCATCTGTTGGAAGCCTTTGGCGTCGCCCACTCCTACATCAACGAGCATTCTTGATTGGCGCGCCTGACGCTCATTCGCGAACAACCCACGAAAAAGCGACTGCTGGCAGTCGCTTTTTCATTTATGGGCGCGTCCACCCGCTCACACGCGCAACGCTCGACGGCGAGCCTCAACGGATTTTGCGTCCGCGGGCGCCCGCCGCTGCTCTTCTTCCAGCGCCTCGCGAAGCGCGCGCGCCTCCGCCGATGCGGCGATCTCTTCGGTTTTTTCGCCCAACGCCGATCCAGAAAACTCGTCTCGCAGGGCTTTGACGAATTTTTGATTGACGGCGTTCGTGTGTTTTTCGAGGCTCGCCTGGATCATTTTCAGCGCGAAACCTCCCCCGTGGCCGTCCACTATCGCCTCCAAGCCTGAAAGAGGGTTTTTCTTTCGGTCCACAAAGAGCGGCGCGCCCGCGGCGAGGAGATCCATCAGCAGCGCCTCCGAGGCGTGAGCGCGCGCGGCCAAGCGCATGACCGTGTCGCCCTCGCTGTCTTTCGCGTCCATTTTCACCTTCAAGCCGATCAAGGCGCGCGCGCTGGCCTCAAAGGGCTCAACGCCCTCGTCGCAAAACGCCATGTGCAGAGGCCGCCATTTGCGCTCTTTTTCCTGCGTTTCCAAGGAGCCGCCCGCGTTTTCCCAAGCCGTGAAAATAAGCGTCGCCGTCTGCGTCAACGCGGCGCGGTCTTGCCCTTGCTCCGCCTTTGAGCCCGGCTCTTGGCGCACGATATAATGCGCCAAACTCTCGTCTCCCAACAGACCCGTGCTCAGGGCATGGATCGCCAAGCCCCACTTTTTCAGCCCGCCAGCCTTTCCAGACCAGGCGTGCTCGGCGGCCCATGCGCACATTTTTGACAATTCCAAGGGATGCCACTGACTCTCTCGATCGGAGTCCGCCGCGAACGCGACGCGCGGGTGAGCCCAACCCGCGGGCCATCCGGCGCGCTGGGCGAAAGCCAAAATGTCTGAAATGGCCGCGTGAGCCGCTTTCTCCGCGGCCTCCGCTTTTTTGTCTGGCCGCCCAAACATCGGTCGGCTTCTGTCGCGAAGGCGGCCGGCCGCGGTCCTCAGAGACGACAATTTGTCAGAATAAAATCCTCGCGCCTCCGCCGGCATTTGTTTGGCCCAGGCGGACGCCTTGGCCGCTTCGACGGGCGTCGAGTCAGCGGCGTTTTTCTCGAAGTCGCTGATCAGCAGCGCGTGAACCATGATTTTCTCCAACGCCTGCGCGTTTTTTGATTTCTGCGAGTTCGCAATGGCCTCATTTTACGCGTCGGCTGCCGTTCTGTCGAGCGCGCGGCCACGCCCTCGCCAAAACAAAAAGCCCCGCCTTCCGCCGCGAGGCTTTGTTTCTTTCGGACGCCGCCAATGGAGCCAATCAAGGCTCCCAATCGGTCACGGACGCTCAAAATCCTTTTGGATCCATGCTGTGGCGCTCGCGACCGTGAGCTTGAACGTGGGCTCCACGCGCACGCGGCCCAGAGGCTCGCCGTAGCAATTGAGCGCGGACAAAATCGCATGCGGGTCATCCTCGTCAGGAATGATGTCCAGCGACACCTTCACGGCGTCAATGCCCACGCCGACCGTCAAATCGCGATGCAGGCGCGCGTGCAGTTGTTGCTCGTGCCGGCGGATGACTTCGGCCGCCGTCTTCACCAGTGTGCGAAAGGCCGTCCCGTCCAGAGGCTTGGGGTCCTTCTTGTTGCGGCCCATGGTCCAAGGCCCCACGAGCGCAGGCTCCGATTCTCCGTCGCGCGTCATCGACACCGCCCAGCCCTCGTCATCGTTGGCCATCACTTGCGCGGTCCAGCCGTCTTCCTTCCAGGTCCATGCGTCGTGAATGACTTCGAGGGCTTCGCCGCCGTCGTCGAGGTCGGTGTCGTGGGATTGATTTTGGGTCATGAGCGTCTCGTTAAGGAAAAGGAAAAGGACAAGAAAAAGAAATCGAAGGCAGAAAAGGATCGAAAAGATATCGCGTGAAAAAAATAATGCGCCGTCCGGCAGGCAGCCCGGCAAATCCGTCAAGCCGAGGAAACATCGACTCGTGCGCAGAAAACGCATTTTCGCGGCTCCATTCGCCGACTATACACGCGTTTGGGGGCTGAATCCACTTTTTTGGACCCTTTTGCGCTTTTTGCGCGAGCCATTGAGCCCCTGAGACCAAAACGCGGCAAAAAATCCGCTTGCGAGAAATCCATTCTCAACATAATTATTTCCAGGAACAAGACCCTATCGCCGATCGGACCCGCGAATGGCGTCAAATCCTTTTCGCGGCGCGGCGAGGCTCCGCGCTCGCGGTCTCCCCCAGCATGCGAGGCCGATGATTTTCTGCGTTTTTCATTTGGCTCTCTTCTTGGAGCAACGCGCGCTCCAAAGCCGCTTTGGCGCGAGAAACGCCCACGGAAGAGCCGCGCCGGTGCGCCCAATCCAAATCCTCCTCGGAGGGCCGGTCGCCCATTTCGATCAAAGCCTCGGCCAAGTCGCCCATGTCGCGTCCCACTCCGTCGCCCAGGACGCGGGCGGACAGGCTGCGCGTGGGCAGCGTTTTGTCTTGCCCGACCAGAGTCGTTGAAGTGGGCAGGGCGATGCGGGACCCTCGATCTCGCAGGAGCGTCACCACGCGCACCAAATCCTCAACCTGCTGGCCCTCGCCTCCGCCCGCGAAGGCGTGCGAAAGCAACTCAATCGCGCTTTGCCCATACAAGCCGGTTTTCGCGGCGTCGGCTCCAAATTCCAGCAGCGCCTCGACTGCTTCCACGCGCGCGCGCCGGCACGCCACGATCAAGGGGGTCTCAAGGCCGTGATTGGCCTTTTCCCAGTCCACTCCTGCCTTGTGCAACAACCGCAGCGCTTGCTTGGGGCTGTTCCAGGCGGCCCAGTGCGCAAGCCCCCAGCCCTTCGCGTTGACCCACCTTTTCAGCTCCGGCATGTGCGAGAGCGCCTTGCCCAACCCCTGCCAACGGCCTTCGGCCAATCGAGCGGCCCATTCCTCGCCCGCCGTTTGAATCGGGTCCTCAGGCTTCACGCCAGAAAACCGCGACATGTCGCCCATGGGCGTCCACGCTTTCTTTTCGCGCGCCTTCAAGGCGAATCCATTCAAGGGGCTTGGCGGGGCGGACAGAGCGCCTCCGGCGGCCGCCAAGCGCGAGGCGATGGAGGAGACGGATTCGCCAGCCGCCCCCGCGGGGGTTCGCGGCGCCGCGCTCGCTTGCCACGGCGACACCGCGATGGCGCGCGCTCCATGCCGCGCCCGTCGTTTCACCGAAGGCGCGAGAACGCCTATTTCATCGAGCGAAAGAGCGGAATTCTTCGCGATATTTTGAGATCGATCCGCCGCGACCGAAGGGGCCTTGCCGTCATGCGGGCCGGCGCGCCCTTCCCGGCTTTTGTGTTCCTCGCGCCCTTGGGCTGCGGCGCTTTCTTCTTTTTCACGCGCCAAACGGTCGGCCTCCTCAACCCATTCCACGATCTCTGAATCGAGCAAAAGGGCGCCAGAATCGACGTTTTCAGCGTTTAAATCAGACAGGCTCTCCACGGCGTCGAAAGAATCCGAAATCTCCATAGCTCCCCTCCCCGAAAAAACGTTCCCTGCCGATGTCTGAGTTAAACACAAAAAAGCTTGCGATAGCAAGAATTTCCATTAGAATTGCCTTCAATGCGACTTTTGTCCGATCGCTGGACGCGCGCGCGCCTCGCCCGGAGACCCCCAATGGCCAAAAAATCGACGCAAAAACAACCCACGCGGCGTTGCCACTGCGCGGTTTGCACGCAAGCGTTCCCGGACTTCCGCGACAATGACGCCCATCAAGCGATAGGGTGCGCGTCGCACATCCACGAGCGCGAGTCGCTCGCGGGCTTCGGCAGCAGCCATGACGGCAGCCATATTTATTTCGCGCCGGAATTCATCGGCGTCAAAGGCGAAATTTGCGACGAATGCCTCGACCAACTCCTCGCCGCGGGCCTGGCGGCCGTGATTTCCGACGATAATTTTATGGAAGCCCCCGATCGACGCCAAAAGCCCTCCGATCTCAATTGGAGCGCCATGCGCCTGAGCGCGCGCAGCCAAACGGCATTGAGGCAATTGGCCGCGCGCGGCTTCAAGGCCCCGGCCGGCAACATCGAGATCAGCTCCACAGAAACGACGCAAACGACGCAAGCGAATTGAGGGCGTTGCGCGCTATTGAATTTTTTCGCTCGGTTGATTCTTGCCGCTCTCCGCGCGCCAGCGCATGCTCCGGCCTCGTCCCGATTCCGGCTGTTTTCTGAGAGAGAGAGGGGGGGGCTCCGTCGCGCCGTCAAAGCCGATGGGATGGCGGCCTCGCAGGCGACGGAGCAGCCCAAACCTCTTGCGAGTGCCCAGCCTGAACGCCTTTCACCGCAGCGCTCAGCGCCAAAACCTCTCGGCTCGCCCCCCATTGGGCCAGACGCTCAATGATCGCGCGATTGGCGTCGTCGGAATCACTCCCCCGCGCCCAAAGCTCGATCTGGATTTTTCGCGCAGCCGCAGCGAACGCTTCGTTGACGGCGTCTTCGCTCATTCGATCCGCCAGCCACGACGCCGCCTCAAAGAACGCCGCATCCGCTCGCTCCAAAACTTCCTGCAACGGCGTGCGTCCCGCGGCGTCCAAAAGCGTCAATTGCTCAGGGACGGCCTGCAGAAGCGCCTCCATCGCCCGGGGGCGAAACACGGGGCCGAGCCCGGCCAGCGTCAAATGCGTCCACTCGCTGCCCGAAAACCGCAATGAGGCGTCCAGCGTCGCGCTCAAAACTCGCGTGCAAGCTTCTGTTTTTTCATCGGATTCTCGCGACCGCCACAAACACCCCATCGGATCGAAAAATGACCGATAATGCTCGTCAGCCTTGTTTTTTGCTCCTTTTTCCAACAATGCCTCACAGAGCCCGGCGTTGGCGACGGTGGCGGCCGAGATCAGGGCGTCTGTCAACAATATGGCGCGCTCTGGGGCCCGAAGCCCCTCGGCGGCCGCATCCGTCAACTCCAAAAACAATTCATTCTGATCGCGCCGCGCGCACCATCCCCACGCGGGAGCCAAGGCGCTCGCGCGCTTTCGCATGGACAAGCGCCGAGTCGCCGCTCGCGCGCCGTCCACAGCCATTCTCTTGCGCGGCCCTGACACCGGGCCTTGCGACAATTCATCCTGCAAACGAACCCGTCGGTTTTCGTTTTCAGCGCTGGTTGCGCAGACGTGAATGAAATCTCGCCAGTCGAGAGTAGAAAATGAGTGATCCATGGCGGTCGCGGATTTTGACGGCTGCCGAACGCGGCAACCATGGTTTGTGAATTGGAAGGGCCAACCGGCATGATTTGAGGCCGAACCGTCATTTTACCGCATTGTTCGAAAACAAGCGATCCCTCGCGCCGGCCCGCCAACGGCCAGGGAAAAACGGCCTTGGCAAAACATGAACGCGAGAAACAACGAAGAGGCGAAAAAAGAAGAACAAAGGGCGGCAGTCGACCGCCGCTCCTTTTCAGCCAACCCGGCCCGCTTTTTCAGCTGAGCCCGCGCATGGCGCCAAACGCTGATTACGCCCAGAGTTTGGACATCTTGCCGTCAAGAGCCTCCTTCGCGCTCATTTGTTTTCCGGTGCGCTCGTCACGCGCCAAATCGCCCTGCAAACGATAGACGCGGAAGGACTGCCCGAAGCTTGCGTCCGGGCGTTCTTGCCAATTCTTTTTTTGCTCTTGGCGGGCGCCTTCGGCCTCGATGTCGCGCAGTTTTTGAGACAACCGCGCGATCGCCAAGACCTTGCTGTGGGTTTGCGAGCGGCTTTGCGCGCAAACGGCGATGCCCGTCGGCAAGTGCTTGGCCCAAATGGCGCTTTGGGTTTTGTTCACATGCTGCCCGCCGGGCCCTTGGCTCGTGGTGGCCCAGAATTTCACGTCGTTGAGGTCCAAGCCGCCGGCCTCAGCCTCGTCGCCCGGGGCCGCCATCCGCTGTCCGCTCACCGCCGCGAACGAGGTCTGCGGACGCCCGTCGCCAAAAGGCGACGCTCGAATCAACCGGTGCGCGCCGGATTCGAATTTCGCCATTTTTTCGCCCACGGGGCCGCGGACCCTCAGCGCGACGCTTTTGAAGCCCGCGGCGGTGGGTTGCTCCTCCTCCACTTCGCAGTCTGCCTTTTGCTTCGCCGCGGCTTTGGCCAGCATGCGCGCGAGCATGGCCACGAAACTTTCGGCTTCTTGCCCGCCCGACCCGGCTGAGATTTCAATGAGCCAGTCTGTTTTTTCTGGCGCGGCCCGGGCAGGTCTCGCGCGCTCCTGGCCGCCCGATTTTTTGACGACAACGGCCCTAAGCTCATTTTGCGCGAGGCGCGAACGGCAAGAGAGAGGCGCCTCTGTCTGGGGCGCGGGAAAAAGCGAAGGGGGATGTGTCCGGGAGCCGGACTTGGCGTTGGCGGACGCCGCGCTCAGATCGAGCGAAGAATGCCGAGCGCGCTCAAAGCGAGCTCCGTCCTTGCGCGTTCAGGCGCGAGAATTGGTCTTGCGAAGGGTGTTGCGAGGGCGTCGCGGGCGACGTTTTCGGCGCGGAGTTTGCGCGCCGGTTTTTCTTGTGGCTCATGGCGAATCTCCTGTCATTCGGGATTTAAAAAGATTTTTGGGAATTTTCGCAAACGCCCCGACGCGCGCGGCCCAAAATGAACGCCGCCTTCGCCGGAGCGCTTGCGCTCCAAATCAGACGGACCGATCCATTGTGGGGGAAGCTCGAGGATTTTGCAATCGCTTTTCGCCGCTGACGGGCGAATTCGGGCAGGAAAACAAAACCGCCCCCAGAAGGGGCGGCCGTGAGCGCAACCACGCGATCCGATAATGCGTTCAGTCCGCGCCGTCGCTGGCCGTGGCGTCATTCGGCGCCGAAACCGGGATGATGTCGCCTTGTTCGGCTTGCTGAGCCAGCGGCGGTTGGCTGGTCCAAGCGGGGTCCAGGGCGTGGTGCCCCGAAAACGGGCCAACCACGCCGGTGAGGGCCGCGGCGATGGCCAAGGAGAGCGCGATCGCTCCCATGATCATTCCGGTTTTTAGCATTTCCAACCTCATTTTGACGGGTTGGCCCAGGCCGTTTTCGGCTGAGCGGTCGCGCGCGACGCCCATGGGGGCCTCGGCGGAAGAGCACGTTGAGCAATTTGACATGATGAGTCTCGATAAGATAAAGGACGCAGGACACAGATGCGAAGGCATTGCGGATATCGGCGAAAGCCGTCAGATTCGCGGAAGTCTCGCTCCCGTTGGTCTGTGGATACATATTAGCGTATTCCCTAGGGATTCCTAGGGGCCAAAACGAAACAATTTGTTGCGGCACAACGAACAATCAGCGGAACCCTTTCCCGACAAGCGTTGGACGCCTTCTCCGCTTGTCAATCCGTTTGGCGCGCGCCCCCACCGGCCCTCGTGTCTCGCCTGATTTTCGCAACTTCTCCGTTTAACGGGCTGGCTTCGCGTTGTTTTTTTCGCCGCCCTCCAGCAGTGATTTTAGCGCGAAAAACTCTTGCGCGTCGCTTTTTGTCGCAGCGCGGCATTTTCTACTGGCGTCGCTGGCTGGTTGGAGCGCGGGCGTTTGCCCTTCTCGACACCGTGAGCCCTCCATTCGCCCACCTTAGGCGGCGTTGCCCCAATCCGATCTCTTTGGCCGCCGTTCGGCCAATTGGGGGGCTCAGGGGCTGGTTAAATGTCCGCTTCATGTTGTTTTTCCGGGAAACTTGTTTCCGACTGTTTGGCGCGGAGACGCCGCGCACAGGCTCCACGAGGTCTGAGGCGGGGAGGCGGTCGCCCTTTTTCCGGAGAGCCGGCTCTTGTCTCTTTTTCGCGACACCGCGGCGAGCCTGCGCCCAGCCTGATTAGGCGCAACGCCTTTTTAATCTCCCGCCGAGCCTTGTTCGGACTACAATGGGAAAACGACGCCCTTGCGGCTTCCCGCTCCTTTTTTTTGCCTTCTCCAATGGTCCGTGTCTTTCTGCCCCGTGAAACGCTCCTTGCGCCTGCGCCGATCGAACGCATGCTGGGCGAATCCGACGACGCTTGGCAAGCCCGCGAACGCCTGATTTGGCATCCGGCGGGCGTCCAGGCGCGTCACGCGCTTTGGGACGCTTTGCGCCGCGCCAATCCCTCGCTTTTCGCTCAAGA